>Ga0209194_1000507_pt1 | contig 31064 bp, 21 predicted proteins | sample COGITO_mtgs_1004_FD_184787 | JGI IMG/M metagenome (GOLD analysis project Ga0209194, IMG submission 184787) | Pelagic marine microbial communities from North Sea - COGITO_mtgs_100413 (SPAdes) (version 2) | ecosystem: Environmental > Aquatic > Marine > Epipelagic ...
AGATTGATGTATCGCTCTTGCAGCGGGTAAGCCATCAGTTTGGAGGACGCAGTGTAAGGAAGCCGGATAGAACGACTGAAGACCACATACCAGTATAGGCCCAGTATAAGTTGAGCGGCTCCATCAGAACAGCAGTCGCCTTCGCCATCGTTGCTTGATAGGCCGCTAAAGCACGACGTGCTCTAGACCGAGCTGCCAGCACCGGTTGGTCTCTTTTTTGTCTCAATAGGCAGTCAGCTGCATTCGCGTCGGGGGTACGACACTTCGCGAGCGGTGCCCCGACCGGACTAATGATCAGGCGATCTCCCTGCCGCTCAATCTCATACTCAACGTCTAACTAATCAAACTGTAGCTCCTTCGGAATCCGCACAGCCTGAGAATTGCCACTTTGAAAAACGCGAGTACGCATAGCCTGCTACCAGACTAATAGGTGTATACAGTAGACTTAATCGTTTTCACGACGCCTAGACTCGATAATCTAAATGCCTCTACTTGTTTCCGATTCGCCTGGATTTGGAAGTAATCCTTCCACTCTAAGTCTTTCTATGACTGCTTTTCTGATGAAGTCAGACTGGTCAGGTAGCTCTCCTAAAACAGCATCAATGCTGATGGGAAAACGAGCCCCTCTGACGCGCTGAGCGAGGGGTTCATCATAAACCTGCATAAATTTTCCTTGGTCGCTTCTATCCTGGTTGGCCACACGCATCCCAAAGAACAATACCGAGCATAACACGGGTTTTGCATAAGGAAAGCTAATAAAAAAACCTCATATTCTGTTGAAAATACCGCGTATAACACGGTAAAATTTAGCTAAGCAAAAGGACAGAGAACTTTCTGACGGCGCTCTGTCCTTAGCGTTAAACCCTCATCCAAGGATTAAACATGACCATTACAGCACAAGCAGCCGACCTGAATCCAGTAGCGCCTGAGTCGCTGCTCCGTGGCCAGAGCTACGACATCTGGCACCTCCTGAACCTACGCCTCAGTCTGACGCACCCTAAAGCGGTTGATGCCCGCTATACCCATACCGTCAAAGTACTGCTGACAAAGCCCACGCTAGGCTACAGCCCTGAAACCGAATTAGATGAGTTGGTCTTGAGCCTGACGCTCAAGAGTGAGCCTACGCCAATACGCCAAATGCTAGAGACCTATACCGCTGAAGAATTTCCTGGCTGGACGATGCGCGAGTGGTGGACGAGCGCCGATGTCTTTGATGAAGACGAACCGTTCTAATAGCTGCGCCATGGGCAAGGCCAAAACTGCCCACACGACACATTCTCAATCCCAATACTGAAGGACTTTCCAGCTCATGACCCAAACGATGCAAGCAATGACCGAATTTCTAGAGCGGATTGCGATCGCCCTAGAAGCCTCAGCCCAACCGCCTGTCTCAGAAGGCTTCTTTGGCTATAGCCAGAAGGTCTACTGCAATTTGACTAAGGGCAACGGCGAAGGCTGGTATACGCTCGATGATGGTAATGCTTTTACCCAAAAGCCAATCTTTCGCGGACGGGTGGTGGGCCTGCGTTTCCCGACCGTAGAGCGTCGAGGAAAAGATGTCGTTAAGTTTCATCTGTTCATGCGAGCAGGTGGTGAAACAACAACCTTTGAGGCAGGCCGCGACTGCTTCTTCAGCAAGACGATACTATCGGCGTTGGCTGCGACTGCACCGGAAGTGCTATCGCGATCTCTACAGCTAGCGACTTACGTTAAAGAGCTACGGACAGGTGATAAGACATTGGCTGTATCGCTTCGAGATAGTGCAGGCAATAAGCTGGCCTGCGACTGGACGAATGATGATGACTGGGAGGCAATCACGGCACTGGCTCTGGAGAACGTGAGAGCGGCTGTGGGCGGCTAGGGCTAAGGGGGCTGCTGCTATAGCCCCTTTCAAGCGATGTCCTGATATGGGCTGTATCCAAGACTCGCCTGAGCGACGTCCTCCAGTTCTGTGCTTGCTATACTGCATCTAGCGTTTATGAGGGAGCTTCTCCTGACTGTGATTTATACGCAAGTCCGCTACAGCACCTACGCAGAGTATTTAGCGTCTGACCTCGGGCCAGATGGCAAGTTTTGTCTGCTTAGCAACGGAGAGGTTTTAGAGTTGCCGCCAGAAGACGAAGAGAATATTCGAGTCGCTACCGAACTTTTATTTGTTCTTGGCCAGTTCGTCACGCCTAGAACGCTGGTGAGAACCGCTTCAACTGAATTGCAGGTCAATTCTATTGGCGATGGCCGTGTAAACCGTGAGCCTGATGTCGTGGTATTGCGACCTGAGCATATTGCGCTGATGGCCGAGTTAAAAAAGAGTGCGGTGCTTCTTGGGATGCCACCGCCTGCTTTTGTTGCTGAAGTCGTTAGCCCTGGTGGTGAAAGAAGCGACAACTATCGCCGCGACTACGAATGGAAACGACAGCAGTATCAGGACTTAGAGATTCCAGAATATTGGATTATCGACCGCCATCGTCAGCAGGTAACCGTTCTGATCTTGAAAGATGGGATGTATGCGGAAACAATATATCGAGATACTGAGCGCATTTACTCCAAGGTTTTTCCACTTGTGAACCTATCGGCTGGTCAGATTCTTGCTGCGGGTGATGTATAAGTTACTACCACTTCGTGTCTTTGCTTTTCTGTCATACCTGCTTGTGAGCGCTCTGTTGCTGCGCTACTTTGACAATCATCTCAATGTAGTTGTAGGCAGGCTCAGATGCCCTTGTTGCGGTATAGCCTTTGCGCCTGATTGACTGGCAGGCGATCATAGTCCTGGCGCTGGAGAACGTGCGGATGGCGCTGGGGGTTAGGGGTTGTGGTAGGAGCTGAAGGAGGCACTGGTGAGGGTGGGTAAGCGCGGTCGCATTGATCGCTATTCAGCTCAATTTAGCTATCCAGATCTGACAGATTCCAGCAGCGATCGCTCCGGCCCTGGCTATTGCCTTGACCCAACTGCGATGGCGCAGCTGAAAGCGATTTTCCCAAGAAAGGTCTTTGCCCTCCCCGCACTTTCAGTAATCCTTTTCAGAGGTGCCGATCGCTGCCCTCGCCTGACTCACTGTGCTGCTAGAAAAGCATCCGGATCATTGGTTTTCGAGTCGTAAAACTAAAGGATGCATCCAGCTGGATAGAGAGATGTCAGGAGTACAGTCAGAGAGTACAGGAAACGTAGCAGTCGACTGTATGTTGGCGATAGAAGGTGTTGGGTTCACTCCAGGAGAAGTTACCCCAAGCAACATGTTCCTAGCCCTAGTCAGGGCTCAAGGAAAGCAGTATGAAAGTAGCGACGAGCGTCCTGTAACGGAAATTTTCATTGAGGAGCTGAGGACTATTGTTGATGAAGATGAACAGGTGTCCTTAGAGAAGGTATTGTTGACAGTAGAAAGTCAGATTGAAGAGGCTACTGAAAACGGTAACGGTTATACAGAAGAAGGAATGAAAAGAGTAGCGGTTCTAAGCTATACAGCAACCATGGTGAGAACGGCAATAAAGAAAGAGTCTAAGAAGGAATAGTTTGGCTGGCGTTGCTGAAATGGAAGATGAACGGATTGACAACTCTTCAGCTCGGCCCATACCGCTTTTGGTCAACTCTCAAAGTTAGTTTGGTAAATGCAACCAGCTAAACACCTCATTGGCACAGAGAGGCAGATCTAGGTCTGCTAAAACAGGCAAAGCCTGAGTGCCTTGAAACAACTGTATCTGTGACTCAGCAGAAAGCGTCAATATACTCTCAGCATCTGGGTCTATCAGCCATCCCAATTCTGTCCCCTGTTCTGCGCAGTGCAAAAGCTTTTCCAAAGGTCTCGTCTGAGCTTGGTCTAGCGATAGAATCTCAATTGCCCGATCTGGATGGACTTCAAACCGATTTGCAATGCGTCCTGAGGAGGTTTTTGGAATTCGCCCCCAGCGAAAGACCGATACGTCAGGTACAATCGCTGCACCGCCAAAGACACAGCGCAATTCCGATAAGGCTCTAGCAATCCGCTGAGATTCCGCTATTTGATCAATGCCCTTTGCCGTTCTTTTTACTGTCGTTTTGTCAGAATAGTCTTTTGCGCTTAATGTTGAGCGCCATTGAGGCTGGAGGTGCCATGGTCAAGCCGCGCCGGGCTGGGAGAAGCGGGCGAGAGTGCGGCAACGTTAGCTCAAAGTCAGCTAATAGCGTAGCGACGCTGAGCTTAAGTTCCATCATCGCTAGGGCAGAGCCAATGCAGTAACGATGGCCGCCGCCGAAAGGTAAGTACTCATGGGAAGAAAACTGTCTTTCTAAAAAGCGTTCAGGGCGAAACTGTTGAGGCTCGGGGTAAATGTCGGGGCGCTGATGAATAATATATGTAGCAGGCATTAGCGCGGTTCCGGCTTTGAAGTGATAACCCGCGAGGGTCATCGGTTCGCGTAAGGCGCGGATGAATGTTGTGGGCGTGATGGGATAAATTCGCAGTGCTTCTTGGCAGACGGCAGTGAGGTAAGGAAGCTGCGTAACCGCCATCGGGTTAGGCTCTGGCCCTAAAGCGTCTAACTCAGCTCTGAGCTTTTGTTGAACCTCTGGCAAATAGTGAATCCAGTAGAGCGCCCAAACAATAGCTGAGGCCGTGGTCTCATGACCGGCTAACAGAAGCGTGACAATCTCATCGTGGAGTTCTTCATCACTCATCGCCCCTCCGTTGTCGTCTCGGGCCTGGAGTAGCAGCGTGAGAATATCTGCTTTTTCGCTAGGCTCAAGGGCTGATTCTTCTAAATGCTGGCGGCGATCGCGAATCTCAGCATAAATGAGAGATCGCACTTCTTCTCTTAAACGCACAAATTTTCCCCATGGACTCCACGACCCCCAGTTTTTTTGTAAGCCTGGAAAAAACAAAAAGCTGGCAGTAATCGGGTAAGCAAAAGAATCTAGCAGCGTGCTCATCAGCTGCTGAAGTTTGGCTAACTGATCGCTTTGTCTTGCCTCTGTTTGCATGCCAAAGACCGCCTGTAGAATAACGCCCAGCGTTAGGTTTTGAATAGGCGGCCTGGCCACAATAGTCTGCCCCGGTTGCCAGTCGGCGCTTATGTTACGCGTAATGTCGCAAATGAGCTGCCCGTAAGCCCGCAGCTGCTCGCCATGAAAAGGGGGCATGAGTAACTTACGCTGCCGTTTGTGAGGAACCCCATCAAGCAGCAGAATGGAATGCTTTCCTACCATTGCCTCTAGAACGCCATTGCCCTGACCGGTGATCACCTTGTCGTCGTCTAACGCAAAGATTTCTTTGACGACGGCAGGTTCACCGACATAAACCAGGGGTGATGCGCTCTCACTTCCGATTTGAAACATGGCACCGTAACGCCGAACGCTGTCATCCATGTATTTTGTTGGCTGCAAAATGAGGTAGAGAATTCGCAGGATGCGTCTGATGCCCTTTGCCTTAGGCCCATCGATAGTGCGCGACGAAAGCTGACTGGCGGTAATCGTATCTGTAGCCGTATCGATGGCTTGGTTGGTCATTGGGCTGTATTCCTGTTTAGCTTTTTAGCCACGCTCTATGCTAAAAACTTACCGTAGATTCTGATGCGCGTGCCACTACGGTATTCCACCATTTGTTTTTGGGATTGTTCTAGGGCTGCCTATCCTGACTCGCCGGAGAATCCCGTTGCTTTCGAGCAGGAGAGCCTGTTAATGCGCCCAGATTATTCAAGATTCCAAGCCTAAAGCTTCATCCCTAAAATTCCATGCCTTTTTTCGGCTGGCGTAGGATTTGATGTGTATGGGCTTGCTGCGCTGCCTTCACGGCTCTCTCAACGTAGTTGTAAGCAGGCGTACTGCCCTTGTCGCGATAAAGCTTTTGAGCTTTGGGACTATTTTTTGCCAGTAGTGCGATCGCCTGTTTCTTTGAGAGACCATCGGCGATCGCTTTCTTCGCAATCCGAAAATCCCGCTGCGGCCCAGGCGGTGCGTCGATGCCTTTGCTGTAACGCTCCCACCGGGAGAGTGGTTTTGGTGGAGCAGGCGCTGCTGCGATACTCCCAGACGAAGGGGCTGTCTCTAGATTGACGGCAACCGCCTGCGCGTTCTTCTGCGGTTGCCAGCCTCGCGATTGAGCCAGCTCCCGAGCAGCAGCATAGACAGCTTGAGAATCGCAGCCACCATGACACTTGTACTGCCCGGTGCTTTCGTTGATATGCAGGCTATTACCGCTATGACCTTCGCCGCCATGCTCTGGGCACTGCACCTGTAGCCAGCCGTTTTGGGAGTGCTGATCGCCATTGAGATACTGAGCAAAGTTGCGAATATCCCACGGGTTATTAGCGGCCAGCGAAGGTGTTGCGACTGTGCCTTTGTGCTGTTTCCCAGATGCTGATTCCGGCTGCCAGCGAGTAGCATCCCACTGTGGTAGCTGCGATTCCATTGCTTCGACCGTCGCTTTTTTCTCAGGTGCTACATGCCGAAGCGTCACAGGCGAGAACACAAGCGCCTCATCCTGCACCCGCACATGCTCGAATCCTGGCAGGCGCATGAGCCGGGAAGGATTGCGGATGGCTGAGTCTGAATCCATTCGCTGGATGAGCCGCTCTTGCAGCTGCGCCCACTGGCTCAAGTCTTGCAAGGGATTCGCCAGTGGACTGTAGCAGTGGATAGACTTATGCGTTTCAACAATAGCTCCGACTGGCAGGCCAGACGTGCGTACCTGCTGTAGCTGTTGCGCTTTTGATTTGTTGTCGTTCTCCCAGAAGAGAGCTCTCGCTTTGCTAATTTCGTTGTCTCGCTCTCCACCTGGATTGACGACAAAGTAAATGCCGCGCCCCTGCTGGTTGAGTTCTAACAGTTGGGCAAGACCATCTACGTAAACAACAGGTTCTTTCTCTTTTCTAATATGCGTGAACTCCCAAGAGCCCACTGTCAGGTAACCACGCCGCGTATTTGGAATCAGTCGCTTTTGCCCGTTCTCTTCAATTTCAAACTTGAGCCCGTGCTTGAGCGCGAGGTCGTCCGATAGGTGCTTCGGCAGTAGCGCTCTCACGTATATGCGGTCGCCCGGTTCATATCCCAAGGTGCTGGCAAAGGCATCAAGCTGCTGGGCTAGCGGAGTATCCGGTGTCGGTGGCTGAAGCATGAGCGGTTGAGTCTCGTCAGGCGATCTCATTGCCGTATCTTCTGCCATGCTAGCCTCAGCCCCAGCGATCAGGGTAGTTTGCTCTCTTAACGCGCCTATTTCTAGGGAAACTGGCTGGGACTGTTGAAGTCTGCGGCTGCTTCGGTTTCTTCTGTTTCTTGTTCTTCTTCGCTCAGCCTTTTTCTCAAGCTGCTCCCCAAGCTGGCCATAGAGTCGAGTAATTCCTGCTGCTGCGAGTGCCAGCTGTTTAGCGCTGCTGTTAATGCTTTGAGCTGCTTCTTTAATCCAGCTTGTTGCGCTGGCGAGTTCTTGGCTTCGACGAAGTTCCTGAATTCCTGCCAGTACGCGCCTAAGTTCTGAGACATCTGGGTCTGCGTCGCTTCTATTTCTGCCATGCGCTCTTCCTGGCGTTGGAGGGCTGCCATCAGCGGTCGGTTGCCTTCGGCTACTGCTGTGGTCAGTAGCGCTTGCAGCTTCTCTGGCGTAATCTGCTGGGGGCTGTTCGGCTGGCTGTTTGGCTGCCAGTGGTTCCGTGGTCTGTTCATGGTTGGCTCCTTTAGAGGGGACAAGTTCGAAAAGGGGAAGGTAGTCGCTGACGTTCTCGTTTGCCCGTGTCTTTTCAGCGAGCTGCTGTAAGTCTTCAGCGCTGGAGGTGTAGAGCTGGACTCGGTTCTTGGCACGCGAGGTGGCAACGTAGAACGCTTCTTTATTCGTGGTCTCGTCTATCAGCGCCATGACGTTACTGGCCGTTTTCCCCTGACTGCTGTAGGTGGTTGATACCCAGGCGTAGTCGATGTGCTGAGCGCCCTTTAGGTCAATCGTTCTGGTCTCGCCTTTATTGGTCACCGTTTGGGCGATGCCTTCAGGGGTGATGCTCTCTACGGTGAACTGCTGCCCGTTGCGGGTATGGGCGATGCGATTGTTCTTCGTCCACTTGAGGCGATCGCCTGCTGCAATCTCGGCAGTCAGAACTCGGTAGACTGCCTTGCGATCGCACCTCGCCGGATCAATCTGAATGAGCTGGTGGTCTTTGGTCTCTAGCGTCAGCGTATTGGCAACGGCGTCAACGGCCCTCACCCGGTAGTGCTCGTTTCTCTCTAGTCCTTGCCGCTTATAGTCGCGGATGGGCACCAGAACATCGCCGGTTTCATAGCTGCTGGCATAGCGGCCCTGTACTCGGGTGAGGTCTTTGCGCTGCAATGACTCCATCGTGTATACGTTTTCTCCCAGCGAACCCTCGGCCTGCATTCCTGCCCTAATTTTCTCCGTCAGCGCTAACCGATTGGCGTTGGTGCCTGAGAGTAGCAGCGTCTGCTGGCGTTCTTCAACCGGTAGGTTCAAGTAGTCGCACACTAGGCGGTCGCCCCTTGCCTGTGCCTCTTTAATCTCGCTGATGCAGCCAGCGCTTTCTAGAACTTGAATACCTGCGCCGACCTCACCTTGGGAAATCATCTGCACCGCCTGCCGTAGTTCAGCCTGCTGCTGGCGGCGAGCTTGGTCGAGGTGCGCGGTAAGCATTCCCCCTGCTTGCAAGCTGCGGAAGGGATTGCCTGCTTCGACGGCTGAGAGCTGCCGGGTATCGCCGACGAAGACCACTCGCGTCTGCTGGTCGGTGGCTCTAGTCAGCAGCGCTTGGGCTTCCCTCATATTGAGCAGCCCCGCTTCGTCAATCAACCACAGCTTCCGTTTTCGTTTTTTCTCTATCTGGGCATCTGCAAGCGATGCTTCGAGCAGCAGCCGGGCGACGGTGTTTGTCTCAATGTTTAGCGACTCGCCTAGCTCATGGGCTGCCGCCGCGCTGGGTGCGTAGCCGCTGACCTCATAGCCTTGGGCCTCGGCAATCTCTTGGAACGTACTGAGCGCATATGTTTTGCCTGCGCCCGCCGCGCCCTGCCAGCCGATGAACTGGTCTGTGCTTTGGCAGCTCAGGGCGATCGCACCGCGTTGTTCCGCGCTTAATTTGGATGGCTCAATGTGAGTGGCAACCGTTTCAGCAGGAGCGATCGCACTCAGCTGCCCCTGGCCCTGTTGCATGAGTCGGATGGTGGCTAGCTCTAGCTGTAGGGCTGTCTCGGTGGTGACCTTTCCTTTGGCTTCATCGACGCTCAGCAGTTCGGGGTGGGAGGCGATCGCCTGTTGCAATTCCGTAATGCTCAGCTCGCCAAGGTGGTGCTCGAAGGCGAACTTTTCAATGGCGGTGGTTCTGAAGATGGCGTCGCGTTCGCCGCAGTGGGCGATCGCATCGGTGATGATAGAGGCGGACGTGGCTGTTGTAATTTCTTCCGTGGTTTTTACGACAGCCTGCTCATTCGGTAGCTCCGGCAGACTCAGCCCCTTCACTGCCAGCACCGCCTGCCAGTTCTGAAGCAGCTCTCCCGCTTCCGTAATTTGAGGTTTTACCTTCCGCGTTTGCAGGTTGGCCATCTCGCGTAGCAGCACGTCCGAACGAATTACATTCCCATCTGCATCGCGCACCGGCTTCCCTGAAGCTTGCCACTCAGCCATCAGCGCTTCAATCTGACCTCGCCGCGTCGAAAACGTTTTCAGCAGCTCAGGTGAATAGCCTTTGATATCGAACTGGCCGTGTTCTCTTTGCATGATCTCATAGCCAATCTTCTTTAGCTCAACCGCCAGCTCATTCTGGTAGATCTGCCCCAATAGCTTTTTGTTCATGATGGCGCTGTCATTCGAGAAGCTGTACCAGCGTCCGTCCTCTAACTGCGTGGCGTTCATGACTACACAATGACTGTGCAGCTGCGGCTCTGCTTCCCGGCTGGTGCCGTGGGGAAAGACTGCCGCAACCAGGTTGCCGGTTTGGACTGTGCGCCGTCCTGTTTCGGTGGTGACTCTCGTTTGGGCGTAGCGTTCTTCTAGTACCTGGAGCGCTCGGTCAACGGCGGTGTGATGGGCTTCGATAACTCGCTGGTCGCCTTGAACTAGCGCTGCGACGCTGACGCTTTTGGGTGCGCTGAAGGTGAAGTCGGTGGCGGCTCGGCGGGTAGCTGGGTCGATTCTGCGGCTGAAGAGCGGCTGGCCTTCTGGAGACTTGCCCTGGAGCACCTGTTGGAAGACCTGTTGCTCTACGCTGCCGGTGAGGTGCAAGCGCTTGGCACCTGCTCCGACCCAGCGTGAACGGTTGGGGCCTTCCTCTTGAGAATAGTAATCGTCCTTCTCAAAATAGGTGGCGGCTTGAGCAGATTTTAGGTTGCTGGTGCTGAGCATTGGGTTTGTTCTAAGGAAAGAACAGAAAGGAGAAGAGCTAGAAAAAGAGAAGGTTGGACGCCCTCAGAAGGGCTATTTCAGAAATTCCACACAGGACGCCATAAAGTATGGCAGAAGCGATAGAACCATTGTAGACACTGCGATATAGCCGCTGTCAATAAATCTCCTACCTGTGACCAAACATGACCACTTTCCGACAAAAAACATTTCTTTAACAACCACTGCAAGAACAATGCAGGTTATATGCTGCGTATGCACACCTTTTGAATATGCAAGGACAAAGAGAAAAAATGAAAGCCGAAATTTTCTTAGATAGAGGGAACGGAGGGAGTAAAGTTCTGCCTATCGTTGAAGGTGAAGTCAGGCAAGCATTTAAGATTCCTTCGATTACTCGGCAGGTAAAGGGAGATATCAAGAGCATCACGTTTGGTAAGAGTGGTCAGTCTTTTCTCTATGGCGATGATGCAATTGAATCCTATGCTGGCAAGCGATATTCACCGCTTGATGAAAATGACAAGATCAAAGATCTTTCTGTAGTAGTTGCGGCTGCCCTGACTCAGGTGTTTCCCAATGGGGGGCCGATTGAGCTGACGCTAGGTGTCTCCAGTCCTATTTTTTATAAAGGAATTGAGCAAGAGATTATTAAGGAGCTTAGCAAGCTGACCTCTGGATTTTCATACGGCAGGCATCAATATGTTGTTCTGCTAGACCGGGTAGGTGCTTTTCAGGAGGGGGTGATTTTCTTAGAGAAAAACGTAGCGTTTAACGGTGTCATTGATCTGGGGCAGGGCACATTGCTGGCGGGCGTACGGCATCCTCAAAACGGCGTGACACCGCTTCCTTTATCAGATGGAAATAGGGGCGGGTGCAATTTAATCATTACAGCACTTCTATCTGACGAGCGCTTTCTCAAAGCTGTTAAAGATGCAGGTTTTTCTGCGGCTCCCTCTCCAGATCGACTCTCTAGTTTGCTGAGTGAGGGCATATGGGAAGTGAAGGGTATCAGCTTCAAAAAATACTTAAAACCCCATATGGCTATTCCGAAACAACGCCTGGAGAATGCGGCTCAAGCAATTAAAACAGAGCTAAAGAACGCCTCCCCTTACGATGAAGTCATTCCTCGGATCGCTTTAATCGGTGGTGGATCTAGCTTAATGCAGGGGGTGCTTGGAGCCACTTTAGACAAATGGTGCGATCGCCATAATTTAGAACTATTCCCTCAGTTGCCTGATTACCAAACTGTTCTACAGATGTGTTCAGTCTCTAAAGAAGATCCAGCCCGTTTAATCAGGGTTCAACCCAGAGTGGAGGCTTAAGATGGCGCATCCCACTCGAATGGTTGTTCTTAGAACGGACAACCTTGAAACGTTGTTACAGGAGCTGTGGGTTTTGAGGCCAGATTTGAAAGATAAACCTACCGCGACCGTTCACTGTGGCACTATTGCCTTGATTCGTGAGACAAAGCTTACGCTTGCTGCACTCTGTCCAAAAAGCACTAGCTCTGGTTCTGTGATCTCGATACATCAGCTTGCAGAAGCTTTTGAGCCTTCACGGGAAGACGATGCCTCGGACTTCTTACAGAAGGTATCTTCTGAAGAACCTCATCCCGATAGTATTTGGAGGCAATAGCAGATACAGGGATTTGAGCAGCTCTCTATTGCGAAGCGCTATCCCTTCCATTGAAGGAGATGATACAGACAATGAATGTTGAAGGGAGTTTCAAAGACGTGAGTGAAAACCAGTGCGCTATGGGCTTAAGTTGCAGCTCAATGACAGGTTCAGCCGATGCAAGCACCTGTGTCAATCAATTCAATTGTACGTTGGCAGCAATAGAGACTAGCTATTCTCGGCTCAGCAGTTACTTAGACGTAGATGCAAACGATGAGCAGTTACAGGGTATGGATGCAACTAACTGTCCGTATCAAATGCCCTGTGTTGACACCGTGCTCAGTCCGGAGCTTTTGGTAGAAGCTTTCGATGGTAGTGCAAGTCAAGACTACTTGGAGAGTTATATACGGGCATGGCATCCTACGTCTGTTGTTCTAAGGTTAATTACTGTCTGCGCGCTTTTCTCTAGAGGGGCAGTCTTTGGGATTATGATTCATGACCAGATGATGCCATTAGGCGTAGTCGAGAATACAGATTATTCTGCCTTGTACTTTTTCTTCATATTGTGGTTTGTTTTTTCTGTCGTAGCTTTTGTCATAGCTACGACAAGGCTCCTCCTGCTCAGAAGTTGAAAACATCGCTCAATCTAGTGCAGGAGATGTGCTTGCTGTTCCGTAAATAGCCCATCTCCAACACTTACTGGCAAGCCTGGAATCGGCTCTAGTAGAAACGCTAATGAGAGCTAGATCATCATGCCGATGATGGTCTAATTTGTCATGCGAGTGTCACCTGAAAATGGCCATTTTTGCACCAAGCTGAAAAACTTCGCACTGTCCAGTATTGAGTGATATTCTCTCAAGGTCTGGGAAATTCATTTAGGCTAGTGATTTTCTACCTGTAACTGCCCATTTGTCATCGTTTAGGATGCTTGCCGCTACTTTTCGCTCTGTTCTTGCTAGCTGTGCAACGGCTTGGTTGGTTGTCGGGATGTCTCCTTTGGTGGCGCAGCCTGTTGCGCAGTCTGTGAGCCAGTCAGTGAATCCGCCCGCTACGCCGTCCGTCAATGAGCCCGTAACGGAGCCCGTAACGGAACCCGTAACTCAGCCGCCCGCTGCCGCAAGTCTGCGGGCTGAGCAACTGTGGCAGAAGCATCAGGTCTCTTTGATTCTGGCGGGTGCAGCGGCGGCGGGATATTTGGGTATTTGGCTGCTCAGGCCGCTGTGGTTGCTGAAGCTGCCTTCTGCCGATATTGCGGTGCCTTGGACGAGTTGGAAGGTGCCTTTGTCTGGGGTTAAGTGGCTGAAGTATCGAGATCGCACCCTAAACGCCTGGGTCAACCAGCACTGGCAAACGGCTGAGGCTACGTTTTTTCAGCTCACTACGGCTGAGGATCGTGCGATTCACATTGCGCTGCCGGTTGAGTTAAATCGGCAGTTTTTAGAAGCCCTCAACGGGCAGGTGCTAGCGCCCACCTTTGTCAAAACGCCAGCAGTGCTGCTGATTGCGGGCGAAGGCGGCGCAGGCAAAACCAGCCTTGCCTGTCAGATTGCGCGTTTGGGATTGCACCGGCAGCTAGCGGCTCATCGAATGTTGCCAGTGCTAGTAGAGACTGAGCTGGATGACAAAAGGTCGCTCTCTGAGATTGTGCGCGGGCAGTTGAATGCACTGACGAATCAGCGAGAGGCTTTAGCGCCAGAACTGATAGAGCGCCTGCTGCGTCGCAAGCGAATTTTAGTCATCGTCGATCACTTCTCGGAAATGAGCGAAGCAACCCGCCGCCAAATTAGCCCGGAGCTACCGGATTTTCCGGTGCAGGCTTTGGTTGTGACCTCCCGCTTAGATCAAGACCTAGCAAGCGTACCTAAAACGCTTTTGAAGCCTTTGCGCATCGAAGGGGGGCGGCTCTCACAGTTTATGGATGCCTATTTAGGGCAGCGCAAAAAACGCGATTTGTTTGAAGACGAAGATTATTTTGATGCCTGTCGGCGGCTTTCGCGCATGGTGGGGCAGCGTAACATTACGCTTTTACTCGCCCGCCTGTATGCCGACCAAATGATTGAGCAGCAGCAGGGAGCAGGGGGGACGCTCCCGGCTTCGGTGCCTGAGCTGATGCTGAGCTATCTCAACCAGCTAAACCGCACGATTGAACCGGCCAATCAGCGGGATTATTTGGCTGTGCAACAGGATGCTCAGCGTGTGGCGTGGGCGTGTTTGCAGCAAACCTATCGGCCTGCGGCAGCGGCCAAGGCTGGCTCAGAAGGGGTACTTGCGGCATTGGCAGATCCTGAGGCTCAGGCCAAACTCGACTATTTAGAAAATCGGCTGCGGCTGATTCAAACGCTAGAACCCGGCGATCGCGTTCGCATCGTGTTAGATCCACTGGCGGAGTATTTAGCGGCCTTGTGCCTCGTCGAAGACTGCCGCGAACAGTCCGAAGAGCGCTGGGCACAGTTTTTAAATTCCATTGACCCGATACTTGCACAGACAAACGACCCGCCCGAAGCGATTCAGGGCTTTTTGCTGGCAGTGCGCGATTGCTGCTTGCTGAAGCAAAAAGAAGCTCAGGTACCCGATCAGGTGCCTGAGGCATTGGCTCGCAAAGCGGGACTAGATCCCGAAGATCTGCGCAAAATTGAAGAAAAACGCCGTATCCGTCTATTGATTTCAGATCTATCTGCGCCGGAGCTGGCGTATCGAATCCGGGCGGCGGATGATTTGGGGCAGCGCGGGGTAGCCGCAGCGATGGCGGTGCCTAATTTGCTGGGAATGGTGGAGAACCCGAATCAGAGCGTTGAGGCTCGGCAGGCGGCAACGCGGGCATTGGGTGAGCTGGGGCGTTGCAGCGATAGCTTGCGCCATGACATTGCCCCGCGCTTGCTGGCGCTGCTTCAGCAGGATGGTGACGAGCTGACGGTGCGACGCAGCTTAGCGGAAGCCTTGGGCAGGATGAAAGCCTGTAAGGATGAGTTGCTAGCCCTGCTGACCAGCGATGAGCAGCCGCTGAGCCTACGGCAAGGCGCGGCCTGTGCGCTGAGCCTAATAGGGGCTGCTAGCGGCGAGTCGGTTTTGATGCTGGTGGTGGAGCTACAGGGCGATCAGGTGGAGACGCAGATAAAGCCTATTACGGTTCGGCAGGAACCACTGACAGAAGAAATTACCCTCGATATGGTGGCTATTCCAGGCGGTGACTTTCTCATGGGGTCACCGCCTGATGAAGTTGGTCGGGATTACTATGCCTATAATTTTCCTGAAACAGAAGGGATCGATGTAGAGGCGCAGCATCGTGTCACGGTGTCTGCTTTTTCGATGGGGCGATATCCCATTACCCAAGCGCAGTGGCGCACGGTGGCCCAATTGCCCAAGGTCAATCGAGATTTAGAGCCTGATCCCGCTAACTTTAAAGGCGATCAGCGACCGGTGGAAGTGGTGTCTTGGTCTGAGGCGGTGGAATTTTGCGATCGCCTCTCCCAACACACCGGCAAACTCTATCGTCTGCCCAGCGAAGCTGAATGGGAATATGCCTGCCGAGCCGGAACTACCACGCCGTTTCATTTGGGAAATACGCTTTCTACAGACTGGGCGAACTACGACGGCAATTACACTTATGGCGATGGCGTGACCGGTCTTTACCGGCAGAAAACGTCAGAAGTCGGCAGTTTTGGCTTGGTAAATGCTTTTGGTTTGGCCGATATGCACGGCAATGTTTTGGAATGGTGTTTAGATCATTGGCATCCGAGTTATGAAGGTGCACCCACGGATGGCAGTGCTTGGATAACGGACGGAGATGAACGTTATCGGCTGCTGCGGGGCGGTTCTTGGTACCTCATCCCTGACTACTGCCGCTCGGCCTATCGCCACGGGGACGCGCGCGATGATCGGCACGACCACCTCGGTTTTCGAGTAGTGTGCGTCTCCTCGTGAATTCTTGTGTAGCACTTGGCGCTATTGCCCTTTTGCCCTCTGCCCTTCTTATCTTTACCCTTCTGCTCTTTCTTCTTTGTTCTCGCGTAGCGAGATCGATTTAAAATGCGTTTTTAGCAGTGATTTGTCGATGTCTACCGAGCTACCGATCATCCAGAAAGCTTATGACCTCATTAAATGGTACGTCCCAATTCTTCAGCGCTTGCCTCGCGACCATCGCTTCACAATAGGAGATCGAATGATTACGGGCTTGTACGCCTTGCTCGAATCGCTTATTCAGGCTCGCTATAGCCGTGAAAAAATCAGCCTTCTTAAGGCCATCAATGCGAGTGTAGATATCCTTCGCTATCAGACCCGCTTACTGCTGGACTTTGAACTGGTGGAAACCCGTCGCTACGAATATGCCAGTTCGCTTCTTAACGACCTCGGCACCGACCTGGGCGGCTGGATGAATCAGCAAAAACGCATCACCCCAAATCCATCTGTGACGCCATGAAACGCTACAACCACCTCTGGCCGCAGATTATTGACTTTGAAAATTTGCTGCTCGCTGCCCGCCAAGCCCAGCGGGGCAAACGCTTTCGTGAAAACGTTTTAGCCTTTAACTACAACCGTGAGCGGGAACTTTTACAGCTTCATCAGGCGCTGAAAACTCAAACCTATAAACCCGGCAAGTATCAGACCTTCCAGGTCTATTCGCCCAAGCCGCGCTTGATTTCGGCTGCGCCTTATCGAGATCGCGTGGTACACCATGCCCTATGCAACATTATTCTGCCTATTTTCGAGCGCAGCTTCATTTTCGACTCCTACGCGAATCGCCTTGGCTTTGGCACCCATCGCGCCCTCAGACGCTTTACTCATTTTGCTCGCTCTAGCCGCTACGTCTTGCAATGCGATGTCCGCAAATACTTTCCCAGCATCGATTTGACAATTCTCAAAGCCCTGATCCGTCGCAAAATCCAATGTCGGGATACCCTCTGGCTGATCGATACCATCATTGATGGCAGTAACCCTCAGGAACCCTCTATCGAATACTTTCCGGGAGATACGCTGCTCACGCCGATAGAGCGTCGCCAGGGACTCCCTATCGGCAACTTGACCAGTCAATTTTTTGCCAATATTTATCTCAATGGCTTCGATCATTTTGTCAAAGAAACGCTGAAAGCCCCAAAATACTTAAGATACGTAGACGACTTTGCGCTTTTTTCTGACGATTTTGAGTATTTGGTAGAGGCTCGCCCTGCGCTGGAAAACTACTTGGCCAGTCTTCGGCTCAAAATTCACCCGATTAAAAGTCAACTCTTCGAGACTTGCCACGGCGCAAACTTTGTCGGCTTTCGCGTTTTTCCGGATCGCATTCGTGTGCGTAGCGACAACCTTCGTCGTACTCGCATTCGGCTCAAGCAGTTGCAAAAAGCCTATGCGCGTGATCGCATTAGTTTTTTGCGCCTTACCCAATCTATTCAAAGCTGGGGGGCGCACCTCAAGCATGGCGACACGGGCTACCTACGGGCGGACATTTTTGAGCAGCTAGCCTTTGTCAAGCATCCGTGACCGGCCCTCATATGACTGTCGGATTAAAAGAATGTCACAGTGCTGGTTTCAGAGTCCTGTATTCTAGCTTTGGGGCAGGCATCGCTAGCTGCTGCGGGGCGGTTCTTGGAACAACAACCCTGACAACTGCCGCTCGGCCAATCGCAACAGGAACGCGCGCGATAATCGGAACAACAACATCGGTTTTCGAGTAGTGTGCGTCTCCTCGTGCACTCTTCTAGGCTACTTATTTTTGGGATATCCTTAGGATAAAGGCCGGTCAGAACTGGCAGGTGTGAATCTGTCGGGCGTGCCATTTATGAAGAGTTCAGACCTGCTCCAGTGATATCCCTTCGGGGTATCCGAAAATAAAACGGTGCAGATAGCCTGGTAAGCCTTTGCTGAACGGTTAGCTGCACCCCTTCTCGCTTTATGCCGAAAATCCTGAGGAGCGATCGCCCCATGCCTGACGACAATCAAATCTACTTCATCGTTGAAGAACCCGTCATTGAAGAAGTCGTTACCATTGAAGGCGAACGCGATGGTCGGCGAGATACGGGGGGTGGTTGGGGTGCTGAACCCAGGCGGAGCCGTGTTGATGCGATCGCCCAAACCATTCGGCGTCAGCGTGTGGGCATCAATGCAAACCAGCTCAAAACCCAACTGCAAAAACTCGTAACGACGGTCAACGCTTTATTTGATACGAGTCAGCCTAACCCAGTTGTCGAGTCTGCTCATGGACTACAGCTTGAAGAAATTACTCTGTCGGTGCAGGTGAATGCCAAAGGCGAACTCAGCATCCTCGGCACAGGTGGAGAAATCGGGGGTTCCGGTGGCATCACCTTAAAGTTTGTGCGGCCAAAGCATTAAGTTGGCTTCTTACCCTTGCCCTTTTTCCGGCTTAGCTTCAAAATTTAAGCGTTCCTGTGGGGTGAACCTTGCTCTATGGCCAGAAACTGGGCCATTACAATTGGTATTAATCGCTACGACTATCTTCAACGGCTGAACTATGCCGTTGAAGACGCCGATGCGGTGCGCCAATTTTTCAGTGAGGGCTTGGGCTTTCATCAGGTATACCACTTCACTGATGAGAGCGAGCCGATTCAGCAGGATCGTGGGCCAGCGCTTAATTCTAAGCCGACGAGCACTACATTGAGACGGTTCTTGCGCACCCGGTTTGAGGAGCCGTTTCTGCGGGATGGCGATAATCTATGGTTTTTCTTTGCGGGGCATGGCATTCGTCATGAGAATCGCGATTATTTGATGCCTTTGGATGGCGATCGCGGCGATCTAGAAAATTCAGCAATTCCCCTTCACTACATTAGCGAGCGCCTGCGCCGCAGCGGAGCGGATAATATAATTTTGCTGATCGATGCCTGCCGTAGCGATAAAGAGGGTCGTCGAGACGGCTTTGGCTTTGGTGCTGAAAAGCAGCAGGGCGTGATCACGATATTTTCTTGTAGTCCGGAGGAACCGGCCTATGAAATTGAGGAGTTGCAACAAGGCGCTTTTACCCATGCGCTGCTAGAAAGTTTGCGGCTTCAGGGCGAGGGCAACTGCGCGACAGTTGAGCGGCTGTATCAGCGCCTGCGCTATACCGTGCCTCAGCTTACACTCCAATACAAGCGCGTGTCGCAAACGCCCTATGGGATGATCGAGCCGCCGTCTAAAAATCATTTAATCTTGCTGCCCCGGCAGGCTACGCTCACCGATGTGCTTGCGCTTAGGTATGATGCGCTCTCGGCTGAGTCGCGTGATCCGATAATGGCTAAGCGGCTTTGGATTCGGGTGTTGATGGTGTCGCCGGGTGATCCAGAGGCGATCTCAGGCATTGAGCGCTTATCACGGGGAACTTCAGCGCCATCGTCTGTACCTATTGCCTCGCCTTCTCCATCAGACACCTCTGGGAGTAGACGTGTTGATGCACCGGATGCTAATCCAGAGTCTGTCCCTCAGTCGCCCCCATTGGTGGAGCCGATAGAGCAAGTGAAACCGTCAGCTTCGCCTGCTAAGCCACCGAAGACAGCAGCTCCAGTTTCTTCTCCATCACCTACGCCTCAGCGTCAAAGACCTCAGCTGAACCAACCGGCCAGACCAACAAACGCGGCAGCACAAGCTTCGTCCTCGGTTCGATCGTCTTCTCGAACTGCTTCACCACCGCAACCTGTTGTCTCTCCTACTGCTCCGACAGCATCCTCGTCTAGTGCTTTGATTAATCGCATCAGTCGCCGTCGAGCCATTCAGATTCTAGGATTTACCGGTGGCGGGCTTGGTTCGATTTTGCTCGGAAGAGCTGCCTTTTACTCTAATGACCCTAATGACCCTAATGACCCTAATGACCCTAATGACCCTAATGACCCTAATGATTGGAAATTGCCTGAGCTTGAGCCAGCTACTACCGATGGTTCGATTTCAACTTTTAACGTAGCCACAATCAATGTTTCAGCTAAAACGATTGCCGTAGAGCGTAAACAGGCTGAGTTCTATACGGAGTCGTTGAGTGGTGACATTACACTTGATATGATGTTAATTCCCGGTGGAAGCTTTCAGATGGGATCTCCTGAAGGTGAAGGATCTGGTGATGAGAAACCACAGCACAACGTAGCCGTGAAGCCGTTTTTCATGGGTCGGCATCAGGTGACCCAAGCCCAATGGAGCGCAGTCGCAGCGTTCACCAAAGTCGAACGAGATTTAGAGATAGATCCTTCTAGCTTCAAAGGAGATCTTCTTCCCGTCGAGAGTGCTTCTTGGGATGATGCTGTAGAGTTTTGTAAGCGACTGTCTGCACACAGCAAACGAGAGTATCGGCTACCGAGTGAAGCCGAATGGGAATATGCCTGCCGAGCCGGGACGACAACACCCTTCCATTTTGGCGAGACTTTAACGTCGGAGATTGCCAATTACGATGCAACTGAGACCTACGGCTCTGGCCCAAAAGGTACGTATCGTAGAAAAACAACAGAGGTAGGTAGCTTTCCTGCGAATGCGTTTGGTCTGTATGACATGCACGGAAATGTGTGGGAATGGTGCCAAGACCACTGGCATGAGAATTATCAAGGGGCACCGGAGGATGGGAGTGCTTGGATAACAGGTGGCGATGCCTCAAAAAGGCTGCTGCGGGGCGGTTCTTGGTTCAACAACCCTGTCAACTGCCGCTCGGCCCTTCGCTACAGGTTCGCGCGCGCTGATCGGTTCAACAACCTCGGTTTTCGAGTAGTGTGCGTCTCCTCGTGAATTCTTGTGTAGCGCTTGGCGCTTTTGCACTTGTGCCCTTTACCCTTCTTATCTTTACCCTTCTGTTCTTTTTCCTCCCCTCTTATCTCGCGTAGCGAGATCGATTTAAAGTGCATTTTTTTCGGGTTTCCTACAGTTCTAGCCCCGCTTTCACAGCAGTTTGTTTCACTCTAACCGCTTGGTTAAGCTGAGTTGGCGTCATGCTGGCATATCGCGCAAATGTTGTCTTATCGCTTTTCAATAATCCCTGGCTCTTTTGTGGCTCTCCATTAACGGCATAAATCAATCCGCTGCTTCGATGGCAAAGCACCTTAAATTCTTGCTTCTCTCCATTCTCTCGACAGCGCACAGAATAGTTTTGCCCTTCAAACGCGGTCACTCGCCCCTTATCAGTACTGCTAGAGCGCGTCAGCCCAGCTCTAGCAGCACTTTCCAAAAGCCGCTGCGCCATCGGCAGAATCTCAGCGGCAAACTCTGACTGTTGCTTGTTCCGCGCTAGACCAAGCACAGTTTGTATCTGAGCTTGCAGTGTAGCCGGAATTTCGACATTTGTCAGTTTGCTACTTTGCGCACTCAATACGGCTGTAAGGGTATCGCCGAGTTCTGTATTGCCAACATATTCTGATGCCCTTTGCGCCTTCTCCACTAGCTCCCTGGGCGTAGACATCTTGGCTAGTTCAGTAACCTCATGCTCGTGCGTAGACGCTTCTGCTGGCTGCGGTAGGATGTCTGTCGCCTTGCCCACTGCAACCGTTTGTAGGGATTGCGCCGTAGGCTCTACATCCTGCTTTGTCTGAACTTCAGCCGTCTGCTGCTTAAGCGCTTCAAGCGTAAACCCCTGCTCCAGAATGTTCTTAGAAAAGATGGCAGCAAACTCACGGTCATAGCCTCGCATCTCGCCGCCCGTCAGCGCATTCTGCACAGCCACCTCTTGAAAACGAAGGTGACCACTTTCTTTAATGGCAAATACCATTTCCCCATCGTGAATCAGGTCGCCGTTTTGCTCGCGATAGTGCGTGAGATAAAGCAGCCTATCGTCTTCAACCGTATGCGCCTCAATGACCAGTGGCAGGTAAGGCTCATTCTCAATCCTTAAATGGAATGATTCACTGCCCATCACCTTCTGCGCTAAACCGGCCTCATGCAGAAACTGAGCAGTCTGCCTTTCCGCTGTGAACCTAAGTCGGTGCGCTTCAGGTTTTTTAACCATCGGCTGCGCCTCCGTTTGAGCCTCGGCTGTAGGTATGTCTCCTATCGCCTCTGTCGGCAGCGCTTCATCTACGCCGACTGTTTCATCCTCAATAGCCTGTTCGTCAGCCTGTTTCATGATGTCTGGCAACAGGTCAGACGTGTTCTCCGATGGCTGCTCCAGCGGATCACGCGCTGTCGTCTGTTCATCGGCGCTGGCATTAAACGCCTCAGTTAGCTGCTGTCGCACCGCGTTCAAATCCGTCACATCGACAATAGGCGGCAATCCCTCGCGTCCCACCACACTCTCCACGGTGTCGGCCCACTTCAGTTCAGAAATCGTTAGCCCGAGCAGCTCACGCGCCGCCGATTGCTCTGTAAAGGCCGCGAGCCGCTTACCCTTGCCCTTCACCAAATAGCCCACGACATCTTCTAAACAATGCTGCTCAAACTTCGCCTGCATCCGGTCGCTGACGCTGGTAAATTCGCCACCAACCGCCGCCTGTAGATTTAGATCGAGATAAACATCCTTGCGTGTCTTACCTGTCAGAATAAAGAACTCTCCTGCTTGGTTCCGCTTGATCGTGATCGCCTCATCTGTCGTTTTAACAATGCCTGCGCCCCCAGTCGCTTCAATAAACGCTTCTACCTTCTCCGCATTCGGCAGAATGACTGGCGCTGCCTCCATCTCCTGCTGTGGATTAAAGCCTTTATCCATCAGCATGACAGGCTCCATTTGCCCATTGCTCATGCTCGCTAGAATCAGCTTCCCCTGGCTTTGATAGGGCGTGTCTGCTGCCCGCAGCAGGTTGCCTTTTAGGATGGTTCGTACTTCGCGATCGCCCATCTGCCGTCTATCAAACAGCTCATAAATATTGACGTTGTTGCTATAAGCCCGAGCCGCCGTTACGGTAAAAGAATCAGCCGTTTCAACCGCAGGGTTGAGCTTAGAAAGCGGCAGTGCGATTTGACGCTGCTCGTCTGCGATCGCAATGACAACCTCCCACCGCGACGGAATCGCCACATTCTCCTTAACCGGAACGTTCGGATCGCCAAACGTATCGAGCGCCTTCCCTCGCTTACGAACATTGGAGATGACGCCGTAGAACACCCGTCCGTTATTTGCTGTCATCCGCACCGACTGCCCTGGCCGGTAGCGCTTAATTCTACTTAGGGTAGCCAGCTGCTTATCGGAGCGCTCTTCGAGTCTGTCTATCTTGCCCTGAAGCTTTTCAAGGTCAGGCTCCTGCTGCGTATATTGCAACTTCTTTTCAGCCAGATAGCGCTCTGTAACCTGCTGTGTCTGCTGGCAAAGCCGATTTACCAGCGCAGTTGCCGCCACGTCCGCCGCATCTTGGTCATGATCTTCAATGTTACGAACCGGCTTCATCTCCAGCGTTTGGCGAACATCGTTAATCACCTCTAGCTGCGTCTTCGGCTTACTTTGAACGAGTACGTCTACCACTTCAGCAGTGATGCCTCTCGCAAAAGCAGAGTCCACCCCTACCGCCTCAGCAACAACCTCTACACTCGCCAACGTCCTGGCATCCAAGTTGATACCTGTGGCTTCAAGCGGATTCTCGCCCATCGCCTTGTAGCGATCCAGCGTAGCCTGATACTCCATATCCAGCTGCTGATAAAACTCTTCCTGCTCCGCCACCGGCAAAATTGGCAAACAGCCTGTGACTTTCGCGGCAGCATTCTCAACCGGCTCTGTCGCGTACTCAGAAACGCTGATGGGGTTAAATAACCGTTCGCTCAAATCAGGATCGTCACGCATGATGTCAGTGACAATCTGGTTGCCAATCTCGTTGAAGTAATCAGGAATCCCTTCAAAGTCAACACCCCCTTTGACCGCCGCCGTCGTATTGGCATTCAGCGTCGTCAGCTTCTTCGCCAGCACCGCCGCTGGCCGCTTCTCATCTGGCGTATCCCCGACAATCAGAGAAATTTTAGGCGCATTCACCTGCCCCGTGCGATGGAACCGACCTAAGAACTGTTTGAACACATTGATATCGCGCTCTGGTTGTGCGATCAGGAAATGCCTGCGGCTCTGATTCTCGAACTTGCTAGACGAGTGCATTGAATAGCCGGTTGAAGCGCTCCGGTTGCCCAGGCCAATATCTACAGAGCCGCTATTAAAGCCTGCGATCACCGCAATTTTTGCTGCCTTAGAAGTTTCCTGCGCAGTGCGCCGCTCAAACGTTGCGCTGCCGTCAGGCGCATACTCTAGCTGTACGCCACGCCCAGTGAGTTCCCCGAAGGTATAGCCCGCCGATTCTACCCGGTGTCGTATCCAGTCAATCGGACTGACTGGCATGTTGGCAAAGTCAGCATGGTCGATTAGCTTAGTGGCTTCGGCATATTGCTGAACCGCCTTTTCCCCCAGCTCCGCGTCCGTCATCGGGCGACGATAGCCTTCACCGGAATAGTCCTTAATCGTAATGTCGCGGCTGCGTTCCAGGTAGCGCCACAACACATCTTGAAAGGTAATATCAATGGCGTCGCCTGCCTTGATGTTCATATCGCTGGCGTAGTTCTCAATAAAGCTACCCATCGTATTGCTCAGGCCAATGAACGGTCGCTCGCCAGTTTCAAAAGAAGAGATCGCAAGGTCGGCCACCGCGTCTGCTTTACGAGCTAGCCCCGCCTGGTCTACGACATTCCACATGATGGAGCTGAAGTTGGTACTTCTCGCCCCAGCAAATCCAATGGCTGCATCTCCGCCAATCTGCTTAGCCTCTGCCCTAGCTTCCTCATTCAGCGCAGTGACAGCCGCCTTCTTCAACATATCGAACTCTAGAATCGAGCGCATAATGCTGCTGAGCTGGTCGGCATCACCGTGGGCTGTCGGCACCACTGTCGAGCTAACATCGACCCCGGCATAGGTACGCGCCCTGCGAATGTACTGTCCGTCTTCAGCCATCATCGAAGTGGCCACCTGCTGTAAAGGCGTACCACCCGCCTCTAGCGTGGACTGAAGCCCTGAGACTGAAGTGACCTCGGCCACATTCATCCGTGCGCCGTAGAGATCCATCACATCGGGCCGCTTTGTTGCTGTTGCCGATGCAAAGAACACACCGTCTGCTGTCTGAACCATCTGACGAATAAACTTAGCTCTATCAGGCGGTGCGGATGTTTTCTCCCATTGCTTAGCCGTTCCACCTGCCTCGTGCGCTTCATCAAGGATCAAAATTGAGCGCGGTGCAATCTCTTCTAACAGCTGGCGGCGATTTGTACTGCGACCCCTGACGGTTTGTACCTGAGAGTAGGTGCTGAACACCATATTGTACTTAGAGGACAGTTCGCCCTCTCTGAGCATGGCGCTGATCTCGCTTGCGTGAGACTTATCTCCTGTTTTGAGCGTTCGGCCATCAGGCAGTGGAATCGCCTGCTTACTGTTGGTCATGAAAGGACGAATATCACTCATCCCGATATCGGTGAGATCTCGAACAATATCGGCGTACAGCCCAGGATCTTTGGTAACGAATATAGGGACTCTATCAGTCTCGATTGCATACTTGATCGCAGCGGCCATCTGACGACCTTTGCCCAGTCCGGTATCGTCACCAATTAGCGCCGCCTTCCCGTCTTGTAAGCTTTTAAGCGCCAGTGCAACACCATCGACCTGCTCAGCTGCTAGCGCCTGATGCAGATTGTCTACAGAGCCAAAGTTCAGCGAATCTGCAACAAACTCATCTACATTGCCTACCTGCGCCTCCAGATTGTCGAGAGCCTTTTGAATAGGCGCTTCTAAGTTTTGAGGAACATAGCTATCTAGCGACTTCCCCTGACTCTTGGGTCGGTAGGGCACCTGCGCTGATAGCGTTGTGCTGCTGGCGATATCGTTGTTGGGAACGGGCTCTAGAGACATTGCACTTTTTATTTCTAAAGGGTTAATCGAATTAGCCACTCTTCGAGACTGGTGTTGACCGCTGCTGAGATCGCGATGTCCTCCGCCTCGCTCGACGCTGGAAGACCTATCATTGGAAAGGTTGCTACTTCGCCCAGTTTCATCATGACTAAGTTGCTTTGGGCCAGCGCTTGAATCATTTCCTCGTCGTCCATCGTCCCTGGCATAAAGATCTCCGCGTTGGTCAGCGCTGAGCATCTGGTTCTCACCATCGTCTGCCACCTCTGCGGTAGGTTCGGTTCGTATTCGTCTACCATCGCCTTCAGGCGTCGTTCCAGGAGCATTTGGTACTGTTCTAAGTTCTGAATCCCTGTCATCTTGGATGGCATCAGCACCGCTAGCAGCAGCGCGTTCTCCTCCGGTGCCCAGGCGTTGGGCGTTGGGATATACAGCGGGCGCTCTAGAATTGTGAGTAGTGCTTCGTTCATAAGATTGCAAAGGTAGAATTTCTTTCAGTGCTTCGTAGCTGGAGTATATCCGAGGTGGATCTGCGCCTGGAAGCCTTCTCTTATCCGTCTGCGGATCTATGAAAGGCTGTCGCTTTCGCCCTTCAATCAAGATGATATCTACTGGGTATCGTCCTCCCTGACGGCTGTACAAGTCGCCTTCTATGGTGAAGTGCTCAGTGACGTGATATTGCCGGTAGAGGTTGAAAAAGTACTTACGAACGCGCAGGCTGTTGTATCGCTCCCGCCGCTGCTGTTCATTGCCAAGTTCACTGCCGATAATCAAGGCAGCTTTGCCGTCATCCTTCATCGCCTCTAACGCTTTCCACGCGATCGCCTGATCAATTTCAGCCGTCACAATCGGCGTATCCACAGCGCCAATCTGAAACCTGTCCGTACCGTTCTCATCTCTGCGCCGACCAAATGGCGGGTTGGCGATCACCACGTCTACCTGCTGGTCAGGGCGATAGCTAGTAGCATCGTGATGAGTTGTCCGGTAGCCCTGACTAACGAGATCAGCAGCGCGTTTGGGATCTAGCTCATTGGCGATCGCATTGGCAGGACTGCTAAGCATGAGCAACGCCCCTCGCCCTGCCGTCGGCTCATAGACCGTCTTGCTGCCATCAATTCCAGCCAGCTTGCCCGCCAGATACGCCAAAGGTGCAGGCGTACTGTACTGCTGCAATTCAATACTAGAGCTAGTGCGCGTCCCTAGCGTCGGCTGCCTGCGGTACAAATCGACCAACCGATCATAGATGTCGCCAGTGCGATCTCCAGTGAGATCACCCCCGCTCTCAACGATATCCTTCGCTGCTAAGAGCACCCCTTGCTCAATCGCTTCTTCTACTGCCTTTGCCAGTGGCTCACCGGGACGTACCGGCTCATCTAATATCCCTGCGGCTAGCTGACGAGATTGAGTAATCGTCTCGAACCTACCGCCTCCTAGAAATCGTCCATAGAAAGCGTTGACCAGCCGTTGCCTATTCTGTTCAAAATTAGATGAGGGCATAGGTAGGCCTGTTCACGTTAGCGATGCGCGTTGTCGTTATCAGGCAGTGGCAGTGCCTGCACGGTCGGTTCTTGGTTGATACTACGTCTGGCATTCAAGCTCTCTTCGATCATTCTTTCAATCTCTCTTTTGGTGATTTCTTTCGAGCTGGCTGGAATATTAAAAGTGGTGCGAATCAGCTCAATTTGCTGCTGAAGCTCAGCGATTGAAGTGAGTGCGATCGCCCGAACCTCCTGATCACTTAAGCCCAGGACAGCGTGAGCGCTGAAAGGCTTCCAGAAAGCGGCCATTGCAGCTAAGCCCATCTTTTTGCCCTTGTGGGTTGAGTGGGCTTTGTTTCGTAGCAGATAGCGAAACACATCGCCCATTGGCCCAGCGATGTAGGCGTAGTAGGCAAACTGAATTCGAGAAGTGTCTTTTTGGCTAATAGAAAGCGGCATGGTAAAGCTCATGATTTGAATAGCGGTGGCTGAAGACTGTTCAGATTTCTACTCCTTTTCCCTTCTGCTTAACTGGCATAACTGCTTTGCCCGTCGCCATTTGCTTTGTCGCCGAGTGCGTTTTAGCCTTAGAGACAACGCTGTCGGCATAGTTCGCCATTGCAGTTGAACCCTGCCGTTGAGCAATTTGAGCTGCGACAGGGCTATTCCATCGGATCATGGCTCTGGTGCTTTTAGTCGAAACACCCCCTCTGATGGCGGCTGCGGCAATTAGCTGATCTCGTTTATTGGGATCGGGCTGCGTGATATGGCGGCTGTATTTGCTCCAGTTTTGCCGATGCGGATCTAGGCCACTTTTGGCAAGCTCGCGGTTGAGAATTGTGTCATGTGCTGCTCGAACATGCTCAGAAGACCGTGCGCCTTTGCCCGTCGCCAAATCCTTTGCCGCCAGCTCCATCAGCTCAGGGCTAATGGCTTTCTGTTTTGCCAGAACGTCGTAGTACATCTGCTGAAGCGGCGATCTTTCAGCCTGAGGCTTCTTGACCTGCGTATGAGCTTGGGCGATTGCAGGGCTGCTGCTGGCATCTTTGCCCGTCACCAAGTCACGCGCCGCACTCGCTGCGGTCGTACCCTCTACATTTTTAGCTTCTAATCCACTTTTGTATGATTCCTCCAATCCAGATACAGATAGCGTTTGTGTCAGCGCTGTTCTCTCCTGGTTTTGCTCATCCCAGTACTTTTCAACAAACTGCTGTACATCGACTTTCTTATTGCTAGCAGGCTTTAGCTGAGTTTCTTCCCTAATCTGACTGGCTACTTTTTGCAGCTCCTGCCATTTCATCTCTGCGGGTGGCTTCTCGAAACCGACCCGCTTGCTCACTTCTACGGCATTTTCTCGAGAAGCCGTCGATTGAGGCCCAGACTGTGCTTGCAAAGGCTGTTTCTCAGTGCGTACAGCCAGCTTCGGCGGCGCAGCCATAGCAGCGGGCGTGGCAGTTCCCGACTGTTGTGCGGTCTGCTCACTCTTCACGCTAGGCACTGCCTTGCCGTTGTCTTTAGTATTGTCTTGAATGGTGCTTTGGCTAACGATTCTATTGGCAGTCGAGATTGCCTCATTGTTCTCTGCGCTCTCATTCTGTACGAGTCCCGCTGCAGCTTCTTCTGCAATTTCCTCTGGCACCCCATGATTAATAAACGCATTCCGATAGCCGTTGTACAGATCTCCCCGTAGCTCAGGCGCAGTGGCTAGCCGCTCCTGCCTCTTTCTCAAAGCTTCTTTAACTTTATCTACGCCTGCTCGCACAGCAGCCCCACCAATTGCGGTTGCTGTCCTGGCTAGACGAGCCGTCGCTTCAGCGGCTCGAATCTCCGTTTCCTCTGTGCCTGACTGCTCACTTCCGTGAATCGCTGATGTCTTAATAGCCATGATGTGTCATCTCCTAATTTGATATGCCTTCAATACTGGTCGTCGTCAAAGTCAGCCGCCGCCTCAGCAAAGACGGGCAGTGGCAAAAATCTATCGGCGGCCATTGCCCTGTCTCGACTGGCTTGATCTAGGTCACCGAGCGGATTCGACTGTTTCTCCCGCGCTATCAATCGGTCTTTGACCGTTGAACCCCATGCCGCTAGGCTTTTTTCGTGAATGCCAATTTCTGCTGCGCTAATCTTGACCTGGCACCTGACCGGCACAGAGGCCGCACCATTCTTTGAGCGGTGGCCAGGGTTCACATATACGCACTCGCCCTTCCTGAATTTCAAGTACTCATCCGGCGAGACCAGTGGAACTTTTTGTACCTGCTGGTTCCGGCTGCGGCTACGGTTTTTCCCATAGCTTCTAGACTTGGTATAGTGAGTAATCTCTTTCTCTCCTAGATATTGAGAGAATTCCTTAGCGGTCTCAAAGTCTCGAGGATTGAAAAAGAACTGAGTCCCACAGGCCGCAATCATCGCCTTTGCTCCGTCCGGGCCATACCGCTTTCTAAGCTGTGAAAAGTTCTGATAGCCAATGAGTGCAATCAGCCCAGCAGAACGCAGCTCATTTAAGTAACTCTCAAATGCAGGTAAATAGAGGGAGGGAAACTCATCGACTGACACCATTAGCGGTGTCTTTCTAGGTTCAGAGAAATTGCGAGAAACTAAAAGCTGAAGGACTGCTGCCAGTAAAGGTGTAACCGCGTCTTTTTTCTCGATGTCCGTTTGCAGAAATAGAATCTGCTTGCCGGTGAGATCTAGCGGAATAGTGGTTTCTCCGCAAAAACTTGGCAGCAAATCCTTAGAGATAAATCGTTTGAAGACGTTCTGAGCAGTCACTACCATCCCGGCTACCTGCTTTTCTGCATCCTCACTGCTAAGAAGCTGAGCGAACGCTTCAATTACCCAGTCTGATACCGTGCGACTCTCACGCAGCGTTTTAATGCGATCAATCAGCAGCGGCAGGTTAAGAATCTTACCTACCGTCAGCAGGTCAGGATACTCAGTGAGCTTGGCTAGCAAAATAGCGGCTTCAACCAGGTTCACCCCGGTTCTTTCAAAGAAATCCTTGCCGCTGCTAGCTTGCCCCGGCATCTGACCGGCTGAATTCTTCTCTAAGATGTACGAAAGCTGATAGGCCATCAGTGAGTCAGTTGAACTCTTGACGAAATCCAGCAGATTGCAGGTGCCCGTATAAGGCTTACCGGGTGCAAAGACACTGACGTGATAGCCCAAAGAAGCTGCATAGGCCGCATGGGTTTCAGTCTGTATGCCCTTAGAGTCGTAGACGATGATGGGATAGCCGTTACGCAGGGCCGAACGAATAGCCGGGTCAATGACGCTAAAGGTTTTCCCAGAGCCTGGAGCGCCTGCGACAGAACCGCCCTCATTGGCATAGGGCAGGTTAATCTGACCGACCTTCAGCGCTGCTGTGAGTCCTCCGTTCGAGCGCTGCTGCTTCCATAAGCGCTCAGCTGTTTTAATTTCTCTGCGGCTGGCAAAGCGTCCGGTTGTAAACTGGCCACCGCGCCTATTTTGCAGGCGATGATTAAGAACTTGCATAACCGCAAGCAGCGCCAGTAGGAAGACAATCTCTTTGTTCTGCCAAAGCATTGTTTGTAGGTTCGATGCTGCCAATACAGGCACTGAACTAGGCTGCACGGAAGATATGAGTGTGCGATCGCTCATGATGCGCTTACGACACCTCCGTAATCCATTCGCCATTTCGATAGCACAGCGTATCCCGCGTTAGTCCTTGCGCTGGCGTATTAATTGAAAGCGCTATGAGCAGGCAAGGCAGACCGACTCCCGAACGACGAGTAAGTTCTGCAAGCGGCTGACCGGCAGGCTGCATGGCGTAGGTGAACAAAAGCTGCTCGCCTGTTGATACTCTGTAGGCTGAGATCGCACAGCCACCCTCGCCGCAAAGTGCAGATGAGTTGAAATCAACGACTAGCAGGTCGCCTTCGATGATGCCGACTGCTGAGCTGGCAATCT
>Ga0209194_1000514_pt1 | contig 30754 bp, 26 predicted proteins | sample COGITO_mtgs_1004_FD_184787 | JGI IMG/M metagenome (GOLD analysis project Ga0209194, IMG submission 184787) | Pelagic marine microbial communities from North Sea - COGITO_mtgs_100413 (SPAdes) (version 2) | ecosystem: Environmental > Aquatic > Marine > Epipelagic ...
GACATGGTTCAAAAAAGGGCCATTTAAGGTAACACTCACAGCACAAAATAGACCGTCACCCTAACGGTACTGGCAGATGAAACAGAACCTCGTCATCACCTTTGGACAGCGCAAAGGATTCATCCAGGGCTTGCTGTGCTTTATCACCCTGCTGGTAAACGAACTTCCGACTCACCTGATGCTGATCTGCCAGCTGGCTGATAGGTAATGAACGGGAGAGCACTTGAATGCCGATATCTTTACGAACTGTGGGCGATAAGTTGGCAGCGACAGAGAGGGCTGGGCTCATAAGGGGCGATCGCACAATGCGGTGGGATAACGGTAAGCCCTAAGACGATCCAGTCGGTCTAAAGTGTCACCTCGTTTTGAACGGTCCTCTAATAAGACAGATGGGAGGAGTAAAGCTCACTGTAGAACTTACGGATTAAACCACTGGCGCTTACTTCCCTAAAATATAGCGGAATATTTCGTAGCGAGTTTAGCCACGCCGATGCGGACAGGGTAATTTCCAGCTTTGGGTAAGTCTTGAGATGAGAGCTTGTCGAGAGCCAGACACCCGGTTAACAATGCTCCAGAGCTGAATAGCGTCCGCTGCCGTTTTCACATCAACGATTAGCGGTTGAAATCCGCCGCATCGGCATTCGATGTCTAATGATTGCAAACGGTGATAAACCTGCCAGCGATCCTCACAGCAAACGGTGACGTAGGTTGCTACAGCACAAGGGCGGTCAGCAGGCGAGCGAAATGACGGTACAAGGTTGGATGACGACATTTGAGAAAAATCTCCAAGGCATAGCTGATTGGTGCAAATAAATAGAAGCTATTTTCAAATAGCTGAGAGTTGACCGTCGCGATTTTTGAATTTCGTTTACGGTTGAGGCTGTACTAAAGACTGTGTATGGCAATTCTTGAGTATTTCGAGATGTTTGATGAGAAATGCTTTTGTTAGGACAAATAAGAAAAACCATGAGATTATGTCAGACTGTTATCAATTACTGATATGAACAAAATACAACTAGAAAGTAATCTCAATAAAGCTTTTTTTAGCCTTTGTAAATAGCCATTCAAAGATCTACAGTGGAATGCTTTATCGGTAGGAGAGCGGCTGGTTTCAAGTTCTGATTTCACCGCCAACCCTATTGAGAATACCTGTCAAATTTTTCGGGATAACCCTTGTTTTCCAAGGATTATCGGTTCCTCAACAAGCGCCTATAATAGTTGTTGTTAAAGCCCGATAACCACAATAAAGAGGATTTAAGAACATGGCTATTTCATCTGCTGTTATTACACCTTTTGGACAGGTCGCCAACAACGCTATTCTGTTAGAGAAGTCTATCACTGAACCCGTTTGCGAGGGGCTGAATATTGCGCTTGCTAGCCTTCAAGGCATTTATGTTCAGTACCAAAAGCATCATTTTGTAGTTGAAGGCGCTGAGTTTTATCAGCTACATCAGTTTTTTGAAGAAAGCTATGATGCGACCAAAGGGCATGTACACGATATCGGTGAGCGCCTAGATGGACTCGGCGGCGTACCGGTTGCTAGCTTTAGAACCCTGGCTGAACTTTGCTGCTTTGAACAAGAGTCCGACGGCACTTATGGTTGTCGCCAAATGGTTGAAAACGACTTGCGGGCCGAGCAAGCAATTATTCAAGTTTTGCGACGCAATGCGGCTCAGGCAGAAAGCTTGGGCGATAGAGCTACCCGCTACCTGTACGAAGGCATCTTGCTCAAGACCGAAGAACGTGCTTATCACTTAGATCATTTCCTCGTCTCCGATACGCTGGTACAACTTAACTAAACCCTTCATAAGCTCTGACTAAACCCAAACATAAGCCGCCGAGCGAAAGACCCGACAATAACTCTCTCAAAGCAGCAACCATCACTGGTGAGCTGCTTTTTATTTTCCACTAATGAGATTGTTTCCCATTGGCTTACTTATATCCTTAGTTGATAACCAGTGTCAAGAAAGTTTCGGCAAGTTAATCAAATAAGCTTGGTAACGTTCAAATTTCCTATAGGTTGGAGCCATCAGGTTAGAGCCATCTGGTAGGCGGATGTTTGGCAGCTAGAGGTGTATAAGAATCTGGCTGACTTGTGCGTGAACCACTGACTTGAGGCGCGCTTGACGGGTGCTGAGTATTTTATAGAATGGTTCTCAATAATAAGCTGTAAATGACGCTAGAATCAGAGGCGTTCTGATTGCTTTCGTTGGCATCTAGCCTACTGTTTGATGGACGTACTGTTTAGTGGACGTGAGAGCTCAGCAATGGCTGATATGAGTGCAACTCGTTTTTGTCTGATAGGACGTTTCACCGCATTTTTGTCAGGAGAAAAATCCCCTTATCAAATGATTTCTTTAGAAGCTGTGCAGGCTGAAGATCACTTGAATTCACGGCTGGTGCCTGAGCTGATTGCTCACCAAGTACTACTCAGTAAGGATTTACGGCGCATGATGTATCGCTACCTAGCGCCTCAAGATTGGGTGAGGGTGGTGGGCGAACAAATGCTCAATCGACGTAATGGCCAGATGGAGTGGAGGGCGGCTGAAATTTCTAAGCTATCTACTTTCCAGGTAGACCGGTTGAAGCATGAGACAGTTTCGCATACAAAGATCAATGCGTCTGGTGCTGGCCTAGCGGCGCGAGTGCTGATTTGCCAAGAATCTAGCTGTTGCCAGCGGGGAAGTTTGGCAGTGAAAGAAGCAATGGCACACGCCCTGACCGAAACGGAGGGCTTATCCAAAGTGGTCATTCAAGCAACGGGCTGCCTGAAACGCTGCAAGCTCGGGCCTAATGTGGTGATGATGCCAGGTGGTAGCTACTCTCGGATGACGGTTGAGGCGGGGCGATCGCTCATTCAAAAGCTGTTGGATTCTGAACCAAAATCTCTAAACTAGAGTCTATAAGCTATCTAGCATCCCTTTCATCAAATAGATGAACTAAGCAACAGAGAACGCTTCGTAGGGATGAGAATGACAGCAGCTTTAGCGCTGTTCTAGATTTGTTGTTCTATACAATGGCTACAAATGCCATAAAGGGTTAGCTGACAATCCAACACATGATAGCCAGCTGTCTTGGCTGTCTTCTCCCCGATTTCAGCTACGGAGTCTTCAGTAAACTCCAGAGTTTTATTGCAATGTACGCACACGATGTGGTGATGGTCGCGCAGGGGGCGATTGAGTTCGTAGTGCTTGTGTTCTTCAGCCAGTTCTAGCTCTCGCAACAATCCCATATAAACCATCAAATGAAGTGTTCTATAAACCGTAGACAGACTGATGCTCTCGCCATCTTCCTCCAGGGTTTTGTGGAGGTCTTCTGCGCTGAGATGCTCGCCTTGGGTCAGCGACATGAATATACTCAATACCTTCTGACGCTGAGGTGTCGAGCGGTATCCTTTAGCGTTTAGCGCATCTTTGAGAGCTGTATCCGACAGAAAAGTCACGGTATATCCTTTTTCAAGTTAGTAATCATTCTTATTTAGAAAGTCTAAAAAAGTCAAGTCATTGGGAAATCCAAAAATCTATAGTCATGTCTATTCCTTGCCATCTCAGCCTTTCAGACCTACCTAGGAAGGCAGGCATCTTTTGATGGTTATGGGAATGTATTTTAATAGTGATTTTGAGGCAGGGGGTAGGCAAGAGCTTTTGCGCAAACCGCACAAAAAATCCCTGCGTTCAGCTAGCACAGGGATTTTATGAGTAAAATTTTGCCAAGGAGTTGTAATCACCCAGCCAACAGCCAGCCATGGCTGATTAAATTGGCAGGATAGAACGCTGGCATGATGGGCAGACAGCATGGATTGACAGCTGACAATCTAGTAGCTGATAGCCAGACTTTTCAGCCGTTTTGGCACCCACTTTCAAGACAGAATCATTTTTGAACTCGATTGTCTTATTGCAACGCACGCAAATTAGGTGGTGATGGTGATGGGGTGAGGGTTGATTAATTTCATAGCGCTTCTGATCGTCCGCTAGCTCTAGCTCTCGCAGAATTCCCATTCGGGACATGAGCTTTAGATTTCGATAGATGGTAGATAGGCCAATCGGTTCATCGGTTTTTTTGAGCCTTTCGCACAGGTCTTCGGCGCTAAGATGCTCGCCTTCTGGCAGGCTCTGAAATGTCGTCAAGATGGTTTCGCGCTGGGGAGTCATGCGCCAACCGCGCTCATGTAGCTCTGCTTTTAGGGCCGATGGTGTGTAAGCTGCCATGGATTTCCCCCGCTGTGTCAATAGTGAGCTGTGATTCAGTCAGGTTGTAATCAATAAGATTCAACTAATGAGAATGATAGCGAACTTGTGGCCTACTTACAATAGTCAGTGCTTATTGAGAAATATACCTAAGAGGCGTTTATAAAACTTTACCGAGACATCTTTTCAGCAGATTTTCTCGACATCAGGCCAGCTTAGAACAAGCTCCTATATGGCTAAGAACTGTAGCTGTAGCTGAAGTTTTTAGATAAGCTAATAAGAACCTATTTCAATTATCTTCTTATAAGGCTTCCTCAATGACAGGGGTCGCATAGGAACTTTCCTTGCGAAATATGGTCTCAGGGTTGATGCCAGCGAATGCTCGCAGTAATATTAGTGGGAGTCTTTCCCAACTAAGGATGGTATTTATTATGGATAGTGTAGGCTTCGACCCTACTCGTTGGAACCACTGGTTGCTCATCGGTTGCTTTATGAGCGTGTCGATGTGGGGCTTGTATCTTTCGTGGCAGTGGCGCACAGAGGCTCGGCTGAAGAGAAAGCAAGTTAGGTTAGCACGCCGTTTGGCGATCGCACTGCACGGTGCCCGTGATGCTTCAGCAGTCAATTCTATAAAACTGGCAGCTAGTCGCTCGGTCAGAAAATAGCTCTTTTCGCGGTCAGTGTTGCGCACTCCAAAGTCAAATTCAGCATTTTAGGGAATAGTTCTACTTTTCTACTGTCCACACATACTAAAGCGATCACAATGTTAGCCGTAGTGCTATTCTGGCGGCCCAATGTCAGGAACTGGCGCAGGTTCTGGTGCTATATCGGGGACAGATTCTGGTTCCGGCAGAGGGGCAGGAACTGGCGCGGGTGTTATATCAGGAACTGGCTCTGACTCTGGTAGGGGTGCAGGCTCTTCTGGTTCTGGTTCTGGTTCTGGCAATGGTTCAGGCTCTGGCTCTGGCAATGGTCCTGGCTCTGGTAATGGTGCAGGTTCAGGTTCAGCGGGAGGGTTGACTTCTGGCTGCGTGGTCTCTGCTGGTGGTTCTGCCGGTGGCTCCTCTGACGGTGCAGGGATCTCAGCTTCTGGTGAGGGTGCTGTGCTTTCGCGCATGGGTTCTTGAACAACTTCTCTTTCAGGTGTAGACGTGGTTACGGAGTCTCTTTCACCTCGCTGGCGGGTGGCGCGCGATCGCTCTGATCCTTCAATGCCAAAATCAACCTCTATTGAAACCGACCCGCTGCGGCCACCGCTATCTAGCTGGTAGTTTCGGGCCGCTTCCAAAGCCGCCTGATCTAGCGCGGCATTACCACTCGACTGTTCGAGCACCGCGCCAACAACATTGCCGTTTTCGTCATATTCCAGGCTCACAGAAGGAGACCCTTCAGCGCCTGAGGCTAGCGCCTCTTCGGGGTATTCAGGGCGATCGCACTTCCGACAGCTTACTGTGCTAGACCCACTGCGATCGCCGTCGCCAGCAGCAGATCCTGATCCTGACCCTTCAGATGACCCTGTCCGCCGCGCCACATCAGTCTCTGTTCCGATCGGCGCAATCGGGGTTTCTCCAGCATTGTCACTGCCTGCATTTTCGGTATCTCCACGGCTTTCGTGAGCACGTCTGAGGCGATCGCGTAGGTCATCAAGATTGGCGTTAGCGTTATCGGCAGTATCGTTCGTAGCCGTTTCTGCCGAGTCGGGGTTGTCCTCAGCTACTTCTAGATCTGAATTATCAGAACTGGGTTCGTCGGCTTCTTCAGACTTGTCGGCCTCCACGTTTGAATTGGACTCATCTGTTGTTTCGGCAAGTGTTTTAGCTTCAGGATCTGTTGCAACAGATTCGGATTCTGTTGGTGCGTCTGTCGATGCATCTGTTGGTGGGAAAGGAGGCTCAAAAGCCGGTTCGGGAAAAGCTTCTGGCGGCAAGGCGGGCTGAAAGGAAGCAATCGGCGGCGGTGCTAGGAACGAGTCCCCTGTAACCTGAGCTTCAGCCGCGAGTTCGGCTTGAGCGATCGCCTCAGTCAGCGCTTCAACTGTTTCCTCGGGCGGCACTTCTTCAATCACCGTTTCAGTCTCTTCGATTGGATCGGTCGGCCCGGTAACCACCAGCGCAATTCGCTCAGGCGAGTTAATTGCCTCGGGCGGAATAAAGGCCATCAGAGGAATCAGACCTATGTGTGCGCCTGCGGCAATGAGGAATCCGCGCAACAGCCACTTTTTGGCGATCGCATCCTCTTTAGCATATTGATTCAGGCAAGTTTTGGAAAGACTCATGACGATGTCCGCTACTGATAATAATCATTCTTAACGCTCGCTTATTAAAGCTGGGCCCACTCCTCAGGCGGTATATTCGCCTGAAGCGCAAAGCCACCGCTGCTGTCAGGAGTCGGCACATAGGCCATACCCGACGAATCACAGGTGTTACATCCAACAACAGTAAATCCAGTGACAGCACTGAAAAAGATTCCGTCTCGATTCGCTTGCTGAAGATCTTCGAGCCAATCTGAAATCTGAGTGCTCAGTTCCGGCATCTGTTCTTTTGCTTGAGCAGCAGCAGGCGCTAGCCCATAAAGCTGATTGGCCGTTGAGAAATCTGTCAGAACTAAGGTAGAGGTATCTGCGATAGTAATCTCTTTGAGTCCAGCCTGATGGAATAGCCGATAGAGTTCTCCCCCGGTAGAACCATGGCAGATTGCTTGGTCGAAATGAGGGTGAAGGATTTTTCGAGTTAGCGCTCGATCTGGGTGATCGACAATCAGTGTGTCCCAGTCGGGTTCTCTGACCAAGACCCGTCCATTTGGGCGAGTAACTCGGATCATCTCAGCTAAAGCCTGCTGACGATCTTCGATATGCATAAATAGTCGGTCGGCGCGACAACCATCAAAACTGTTATCGGCCAGATCTAAGTGATGTATATCTCCAACTTGAAACGTGAGTGAAAGTTCTCTCGATTTGACTCGGAGGCGAGCCTCTTCAATTAGAGAAGCGCTATAGTCTATCCCCACCACTCGACCCGTGCGGCCTACTCGCTCAGCTATGGCGATCGCATCATCTCCGGTGCCGCATCCCACATCTAAGAGCGAGGCACCGGGTGTTGCTCCCAGGAGATCGTAAGTCTTTTGTTTGTATCGCTGCATTTCAGATTGGGCTGTTGCTGTATCTAGATAATCAATAAAAGACTCTGACTTAGCGGTGTCAATCTCGCTCCAATTCAATGAAGTTGAACTCATGTGTAATCTCCAGTTTAGGGGGTATAAGTTTGAAAAGACGGGTTGCAAGAACGGTTTGAAAGAGCGGGTGATCCTGACGCTCTTATCGGTGATAAGTTAGCTGTTGGTATGATCTGCGATCGCCTGAGCGATCGTTTTCAGATACTTGCCCGTTAGGATCTGTCCATGGGTTGTATTGAGGTTGTGATTTTCGATCAGCCCTGCGACAAAAGGCTGCCATGCACTGTGGGTGAGCGCTGCCTCCGTTCGTTCATGGTTTGCAGTGAAAAAGAGAAGATTACCGTGGTACGTATCAGGAACTGGCGCTTGACGGGCCATCTGAACGTTGTATTGGGTAATTTCTAACAAAGTATTCAACCTGAGCGGGTCAATCTGGGAGCCTAAGCCGCTCCGACGCAGTTGAGCTAGCGTATTCTTTTGGGCTTTTTGGTTCGAGATTTCAGGGGTTTGACCAACTGCCTGGAAAAGGAGATTGATCGCGTCCTGTTCGCTGGGGCGATCGCGATTTTTCATGTGATGACTAGGATACGCATCGAGTAAAACCAACAAATCAACAGCCGCATCCTGTTGCTGTAACCGTGTTGCGATCGCGTGAGCAATCATCCCACCCAAAGACCATCCCAATAAGCGGTACGAACCTTCTGGCTGCACCTGACGAATCATCACCAGATACTGCTCTATCATCTGTGCCCAGCGGTCTTGAGGAAGATCGTCCAGGGAAGGCATCCTCGTGTTCAAGTAAGGAGACTGCAAACCGTATAGGGGTTGCTGAAATCCAAGCTGCTTGGCCAAACCCAGGTAGCACCAGCTAATGCCAGCCGCAGGGTGTATACAGAAGAGAGGTTGTTTTCCTTCGGTAATGGGAAACAGCGGAGAGAATAAGGTGCTAGAGAACGAGGCGCTAGAGGTGTTAACGCCAGCGGCAGGCAATCGACGATCAATATCACCTGGAATTTCTGAATCACCTTGAGTGTCTGACTTCAACGCCTTCGCTAGTGCTGCCGCTGTAGGGTAGCGAAAAATGGTCGAGATCGAAATCTCTCTCGCTAGTTTGGCGCTAAGCCGGTTGGCAACTTGAATAGTTTGTAACGACTGCCCACCCAATTCAAAGAAGTCATCTTGCACCGTAAGCGTTTGCTGACCAAGAATAGCTTCCCAGATACTGAGAATCAGCGCTTCTAGCGAGGAAGGCGAGTCAAGGTGATGGTGAGTCACCCAGTCGGGCGCTTGGCTATGCAGCGCAGCGCGATCTACTTTTCCTGAAGCGGTTTTGGGCAAGGCATGAGTAAAGTTAAACCCAGTCGGGATAACTGCCGCAGGCAACCTCTCGGCAAGATGCTGACGCAGCGCTTGAACAGAGGGAGCGGGCGTCTCAGCAACCAGATAAGCACACAGTCGCTTAACGCCGCCTGGTAAGCTATAGCCGATGACGACAACCTCACGAATACCGGGTATTGCTGATAAGACAGACTCAATCTCAGCGAGATTAATTCGGTGCCCGCTAATCTTAAACTCTGTGTCCAAACGGCCAGTAAAAACAAGCTGACCATCTGGACGGACAAATACCTGATCGCCCGTGCGGTAGGCTCGGGGATTTCCTGAAAATTGATTCAAATGAACAAACCGATCCGCCGTTAATTGAGATTGTCCCCTATATCCTTTTGCCAGCGTCGGGCCTAAGATATAAAGTTCTCCTAGTTGCCCTACCGCCGTCGGCTGTCCAGCGGCATCTAAGACGGCAACCTCTACACCGGGTAAAGGAAGACCGATAGGAACATCGCCTGAATCGACGCTTCCGGGTTCTAGCGTCGCGACAGTTGCAACAACGGTGGTTTCGCTTGGCCCATACGTGTTCAGCAGCGTCACAGCATTGCCAACAGCTAAATGCCACTGCTTAACCCGTTCAAGCTGGGCTGCTTCTCCACCAATCAGAACCATTCGCAAGCTGGGAGGTAGCCTCGCCTGATGGTTGCCTACGCAAAAGGCTAGCTCATGCCAAAAAGCGGTAGGAAGATCGAGAATGGTGATTTTTTGCTGCTGGCAGACGTTCAAAAAATGAGGCAGCGACTGAATCATTGATTCCTCGCGTAGCACCAGAGCAGCTCCGCTACAGAGCGCTAAAAAGATCTCTTCTACGCTGGCATCGAAGTGTAGCGAAGCGAATTGTAAAATTCGATCGTTAGATTGGATCCCGTATCGCTGGAGGGCACCATCTACAAAGCTAGCCAGCGCCCGATGGTCAATTATCACGCCTTTCGGTGTCCCTGTGGATCCAGAGGTGTATACCATGTAGGCCAATGCGTCGCTCGTTGGAGAAGGTAAAGGTTCTGTTGCTGGAAAGCTGGATAGACGATCCAACAGAACCTGATGCGGTAAATTTGGGATTGATTGAGGGCGATGCTCTGTTTGGGTGATCAACAGAACCGGTTGTGCATCCTTGAGGAGGCTCGTATTTCGAGCGACAGGTGCGGCCGGATCGAGTGCCAGATAAGCCGCGCCGGAAAACAATGTTCCTAGGATGGCGACGATTGCTTCACAACTTCGAGGTAGATGAATGGCGATGATTTGCCCCGGCTTGACCCCGGCGCTCGCTAGTCTTGATCCAAGATTTTGAGCCAGCGCTAGCAGCTCGCTATAGGATAAGCTCAGGTCACCCGCTACTACAGCATCGGCGTGAGGCCGCAGCAAAACCTGTTCTATAAATCTATCAAGTACGGGCTTACAGGGGGACTCTAGTGGCTCGCCGCTGATGATGTTTCCTAGAGATTGATTTAGTCCTTGGATACCGAATCTTTCCATTAGAGGAGCCGTTGAGCTAACCACCTGATCCGGATTTTGTAGCGCTGATTTTAAACTGGCTAGCCAGTTTTGTTGGTGCTGAGCCAGATCCTCAGGAGAATAACAATCCGGATTACCATCTAGCTCAAGCTTGAGGGTTTGGCCGGTCGCTGCGGTACGAACATTAATGGCAAGATCCTCCACTGGCCCCGCAGAAACGTTGTGTGCAATGGCTGCTGCATTGCCGAAACTGATGGCAGAGTCGAAAGGCATGATATTAACAAGCGCACCAAATAATCGGCGTCCGCCGCCCACCCGATTGAGATCTCGCCGTAGTTGCTCATAGCGATAACGGCTATGGGGACGAATGGCTCGCCGTCGCTGCTTGATTTGTTCTACTAGTTCTGAAAAGCAGATTTTTGGGCTAACCAGCACTCGCAGCGGCACAATATTCATCACCATAGCGGGAACCCTCAGAGCCGCTGATCCTAAGCGGCCCATCATCGGCATCCCAAGTATGAAATGAGTAGCGCCTGTAGACTGATGTAAATAAACAGCCGTGACCGCCAGCAAAATATCTGGCCAAGAAGCACCCATCTGTTGAGCGACCGTTTGCAAATCAGCAAAGATCTCAGGTGGCAGCGTACTACTTTTGCGAAGGCAACCGTGACTGGCCGCGGCAGTTTTGGCGCTCAAAGATACGGGCTCAGGCGCATTTGCTAACTCATTTAGCCAGTATGCGCGATCGCAATCCTTCTGCTGAGACGTTTGGTAACAAATGTCTTCCTCTAAAACGGGCTGCAGGCTACCAAAAGGGCAGGAAGAAACTAGACGCCCATGAGTTAAGGCGGTATAAATTTCAGCGACTCGCTGTATGAGTAGAGAAGATCCATAGCCATCAATCGCAATGTGGTGAATACGTTGATACCAAAAGTATCGATTAGGCGCTATGCGAATGAGCGCCTGTGCAAAAAGCTCTCCTTTTGTGAGGTGGGTACGTTCGCTAAGGTTTTGCCTCATCCAAGCCCAAGCAGCCCGCTCTGAATCTGGATCAGTGCTTAGATCCAGATGCTGTAGAGTCCATTTAGAGCTGGGAACAACATATTGAACTGGTTCCTCTTTTACCCTGTCAAAGCGCAAGTTAAGAGTTTCCGCTTCCGCTACCGCTTGACGGAGCGATCGCTCAAACAGCTCAGAATTAAGATCTCCCAAAATTTCTAAGCATTCTGCCGTGTTATAAAGCGCGCTTTGTGGATTGAGCTGCTGCCCTAGCCAAATTCCTCTTTGGGCAGCGGATAAAGGCCAGCTTCCCTGCATACGTTTAGCTGTGTCAGTCATCGTTAATGAATTAGGCATTGTTAGTGAATCAGACATCGTCAGTGAATCTCTCTATTGAGTGCGATCGCTTATGGTTTGCGGCCAGACGAGTTCACGCCCGATTGCTTACTTACGAGACAAAAGCTGTGTCCAGGCAGAAAGGGTTGGCTGCTCAGCCAAATCGGCAAAACTTACCTCAACGCCCTTATGCCGCCAAGTTTCGACTAAACTCATGAGGCGAATAGAATCTAGCCCCGAGTCCAGCAAATTTTCTTCAGTGCCAACCTGTTGCAGAGGTTGTTGCAGTAGTTCGCTGAGCTGTTGTCGCAGCATCTGAGTAACTGAGATAGACGAGCGTTCCTCAGCAGCAGAAGCTTCTAAATGGCTCAAATCTGCGCGATTAGAATTTTCAAAGTGGGAAAGCATCTCAATAATTTCCTGCGTCGGCAGGGTCATTCCACAGCGCTGAGCAACGTAGTTCAGCGTCATCTGTTGATATTCCAATGAAAAATCAGCAACCGCATCCCCCACCAAAAAGGGTTGAATATCATTCATGAAGGCATCACCCGCTGTCATCAGACAGCCAATGTGACCGTAAACCCCGCAAATGATGAGCTGGTCTCGGCCTTCTTGCTTTAGCAAAGCCTGCAATGCTGTCCGTTGAAAGGCGCTATACCGCCACTTGGTTAATACGCGATCGCGCTCATCGGGTTTTATGGTTTCAATAATCGTCTCTTGACCCGGATGAGCGCTCAGCCCAGGCCCCCAAACATCGCTTAGCAATCCGCGATCTGCCTTCGACTGTTCTAGGCTCTGCGCGGTATAAAAAACAGGAATTTCCAGCGATCGGCAGCATCTTTTCAAAGCAACAATATTTTGAATCAGCTCTGGCACCGGAGATTGCTGTAGATCAAAGAAGTTCAGAAAATAATCCTGCATATCATGGATCAGCAGAGCAGCTCTTGGCGCTTGAATTTCCCAGCTTGCCCGGTTTGAGGGAAAGTCTGTAGCCGCAGGCATAGCATAAGATGAAAGGCGCGGAATTGTCATAGAAGCCTCCTTGAGGTGCGTAGATTTAGACAGATTAAAAACGGAAAATAGGCAGTTAGAAGATTGAGTGTCCGCAGCGTGGCTGGTCGCTAGTTGAGTATTTGTCTGATATCGGCTATCCGGTGTCAACTAACCGCGCCCGCAGCGCTTTTTTGTCGATTTTGCCTGCGCCAGTTTGAGGTAGGCTAGGAAGCCATTCAAGTCGATCTGGGATTTTATAGTGGGCTAAGCCGCGATCGCGTAAAAAAGCCTTCACGCGATCGTCCCTACCAGAAGCACTCGTAAAATCGTTCTCAACCCTGTCGCTTTTAGCCACCAAAAAAGCGCAAACGCATTCTCCTAAAAAGAGATCTGGAATGCCTACTACAGCCGCATCATAAACAGCCGGATAGTCCAACAGATGATGCTCTATCTCTCCGCAGCTAATCTTTTCTCCTGCTTTGTTGATTTGCTCTTTGGCTCGCCCCTCAACAATCACCTGCCCAGATGGAGCCAAGCGCACAAGATCGCCCGTCCGGTAAAACCCATCTGGCGTAAAGGCTTTAGCATTATGCTCGGGGGCACGATAATACCCTCGAATGGTGTAGGGGCCTCGGGTCAGCAAATGTCCGACTTCTCCAGGAGAAACCAAACGATCTGAGTCATCGACAATTCGAATCTCGTCATCTGGAGAGATCGGCTGACCCTGAGTATGCCAAATCACCGCTTCTGAATCATCAAGCCGTGTGTAGCACACTAGCCCTTCTGCCATTCCAAACACTTGCTGCAAACGGAAACCGAGTACAGGTGCAATCCGTCTGGCAATATCCGAAGAGAGTTTGGCTCCCCCAACCTGTAATAGTTGCAAGCTTGAGAGATCTTGACTGCGGGTGGCTCTTGCCTCTAGCCAGATGAGCACTAACGGTGGCACTAGCGCGGTGATAGTCACTTGCTCGCGAGCAATCAGCGTAAACGCTTCGTCTGGATTGGGATGCGAGGAAAGCACAACCGTTCCCCCGGCATAAAGCGTTCCCAGGCTACCGGGGGAACTCAGAGAAAAATTATGAGATACCGGCAGCGCTGCTAAATAAACGCTCTCGGGGGTTAACGCACAGATTTCTACGCTCGCACGCACGCTGTAGAGATAATCAGCGTGTGTTCTTGGAATCAGTTTGGGAATGCCGGTGCTGCCGCCCGAGAGCTGAAAGAATGCAACATCTTCAGCATTTTGTTCGGGCAGTGCCGTGGGCGGTAGGTAAAGCTGCGCGATCGCTACAAATTCTTGAGCCTGACCGACCACGATAATATGCTCTAAAGCTTCGTGCTCAAGGCGTAGGCTGCGTGCTAGCTGCCGATAGTCGAAGCGCCCATCGCTATCCGCAATGATGTAGGCAACAGCCTCAGTTTGCGATAGAAAGCTTTGAATTTCTGTCTGGCGGTGGGCCGGAAGCGCCAAAACAGGTAGCGCACCTAAGCGTGAGAGGGCAAAAAATACGGCAAAGAACTCTGGAATATTCGGTAGCTGAACAATGACGCGATCGCCCGCCGCAATGCCCAAAGCCTTCATCCCCGCCGCCAGCTGATCAGCTCGCTGATTAAGCACTTCATAGCTCCAGCGCCTATCGCCGCTCACTAAAGCTGTTCGCTGAGCATACCGACGAGACTGCTGCAACAACATTTGACCAAACGTCTGAGACTGCCAGTAGCCCAAACGACGATAGCGATCGGCATACGCTTGGGGCCAGCGCGGACAGTCCAAGCACAAAGTCTCTTTCCATGAACGTTGAGAATTTTGTTCAATCATATTCTTACCTTCAGCATGTGCTCTAACTCGAGCGCTTTGAGCATAGTGCGAAACTTGGCTGACGTTTCAGCTAGCTCTTTAGCAGCGGTCGATCCGGCGACAATGCCCGCACCGGCATATAGCCGTAGACGACAGCCTTCTGCTTCACCACAGCGAATAGTCACCGCCCACTCCCCGTCCCCTTGACTATCTACCCAGCCCACAAGACCGGTAAAATAGCGACGCGCAAACGGTTCAATGGCGTGAATGGCAGAGTAAGCGCACTGTGTGGGAGAGCCACAGATAGCGGGTGTTGGGTGCAGGGCAAGCGCCAGTGAAAGCGCACAGGTGCTTGAATCTTTCAGCGTGCCTTGTAGGTAGGTAGAAAGATGGATCATGCTATCGGTCTGGAGGATATCGGGAGTTGATGGCACTGCCAAATCGCGACAAAACGGACGCAGCGCCTCTGCCATCGCCTCTACAACGACCGCATGTTCGCGCCGATCTTTATCAGAGTTCATAAGTGCTTCAGCTCGCTGTTGATCCACAATCGGATCGCCACTGCGAGGAGCCGAGCCGGCTAGTGGGTTAGCCGCTACCTGCATCCCTCGGCGGCGAACCAACAGTTCAGGGCTCGCACCCATAAGCTTATGAGATATCTGCGGGTGGAGATTACTGGGCGTTTTAGAGGCGAGTTGTTTGTCTAGTGCGAGCTGTTTTTCTGGAGCGAACGGCTTCTTTGACGCAATCTGCGGATGTCTGGCCAGATTAACAAGATAGGTGTAGCCGTAGCGGTTGGAGCAGGCCAGGTTGTTGAGCAGGCGACCTAGATTGATTTCAGATGAAAACGACAGTTCTAAAGAGCGAGATAAAACAATCTTGAGCAGCTCCGATTGCTGAATGTGCGCGAGTGCCTGCTCGACGCTATCCATATAGCCTGAAGGCTCTGGAATCATTTTGAGTGTGCATGAGCTGTGGACTGAACTCTCTGGTTTAGTCGCAGCACTGATAGTTTTGAGGTTTCTCAACGGGCCGGTTCGATGAACCTGATTGGGCATAAACAGGTGGACATTTGCAGTGTTGTCAAAGGGAATAGCGCCTACCAACGGCAGTCTAGGCAGTCCGTGGTGGGATTGTTCTTCAAATAAGCTCATCGCCTGACGAGGTAAACCGTGGTGGGTAAGCGCTCCTTTTTGGGCTGGCAAAATTTCTCGAACACCTCGAGCTAATAAGGTTTGATGTGGCGTTGCGAAGAAAAACGACGTTTCATGGTCGTAGGCCTTTAGCAACGCCTCAGCACTGATTGGCTGGGCTAGATCAATCCTTTGGGCAATATTTTTCATCAGAATCTCTTGCTCTTTAGATTATTTTCCGGAATTGACAGATAAATTGTTGAAAATCGAGTAGCAGGCACGTCTTAAACATCTGTATTAAGCACCTGTATTAAGCATCTGCCTCAGGCACCCAAGGTCGCACCGCCATCGACCCGCAAATCGTGCATTGTGATGTGATTAGATTTGTCAGAAAGCAAAAATAGAACGCTTTCGGCAATCTCTTCAGGGCTGGCTATTTTTCCTAGTGGAATGCCCGTTCTAAAGGCGTCTAGTGAGCCTCTCAAAACAGCTTTATCAGTCCAAAGAGCATGCTGCATAGGCGTGTCTGTAGAACCTGGAGAAACAATATTACAGCGGATGCCAACATCAGCAAGCTCTAAGCCTAGACAGCGCGTAAAGTGAGTCGCAGCCGCTTTGGAAGCAGCATAGGCGGCCATATTTTGACGGGGCACGCTCGCTGCATTAGAACCGACCGTTACAATCGCGCCACCTCTACGGGGAATCATGACCCGCGCCACACTGCGAGAAATATTGAAGACACCTGTTGTATTAACGGCAAAGGTGCGCGCCCAATCTGCATCTGTTAAAGAAACTATGGGCTTGTATGTGAGGATTCCGGCAACATTCACTAGGCCGGTTATAGCGCCAAGTTTCTGCTCGATATGATCAACAGTCTTCTCTACCTTCAAGCTATCGCTAACATCAACGTTGTAGCATTCAAACTGTTGCGAAGATAATTCTGTTCTTAAAGATTCAAGCTTGTTGGGTTGAATATCCAAGCCTGCGACCGTTGCACCAGTGTGTACGAGCGATCGCACCACGGCTGCGCCAATCCCCTGAGCAGCGCCTGTCACTAAAATGAGTTGGTTATCAAAGTTAAACATTATATTTCACGAGTCATCTGTCGCGGCCACCCAGCCTAGCTGTGCTCGGCTTTCTGTGATCAAGGTGCCAAGGCAACGTTTTAACGACAGTACGCCCTTAGCTGGCTCTGGAAAGTCAATTCGCAAAGACTTTTTTTGGCTAGATCTGGTAATCTCAAGCTCCATGCCCGCTGGATCTAACTTAGTAATACTTGCCTGCTCAATGAGATCCTCGGCCCAGTCCTTTGGGGCAAGGGTTTTGGCACAGGCTAATAGGTCTTCGAGATGATCTTGGTTTAAATGTCGGGCAATTGCTGTCAACAATTTATCCGTCAAAGGTGCGCCATCTCGCTTACGCATAGTCTCAGAATTCACGTAGCGTTATCTCCATAGTACTTGTACAAAAATCTGTCTATCGGTCGTCTATCTATTGCACTGCCAGTGTGCAACTGCTTATTGCCTAGCGGTGGCGATGGATGCTGGTTTAAAGGCTATTTTTGTGGCTAGCCAAACGCTTGCTAAGCAGATGACAAACCCAATAAAGAAGACACCTGTATATCCCAAGGCAGCGGCAATAAATCCACTAAATGCTGGCACTCCAACCTGATGGCCCATAACATACACCGACGACTGCAAGGTGTAGTCGCTGCCAGCCGTTTCCGGTCGGCTTTTGTCCATCATCACGGTGAATAACGCTGTGCTGGCGACACTGCGAGCAAAAACTTCGCCAGTGCTGACCGCGTAGAGAACAACCGGATCGCGGATGCCTATGGCTGGCAGGGTGAGCGCGGCCACTGTGATCGCCTGCAACAGCCCAAACAAAATCAGTGCCCGTCTACGCCCCAAAGGTTGAATCAGCACGCCTGCCAATAGCGAACCCATAATCGCCGCAGCCGATCCTACAATGCCTGTCATCCAGCCAATGTCCGCCATCGACAGACCCAGGTCCACCAGCAAAGGGCGAAACATGGTCGCAGCCATACTGCTACCGGTGGCATAGAGCAAAATAAAGAACAGCCAAACTAACGTATGCGATCGCCGCACAAAACTCAGTATCGTCTCGAAATAGGCAGAGGCTTTTGCATTAAGAGTTCGCTTACGGCTGGCTGTTCCTGCTGTTCTCTTTGCGGCCTGCTCTTTTGTTAGTTCCTGATATCTTGCTGGCTCCTGATATCGGAGTAGCGGCAACAATGCGAGCAAAACACCTCCCGCCAAAATCCACAGGCTGACTTGCCAGCCAAGCTGATTCAGGGTTAGGAGCAAGACGCCTCCTCCCAAAATTCCGCCCATCGCGCGGCCAGCACTTTGAATACCATTCCCCCAGCCCCGTTCATGGGGAGCCAGCAGCCCGATCGCCAAAGCATCAGTAGCAATATCCTGAGTAGCTGCCAACGTCACGACTAAAAATACACTTCGAAACAACAGCGCCTCATTGTTGTTTAGGGTACTAATGGAGGCACAGGCGATCAGCGTGAGGGCAAGTAGAATTTGAGTGCCTATAATCCAGGACTTGTAGTGTCCCCATCTTTGAAAGCCATAGCGGTCAATCAATGGAGCCCAGAGAAATTTTAGAATCCAGGGCAGGGTAAGCAATCCCATCAGACCAATGACTTGCAGCGAAGCACCCTGCTGTCGCAAAAAAATAGGTAAAGCCTGGAAGAAAAAGGCAGCGGGTAGAAACTGAGACGTGTAGAGACAGCTCAGCAACACAAATTTGGAGCGCCGGCGCAGGGAATTTTGAGTTTTTGATTGAACATTAGGCGTCATGATTTGAACTAGGGTTGAGGGTTTTCAAGAGTTTTCGGAGGTTTTCTGGGGGGATTCCAAACCCATCTTCAAAACTCGTCGCGATTAGACTAATCACGGCTTAAAACGTGTAGCTAACAGAACTTAGCACCGTGAATGGATCGCCAGGCTCAACCCCACGGGTGCGAGTGCGCGGCGTGCCCTCAATAAAACTCACATCGAATAGATTCTGGAAATTAAGACCAAATTTCCAACTATCTCGCTTATAGGAAACAGCAGCATTGGTTAGAAAGTAGCTATCCAGATCGAAGCTGTTATTTAAATCACCCTGGCGATCGCCGACCCAGTTCAGCCCAAGCCCGAAGCCCAGCCCTGCCAGATCACCCGACTGAATCTCATAATTTGTCCACAGACTGGCACTGTGTTCAGGTACGCCTGGCAGCCGGTTGCCCGTTTCAAACCGGTTGTCTTCTGTAACCTCTGAGTCAATATAGGCATAAGAAGCGATGACGTTCCATGCAGGTGAAATCCTGCCGATCACATCCAATTCGATACCCTGACTTTGCTGCTTTCCTGTCGCCACTGAAAATCTAGGATCGCCAGGATCAGCGGTGGCAACATTTTGTTTAGTGAGGTTAAAGTAAGCCAGCGTAGCCAACAAGTTGCTGTTGAAAAGTTCTGTTTTAAGGCCAACTTCAAACCCCTCACCTTCTTCGGGTTCTAGCGGATCGCCATCGACCGTCAAAGCTGCGCTCGGAAAGAACGAACGGGAATAGTTAGCGTAAACAGAGAGATTTTCAACGGGTTGATAAACCAGCCCTACCCTTGGGCTAAAGGCGTTTTCGTTACGATTGGACTCAGTTGTAGTACCGGCACGAGTTGACGCTGTTGTTTGGTTAACCGTTTCGTAGTTAAAGCCTGCCACTAAGATCAGATTATCTAACAGTGCGATTTGATCTTGCATGTAAATTTGAAGGCTGTCGGTGTCGATAGAGTCGCTACTAGTCGGCGTATTGCCGCGAGCGGGCCTAGGCACTGCGCCGTAGACGGGATCAAAAATGTTGAGCGGTGTTCTTAGCGAAAAATCTGTAAATGATTCTGAATCTAGTGCGTAGCGAGCCAGATCAATGCCTAAAAGCAGGGTATGTTCAACTGAACCCGTAGAAAATTCACCAACAACATTAGTTTGCAGGGCCAGCGTTTCATTACTAACGTCTTGCTCAGCAAAGACCCGGTTGAGATTGCCTGTGGCTTCATTGAGGCCACCGATGAATGGAAAACTCAAGGCCGCACTAATATCATCGGCCTGGTCAAGATAGCGAAACGCATTGCGGATTTTCCAGGTATCGTTAAAGCGATGCTCCAGGTCGTAGCCTACGCTAAAGAACTCACTGGAAATGCTGTCGTCAGGCTCACCCAGAATGCGATCGCGAGGGATATCTGCAACGCCAGTACCCAATGCCACTAAGCCAGGGTCGAAGGGGCGTTCATCGTTCAGATATTCGAGCTGAAGATTGAGGTCGGTGCGATCGCTAATTTGCCAGCTTAAGTTGGGAGCAACAAAGAATCGCTCGGCTGCTGTATCAAAATCTCGAAAGCCATCCTCACGTTGATATAAAGCATTGAGCCGATAAAGTACGCGATTGTCCTCACTTAGAGGACCTGAAATATCAATTTGTGGTCGAACCAGCCCAGAGCTGCCCACCTGTATACCCACGTTATAAAACGGTCTATCCAACGGACGTTTAGAGACAATATTCACAGCCCCGCCTGGCTCGCTTTGTCCAAATAAAACAGAGGCAGGCCCTCTTAATACTTCAATGCGTTCAACATTGGCAATTTCTGGAAAGCCCTGCCCGGCAGCATCTCCATTGTCATTAGGGCTATAAAGTCGAAAGCCATCTCGATACAAAGCCGCCCCATCGAACCCTCGCAAGTTAATCTGAAAACCTCGGCCTTCAGTTGAATTAACCGATGCCCCGCTGACATTGGCTAGGGCATCTCCAAGATCAATCGCCTGCTGATCTTCTAACACCTGCCGGGGAATCACTTGAATGGAAGCAGGCGTTTCTAAAATAGGCGTATCGGTACGAGTTGCACTGCTAGCCTCTGGCACAAAGTATTCGTCTTGGCTTTGCTCTCCTGTCACAACAATTTGAATTGAGTCATCACCAGGGATTTGAACAGTGCGATCGCTAGCAACCACACTGACTACTAGCCCTATTGCATCAGCCTCAACAGAAAGATTCGGTGGAGCATTAGTCCCCGTAATTGCAATCCGAATCTGGTTATCAGGTCGGCTCGTAACATCGATAAAGGCAATGCCTTCAATCGGGGTGCTCGCAGAAAATCCTTCTCCGCTTGGCAGTTGCAACGTGGCATTGGGAATATCTGCGATCGCCGCATTCCCCGTAATAGAAGTCGTCGGCGCTGCTAATTCACCCGTTGTTTCCAGCCGAAGAACAAATCCTTCTGTAGTCTCCTCCAGACGAATATTTGTAATTTCGGCCAATTCGACCGGTAATTCAACGGGCAATTCAACCGGCAATTCAGCAGGCTCAGCCTGCGTTAGCCATTCACTTACCTCAGATACTGGCTCAGAAGCGGGTGCTGTCAAATTAATAGTCTCTGGCACTATCAGCGCCGCAGCTACCGGAGACTTCATCAGGACGCGTTCATTTTCATTTGCGATCGCAACCTGCCCCGTCACCAACCACAGGCCCGCCATCAGCCGCACTGGCCAGCTACCAAGCCTTATCCAATTCTCCATCATGCCTAAGTTCACGGTATTAAATGAGATTTATTCCCAATAATGTCAATGAACCGATGATATCGAGTTGGGTTGACTATTTTCTTTGTCAACCGGACTTTTTTCTGTCTCAACCGGACTTTTTTGTTGTCTCTAGCTGGCTAACTCTATAGCTGGCTAACGTTGTTGCATTTGGTAGGCTTTAGGACTCACTTTATAAGTGCGACGAAAGGCCACGCTAAACGCTTCAGGGTTTGCATAGCCGATGCTCTGGGCGACACTAGCAATCGTGGTTCTAGGCATCAACAACAGCTGCCGCGCCTGCTGCATTCGATAGCTGTGCAAATACCCAAACACCGTTGTTCCAAATACCTGACGAAATCCTTGTTTTAGCTTGCGATCGTTCAGCCCTACTTGATGGGCCAGCTCAATTAGCTTTGGCGGATTAGCAAGCTGATCGAGCAGAATATCTCTAGCCTGGCAAATCTGCTCCACTTCTTCCTCTTTCAATCTAGAGGCCAAACCTGAAGGCATACCAGCCGAAACCGGCTCTGAACCTTGGGTTGACAATATTTGATCAAAGTACAGGCTCATTAGCTCAATGGCTTTGCTCTCTAGATACAAGCCTTGAGGCAGCCCACGGTACGGACAGTTCAATAACTGTTGGACTGTCGCAGTCATGACGGTGGTCATAGTATGCGCTTGAAAATAATCGGTTGGATTGCGCGTTGTCATCGCTATCCTCAAAGCGTCGGGTAGCCGATTAATGACCTTCTGATTATCAAGACCAACAGCATCAGGTCGGATATGCAAATGAACTAATATCAGCTGTTTAGCCGCGTATTCTATCGTCCAGCCCGCGCTATTCAATATCCCTAAACTCGCCTGCCCAGACTGAATCTGAACCGTTTTCTGATTATGAGCACTACGACTTCGAATAGTTCCTTTAAGGCAAAAACTCATCCCTAGCGTGGGGTTTCCCTGCGATTCGCTCCGTTTAACAACAACCTTTTCTCGGAATGTTAAATTGCGAATCATCAGGCTTAGGCCAGGACGCAGCGGCCAATGTTTGCTAAACCCATCGCCGACTCGATTGGAAAGAGAAGAGGTTGTAGTGAAACCAGAATATGGGGCTAATTGAATAGCCCCATGACTTCGCCTGCGCTCTGCTTGGATTACCGCTTCTAGTGGCATGGCAGTAGGTCGGGCAACATTATTTAACGGCATAGGCCAATACAGGTACTTTTACTTTATCGAAAAAATTATTCTTGAGCCGGTTGCTGCGTTGCCATGCCCAAGCTTGCACCTTCCACGGTTCTCAATTTATCCATTACTGCAATTACTTGTCCGTAGTCAATCGTTTCATCTGCCTGTACGGTCACTAGGGCTGACGGTCTATCTCCGATCTGTTGCTCTACCACTTGAGCTAGTTCACTCAGCTTAACGGGTTCTTTATCTATAGAGATGTTCCCGTTGCGTTCAATAGTGACCGTAACAAAGGCTTCCTGCTGAGACTGAGAAGTTTCAGCTTCTGGCAGGTCAACCGAAAATCCTTCTGCTCGGGTTAAGAACAACGTCGAAATAATGAAAAAGGCCAGAATTGCAAAGATGACATCAATCATCGGCAAGATATTAATAGTCAAAGGCGCGTCGGCTTCGTTATCAATTACCCGCATAAGCTATCTCCTGGTTGTTGATAGACTGATGGTGCCATTCGTATAAAATTTCAAGCTGACCGCCGTATTCCTGTAACAGTGCGATTTGCCTTTTGTAAAAGCCGCGAAACACATTGGCAAACAGCAGTGTGAAAATTGCCACAATCATGCCCGCCGCTGTCGAAACCAACGCTTCGCTAATTCCACCCGTTACTAGCCCAGTGTTTCCCCCACTCAAACCGCCTAAATTGAGTGACGCAAACGAACGGATTAAGCCCAAAATCGTACCGAGCAATCCTAAGAGCGGAGAAACTGCAATCACGGTTTCAAAGACGGTGTTGAAGCGTTTTAGCAGCGGCAGTTCTGCTTGAGTCGCGCTCTCTAATGCCAGTCGAAACTGATTGGGAGAGGCACCTTCTAGCTCTAATGCTTCTAAAAAAATGCGAGAGATGGGCAAGTTGATGTTTTGCTTGAGCTTGGTAAAAACGGCGGGCGGGTTGGCCCGGTAGAGTTGCAAGACATCTTTGACGACTTTGCGCTCTTGCTGTTTGATGCGCAGCCAGAATAGGGAGCGCTCGATAGTAACTGCAATCGCGCACAAGGAAAAAAGTAATAGCGGCCACATGACAATGCCACCGGCTGCAAACGTTTCGGTTAAAGACATACGAACCAATTAGGAGGAGTAACTATCTTTACATCTAATCTTAAATGGGAATAAATATCAATAGATATTTAGAAAATATAGGAAAACTGACTTTCCTGTAAGCGCCTTATCTGATTCCTTGTGAGTTTAATGCAAATTTACCAATCAATTAAATAGCATTCATTCTTTATAAGGCAGTCATGCTGTAGCATAAAGCCCTTGCGGTGAAAATGTCAGATCTCGGTAGCCACAAAGGACCGAAACGTCATCAAAGCGATCACACCTCTCTCAATCAGGCTTAAGCAGCCTTGAATAACGCTTCCAATTCCTCTACCCCTTTCACGAATCGTTGCCTGCGCTCACTTAGGCACACGAATTCTGCCATGCGCAACTGCGGCCTTAAAAAGTTGCCTACCTCATCCACCGCTTGGCAGAAGCGCTGCGCCGCATCGAATTCGCCAAAGCCCAGAGTCGGGTAGTAGCGATGCTTGATGCGCCGATGACTCTGTTCCACAGGATTCCCGGTGCAAGGGCGCACCTCATGCTGGGTGTCTTGGCCCAGTTCTTCCTTGATCGCTCGTGGGTAGGAGGCTAAGCCATCGGTGGCTATCTTCTCGGGTGCCTCCTCGTGAAGACCGATAGCCTGAGCAAAGAAGGCTTTAGTTCTAGCCATATCGCGAGTCTTGCTAAGGCGCTCATAGCGAGTGAATTGTTCTTTCTGGAATGTCAATTAGACTGTGGGTCTTTTGGCCTGCGATCGCCATTTTTTCAAACAACGTCAGCTCAGAAACCACTTGTTTGGGCAAACACTCATAGACAATCTCTACAGCCGGACGGTTATTGCCGCTCATCTTACTTGCCGCAATCTTAAAGTAATTAAGTTGGAAAGACGGATAGTAAATTGCCGGTAGAAACTTAAGCGCAGAAGGTACTCGCTGAAGCTTTTTGAGCCAGCTACCAGTATTCAACACATAGCGATCGCCTAGCTTGTCTAGAGACGGTTGATGCGTGTGCCCATAAATAAAGATTAGCGCCTCTGGCGACTGGGAAAATGCCTTTTGAGCCGCCTGTAGATAAAGGCTTTCCTTTTGCCTTTTGAGTCCCTTTCTAGCTTGAAAGCCGTATCTTCTCAGAGTTTTACTCAAGTCTTTGAAAATGAGCCAGAGAGGAATCAAAGTGAGCACAAAAGCTGCAATAAATAAACCGTCAATAAACACGACCGCGTTGACCATGAAATCGAGCGCTTTACCAGTAAAGCCAAAGTTCTTGAGAAAAGTTAGCCAGGAAAGCGAGAAAAAACCATCGGGAACGATACCCGCTCGCTCTAGTGCGGCGCTAATAAACACCAGAATGCTGACAATAGCAATGCTCAAAAAAGGGACTAGCGCCCAGCGTAGCCAGGGGGTCATTTCTTTGTAAAAGTAATTAGAGAAAAACCAGTAAGGCACCTCTTCATTGGGATAAACAGACTCAATATCTTTGAGCCAGTTATACTTACCAAATCTCGCCCGTTCGGTCAGCGTATCGACCACCTGGCTAACAATGTAGTAGCCCAGCGGGGTGACGTAAGGATTGCCAAAGTCAGCGATCGCATTGAACTTATCGTGCTGGTGGCCATGCTCAATCCAGATTTGGCGACCTCCTGGCAGTGGACGAGTAATAACCTCAGCGACTTCTAAGTGAATATTGTAGGCTTTCAGCGCCGATTCGAACTGTGGATAGCAGGCCAGCTCATAGTCATGATTGCCTGGAATTAACGTAATTTTTACGGTTTCGCCTGTTTGGGAAAACTGCTGAAACAGAAGTGGATGCTCTTGAATGAGTACATCTAGCTTTTCCAGCGGTGGCGTGCGAGTCATTTCCCAAAAGCTAAAGGCATCTCCAAGGATGATGAGTTCGGTTGAGACAGCTGGGTTAGAGAGAGACTTTAAAAACTCAATGAGTTCTGTCTCAAACTCGCAAAGAGCCAAACTGCCCTCTCCACCAATATGTAAGTCGCTGATAAAGTAATACGCTGTCATTGGTGCTGTCACTGGTGCGGAAGCATTAGGAAAACGGCAATAGCATAATGTCCTGGGCGATCAATTCTTGGGGCGATCGCCCAGGACATTACAAATCTTATCCTTCTGAAGGTATTCAAGCTAGAGTCATTCGGTAAGTCTAGGGGTTTGAGTAGTAGCGCGATGTAGTTGCTTCGTAATCCGTCTATAGCCATAGGTGGGATATCGGCCTGCTACATCGGCGATCGCTTTTTTCAGTGTCTCCTCTGGTAGCTGTTTGTCTGTTCGTGGCTGGTAGTAATAGCGGCTACGACTGTAACCAATCACATCGCAGATGACTTGAACTGGATACTCTACTTTCAACTGGTCAATCATGGCTCGCTTCCGTTCAGGCTCCACAACGCTGAAGCCTTTTTTGCGACCGCTAGCTCTATCGTCAATCGACCTATCATGCGTTCCAACTCCGCTATCTTCTCTTCTGAATCCTCACCCATGCCTTTCCCACCAAAGGCTTGATGAGCCTGCTTGAGAAATTCGTTGCGCCAGCGGCTGATCACCGACGAATGCACTTAATGAGCGCGACTAGCTTCGCTGATGCTGCGCTCGCCGCTGACTACCTCCAGCACGACTTTGGCCTTAAACTCACTGCTGTAATTTCTTTGCTTGTTTGCCATGATGATCGCCCCCTATGGACTCTAGATTACTCTCTCTAGCTGCTGTCCTAAATTCGGGGGTCACTACAAAGTACTTTCGCGTGACCGTTCCAAAACCTATAAAAATGCGATGGACGCAGCCACACCCGACGCGATACAGGTCGCGAATCGCTTTCACCTGGTCAAGAATTTGAGCGATTACTTAGAGCAGGCCCTGAGAAGCTATCGAGCCGAACTCAAATCAGCAGAGCGAGCGCAGCATCGCGAAACAGCGAGTGTACAACCAGAAGCAACGGTGGTCGTTATCCCACAGCCGACAGCAACTGCATCCGCTCGACAGACCCTCTTAGAAAACCAAAAACGGCGAGTGCAACTGCAGCAGAAAATGAGAGAGCTACGAACACAGATGTGGACGCATGCTGCCATTGCTCAAGAAGTCGGTGTGGGCAATCGCACCGTAGAACGCTACTTAGCAGCACCAGACTTTTCAGAAGTTCCCAACCACTATCACACTTTCGGCAGCAGCATCCTTGACCAGATGGCTCAACAACATCCTGACTTAGCCAGTATCGTTGAGATCTCTAATGGCTTCCTACAGCTTTTGAGACAGCGACAATCAGATAAGTTTGATGACTGGTTGTTGAAAGCGTTGACCTCTTCTATTAAACCTTTACAGACTTTTGCGAAGGGGCTTCTAAATGATTATGCAGCGGTCAAAGCCAGCATGACGACGGAGGTGAGCAATGGCCCAGTTGAAGGACTAAACAATAAGCTGAAGATGCTTAAACGACAGATGTATGGCAGGGCTGGATTAGAGCTGCTCACCAAGCGATTTATCACACCTGTCTCAGACTATTAAAGCCTCTGGCAATTACCGATTTTCGGCTTCACCAAAAGCTCGGAAGAGCCTATACCCCTTGACGTCTGACACCCGTCAGTTCATGCGCAGTGAGTGTGAGGAACGCGTTGGGAAAAGTCCAACAGAATTGATGACGGGAGAAAGCCATCCCCATTGGTTGGAACTCCTCGGATTTCAGCGTTTCCAACAGGCCTAATCAGAAACGTCGATGGAAGCCAGGTCGTCATGACGATGATGGCCTAATTTGTCGTGCGAGTGTTATCCAAAAACGGCCATTTTTGCACCATGCCGCAATTGTTGCTTAGCTAGCTCGCTGCTCTAACCTATCTATTCGCCTACCGTTGCCGATAATAGCTGCGAGTTGCGATTTTTGTGACTCTCGGAATGCTTGGCTCTCTTGAACAAGCATGGCCATCTGCTGTGCGTTAGCTTCTATCAACTCGGAGTTGCGATCCTGCTTAACAGTGAGCTGAGCAATACCGCTAGCGTTTTCCGCTACAAGCTGGCGAGTCTCATCTAATTTCTCATCAAAGCGCTGCAAGGACTCAGCAAGTCTTTCTAATCTCTCGTCTATTTGCACTATGGCTTCAGCGTGTCTGTCTGCTAGTTCGATAAGCTGCTGAATAGTTTCGCGATTCTCGTTAGCCTGCTGCATCGCTGGACGAGTAAACTGAGACACCAATATGTTGACTGCGGCTGTGAGTTGCGCAATTGCACTAGCGTTTTGCGCTGGTGTAGGCGTGTTGCCGTTGGTTGAATCTACTTGATTGCTCATAGGGATGCTGCCAATTGTGCCTAACATTATACAGTTTCTACAGCTATTGCAATACAGTTTCTACAGCTATTGCAGCTTGACATCCTCAGCAGGCTGAAGCCACGCTGATTCCCTAGTTAGCAACTCACTGAGATGATCTACTAGACAGGTTGATAGTTCCGCGCCGGAGAACCCGGCCTTACAGTCGCTCCCCGTCCGTTTTGCGTCTCACTCTGCTCGGGCGCGACGTTTACAATATTGAGGCATGCATCTCCATCTCGGTCCTGCGCTCTGCCAGAGCATAAGCAGCACAACTCTCTGAGCAACAGGTCTAACTTGCCTCATTGATAGGAAGGTTTTATGTTACTAATCAGAATGCAAGCGAATTTGCTCAGGATTAATTTGAAACTCTACAGATACGGAACCGCGCTTTCCTGGCAATTGCTTAGCACCTATTACGTAGCCCATCTCTTGCAGCTCTTCGACAGTACGCCAAAATATTGTATTGTTTCTCGATGAATTGCTACCGAACAGCTCCAAATTTTTAAATAAATAGTGCTTCGAAATGGTTAGAAACTGGCCATCCTTTGGCTTATCCCATTGCAGACGACTAGCTAAGTAAACTAATAGCTTTGTTTTGTAATCATGCTTGGAACTGCTTCCCAAACGCTGATTCATATCAATATTTCCAAAGAGTACGTAATCATCTCCTTGGGCGGGCGTATCAAAGAACTCTAACGATACTGTATAGGCATCAGCTGCTTCGTAGGTATAGTCCGCAGCATTATCTAGATCAAAGTTTCTAGGAACTTTGTCAATCTCAAATTCTTTGATTCTTAGAATGCTTTTGATCGTGACCTTCGCGCCTAGCTCGTCGCCCTTGCGCAGCTCTTGCGCAAACACTAGCTCAGTCCGATGCAGCGCTGTGATATCACGATGAAGTTTTGAGCGAGTTACAGAAGGAAAGCCTCCGTCTTCTGTACGCCTGTAGCCCATAGCGTCTAGCAAATCATTAGCACGAAAAGACACAATAGGTGATGCACCTTGTTGCGCGGCAGCTCTATAAAGGTAGAACACAATAGATACTTGGCGCGGGTTCAGGAAGGTTAGCAAAGCAGCTGTCAGACGTTGAATTCGACGGTCTTCGATCTTCTCTAAACCCTTAATACCCTCGCCCAAATAAGCCTTTAGGTCGATATTATCATACTGCTCTTTAAGCTCTTCCCACTCTTCTCCAGAAAGGTTTTCTAGCGGAATTCGCCTCGTGAGAGACACTTCACTAGCATCATCTGGATCGGCATCAACCCGCATCTCTAGATAGTGTCCGTCACCGTCTGAACGTAAGATTGGCAAATTTACATTTGGATGACGGAGAGAAGCGCCTGCTCGAGGCAGTATACGTACTAGTTCTCCATCAACTTTAAACAAGTCCAGTTGGGAAGCCATATCAGATGTGTTTGGTCAGAATGTTGCCTTCAATATATACGAGTTTGGAAATAGGAAATGTAGCCTATAGCTTTGGCGTACGTTATTAGGTTTATAGCCTGTAGCTTTGGCGTATGAGTTTACCTGTAGCTCTGGCGTATTGTTTGCAATTAGCCTGTAGCTTTGGCGTATGAGTTTACCTGTAGCTCTGGCGTATTATTTGCAATTAGCCTATAGCTTTAGCGTATGAGTTTACCTGTAGCTCTGGCGTATTTTCTAGTTGCAGCTTTGGCGTATCTTTTTTCCAGAGAGGTGCCAGGAGCCGTCCTTACGTGAAAACAATTAGAAACTATGCTGTAGCTTTGGCGTAATAGATCGCGATCAGCCTGTAGCTTTAGCGTATGAATCAGCCTGTAGCTTTGGCGTAATAGATTGAGATCAGCCTGTAGCTTTGGCGTATGAGTTTACCTGTAGCTTTGGCGTATTTTCTAGCTGTAGCTTTGGCGTATCAAGATTTTTGAGCAGTTGAACCTCTTGCACCATGGTGCTAATCTCTGCCCATCAAAATAAATACACTATCCACTTATGGTTCAGCTTATAGTTCCAACAGGCTAATTCAGCTTTCGCTCGTAGAATCTTTTCTGATTGTTTTCCATTTAAAAGCAAAGGCTCCATCTCCCTAACCACAGTTCGCTTAGAGTCTTTGCCCAATTACACAACCCACAATCGTGGGCTATTTAGTCGTGTCGTTTCATAATATCAACTCCAGCACTAATTTACGACAGCAGCTTCAGACTAATTGGATCTGCTATCAAAGGTGGGCGCTATCGTAGCGTCAACCACACCATTCATTTATGTAGAGGAGAAAGAAGCTTTTCTCACTCTATTTCCGCATCGCTACGACTTTATCTACGCACCCCACCCAAATCCCAAAGGGAAACCTAACTGGCGCTCCGAAAATCGCTATCCCCTATCCGACCGCCAGCTGCTCAAGGGCGAATATCTCTATGGTGTCCGCTTCGAGCAAGACACCCAGTACTTTCTGCTCGACATTGATTACACCAGCCCATACCACCCACAGAACAATCCTCTCGTTCTAGAGCGTCTCTTCACAGCATTAGAAACACTTGGAATTACTGACCATATCGCCTGCACCTCTAGTGACAGCAATGGCCTGCATATCTATTTTCCGCTGGCCAAAAGCTTCAACGCTTGGAAACTTTCTAAAGCCGTTTCGATTGCCTTGGAAAATGCGGGCTTTAAGCTAAAGCTTGGTCAGCTAGAACTATTTCCAAACCCCAAAGCTTACAGTCCAGACGAAACACCTAGTTTGTTTAATGCCCATCGGCTACCACTACAGATGGGCTCATATATTCTCAACGATGAGCTGCAACCTGTTAACAGCTCACCAATATACTTTGTTCGGATGTGGCAAGCCTGTCAGAGGCGGAATATCCTGAACAGTCGTAGAATCAAAACACTGCTTAAACAAGCCAAGCAAATCAGCTATCAGCTTTCAAATAAGGCCAGCAAGTTTTTAGACGATCTCAATACAGAAATAGAAGAGGGCTGGACGGGCTACGGCCAAACCAATCGACTGCTTGGCCGTATCACTATGCGTTCATTCGTCTTTAATCACATCACAGAAGGCGGAGAGCCATTAGAAGGGAAAGCGCTGATCGAGAAGATCGTCGCCGTCGCAACGGCACTCCCTGGCTATAAAGACTGGTGTCGCCATCAGCATGAGA
>Ga0209194_1000515_pt1 | contig 30699 bp, 29 predicted proteins | sample COGITO_mtgs_1004_FD_184787 | JGI IMG/M metagenome (GOLD analysis project Ga0209194, IMG submission 184787) | Pelagic marine microbial communities from North Sea - COGITO_mtgs_100413 (SPAdes) (version 2) | ecosystem: Environmental > Aquatic > Marine > Epipelagic ...
TAAACTGGCTCTTAAATTGGGCTCTATAAGTCACGCGATCAAACAGCGGTCTTAATCTAATCCCCGCATCGGAAAAACGAGCTTTTAAGTCTTATTTATAGCTGCAAAATTAGCATGAGGAGTGCTAGAGAATCCTGCCAAAGTATTGGTTTGACGCCCCTTATTAAGATATTAAATTGCGTGAACATATGTCGAATTAGGGATTTATTGCGGTTATTTATCTACACTAATAAAACGTACCAAACAGTTTCAAAGCTATGGCATTATTTGATTTTGATGTTTCGCTCGGCAAAGCGCTTGAATTCAAATAAAAACACATTGGCAACGGCTAACGAGCAACCATTTTATGACTGAATATAAGCTGGACAATATTGACTGGAAGATTCTGGATATTCTGCAATCAGATGCCAGCATTTCTAATCTGGAACTTTCTGAAAAAGTATTCCTGTCCCCCTCGCCCTGCTCTAGGCGGGTTAAAAACCTTGAAACTCTGGGCTATATTTCTCGTCGCGTTACCTTGATTGACCCGCGTAAAGCCGGGTTGCCAGTTACTGTATTTGTGCAGGTGACCATGCACCATCAGGTAAAAAAAGATCTCGACCATTTTGCGCAGCGGGTGCTCGAGTGGCCCCAGGTCATGGAGTGCTATCTTATGACCGGGGACTTTGACTATCTAATTCGAGTGGTGACACCGGATCTGTTTGCCTACCAAGAGTTTCTCGATCAGCTAACTCAGGTCAGCGGTGTAGATCACGTGAAGAGTAGCTTCTCTCTAAAACCGATTTGCTACAAGACTGAATTGCCATTGGGACATTTACTTTAGGCTACAGTTTTACTTTCTAAGCTAGAGTCATACCTTTTAAGGTCGCAGGATCATAAGATCACAAGATCACAAGATCACAAGATCACAAGGGCCTAGGCTATGAGACAGCCTAGGCTGACACGAGACCTAAGCCAATACAGGATCTGGCTGATAGATACTTTTCGCGCTGGTAAAGCGCTCCTCAGCGACCTGATCAGCAATCACAAATGTGGGTACATTCTCGCTGTCACTGCGGACAAATATTTCTCGCAGAGTGGCGCCAATCCCTTCCACCTTGGCGTCCAAATCTGCGGCATAATTCTCTACACCGTAGTTTTCTTGGAGCATTTTTCTCTGGTAGTAAACATCAACAATTCCCCCAGCATTAACCACATAGTCTGGTGCGTAGAGGATGCCGCGCTGGTGTAGCTGATAGCCATGTTCCACAGTGGCGAGCTGGTTATTGGCCGCGCCTGCAATAATAGATGCCTTGAGCTGAGTAATAGTTTGATCGTTGATCGCCGCACCCAGAGCACAGGGGGCAAAGACGTCTACATCCAACGAAAAGATCTTATCGCCCTTTACGGCAGTAGCATTTAGCTCACGCACAGCCCGATCAACATTGGCCTGGATAATGTCAGTAACAAAAAGCTCTGCACCTGCATCCTTTAACTGTTTAGCAAGGCGATAACCTACATTGCCGAGCCCTTGAACAGCCACTTTTACACCTTTTAAATCAGTGCGCCCAAGCTTGTGATATACAGCTTCGCGAAGACTGACAAAAACACCGTAAGCAGTGCTCGGGGATGGATCGCCGCCGTGGGCTGAGACTTTATCGACGCCGCTGACAAAATGGGTTTTTTCACCGATCTTAAGCATATCGGCAACCGAGGTGCCGGAGTCTTCAGCGGTAATGTAGCGTCCGCCAAGTCCCTGAATAAAATCCCCCATGGCATGGAGCAGTGCATCGCTTTTATCTCGCACTGGATCTCCAATAATTACCGCTTTGCCACCGCCCAGTTGCAGATTGGCGAGGGCCGATTTATAGGTCATGCCCCGGGACAGACGCAATACATCGGTGAGTGCTTCATCGTCTGATGCATAGGGCCACATCCGACAGCCGCCGAGCGCCGGCCCGAGATTAGTGTTGTGCACCGCAATAATGGCTTTCAGACCGGATGCGCTATCGTTAAAAAAGGCGACCTGCTGATGATCATCAAACTCGCTGTGAGAAAAAACAGACATTCCACGTCTCCGGTCCCATAGGACTAAACAGTTAGCATTTAAAACTGCGATTTTATCAGCGCCACAGCGAAGAAAAATTGCGCGTTTAACCGAGAATTTAAATGCTTTAGCAGGACGACAATGATTTGCCGGAAAAAATGGAATTATTAACTAAATCGGGCTGGGTAGTTTATTTTGCGCGTTGGTCGCTCTATTTGAGTAGATCATCGAAATTCACCTCCTCCCATAAGGTTGTCTTAAGGATTGGCGAATAATCTAGCCCCATCAACCTGAGGCATAGAGTCAATATGACAAGCTTAACCACTTATCAACAAGCCAACCCGCTGACACCAAGCCTGCGTTGGCTCAGCCGTTCACTGACAGCAATGCCCGATTTTCAGCTCTATACAGTCGGGTCTGCCGAGCGCAACAGGGTCGAGAACTATATTAGCAATCAATTTAGCGCAATCTATAGCGCCAAGATAAGCAGCTTTATGCCCTATCTGGTCACCATGAACTGTGAGGGTGGCATCAGCGCCACCGCGGGTATACGCCCGGCGGACCAGCAAGCGCTATTTCTCGAGCAATATCTGGGGCAGTCCATTGAACAGAGCCTTTCGGCGCAGACCGGCGCAGCGGTCAAGCGCCAGCATATTGTCGAAATTGGCAATCTCGCTGCCACTCGCCGCGGCAGCAGTCAGCTACTGTTTTTACTGTTGACCGGACTGCTCCACAGCACCTTTTTTGAGTGGATTGTATTTACCGGCAATCAGCAGATCGCCAAGTCCCTACAGCGACTCGGTGTCGATCTACACAATCTTGGTGATGCCGATCCGGAGCAACTATCCATCGACACAAAATCGAACTGGGGATCCTATTATCAGAGCAATCCCCATGTGTTCTGCGCCAATATAGCTCAGGGCAAAGAGGCAATGAATAACAGCCGAATGTGCAGCGCAATCTTTGATACTTATAAAGAAAGCATTGCTAGTCTCGCGCTCAATCTCAATAGCCGAGTGCGCTGGGATGCGTAAACTATTAGCACAGATTGGACAGATGGATGGCAACCCCGTTGTTCTGCGAGATAGCTCGCGGCAGTTGTGCAAGCAGCAACTGCTTGAGTGCTGCCGCGATCTGGTCGCGGTCCTCGAAAGCTGCGCCAGCAATATGGTTGCTCTATATGGCGACAATAGCAGTGACTGGGTGATTGCCGATCTCGCCTGCCAAGAGGCCAATATTTGCCTGGTGCCGATTCCGACTTTTTTCTCTCAAACTCAGATCAATCATCTGTTTGCTAGTCTCGCCATAGACACAGTGATCGGCCAATCGAGCGAACCCTTTCTGGCAATTCCAAACATCCAGCGTGGGGTGCAGCAATCAGTGTTTGAGGGTCGCTTGCAGCTATTGCAGGTAGTTTGTTCGGGACAGGGCTCAGCACTGCCTGAAGGCACACAAAAAATTACCTTTACCTCAGGTTCCACTGGTCAACCAAAAGGTGTCTGCCTAAGCGTCGAGCAGCAGCTGCTCCAAGCTGCGGCACTAGCTGATGCTGTGGCCTTGGATAGGCCGAGGCATCTGTGCCTGCTACCCCTGAGCACATTGTTGGAAAACATTGCCGGCGTTTATACACCGCTACTGTGCGGCGGTGAGGTGATTATTCCCAGTCTTGCTGAAATCGGTTTTCAGGGCAGTTCGTCCCTGGATGCAGAGCAATTTTGTCGCACCATTAGCCATTACAGTCCCCAGAGCATGATCCTGACACCGCAGTTATTGGTGGTCGCCATCGCCGCCGCCAAACAGGGCTGGCAGCCACCGGAGTCACTTAAATTTGTCGCCGTCGGTGGTGGTCGGGTTTCCGCCCAGCTCCTGGCCGAGGCTCAGCAATATGCTATCCCCGCCTACGAGGGCTATGGCCTCTCTGAATGTGCCTCGGTGGTCAGCCTTAATACCAGAGCCCAGAGCGCGCCCTGCACCAGTGGTAAACCTCTCCCCCACCTCAGAGTCTCTATTTGCCATGGGGAGATTATGGTCTCTGGCAATGCCATGTTGGGCTATGCGGGACAGCCCGACAGCTGGAACCAAGAGATGATTGCCACCGGTGATATGGGCAGTGTCGACAGCTGCGGCTTTTTGACCATTAGCGGGCGCAGTAAAAATCTGCTGATCTCAAGTTTTGGCCGCAATATTAATCCCGAGTGGATTGAGGCAGAGTTAGTCGCCAATACAGTGATCGCCGATGCCGTGGTCTATGGCGACGCTCAACCCCATTGTGTGGCATTGATCTATCCCCGTGATACTGAACTGGCCGATGCCGAGATACAGCGGACTATCGATCAGGTTAACGCTGGCCTGCCAGATTATGCACGCATCTTAAACTGGTTCCGACTAAACCAACCGTTGAACAGTCAAGCAGGAATGCTTACTGACAATGGCCGCCCTGTAAGAGCCGCTATTGCCGCCCGCTATAAACTGCAGTTAAACAATCTCTATCGACAACCAACAACGCCTATTTCTCTTGAGGATAACAGCCAATGAATTTTTTTGATCAGTTACAGGATGCCACCAGCAGCCAGCGTGCCACTTTATTTTCCGCGCCGGTTATTGATGCAGCACTAAAAGGCGCGGTCAGCCTCGACCAGTATGTGGATTTTTTAACTCAGGCCTATCACCACGTCAAACATACTGTACCGCTGTTGATGGCCACCGGCAGCCGTTTGAGCGAGGACAAAGAGTGGCTGCGCAATGCAGTGGCTGAATATATTGAAGAGGAGCTCGGTCATCAGGAGTGGATACTTAACGATATCGCCGCCTGTGGCAGAGATAAAGAGTCGGTGCGCAATAGCCGACCCAATATGGCCACCGAACTTATGGTCAGCTACGCCTATGACAGCGTGCAACGGATCAATCCCCTGTGTTTCTTTGGCATGGTGCATGTGCTCGAGGGCACCAGCATTAGTATTGCCGATAGCGCTGCGGATAATATCCGTGAAAGTTTAGGGCTGCCGAAAAAAGCTTTTTCCTATCTCTATTCCCATGGCTCGCTGGACCAGGAGCATGTGGAGTTTTTTAAAACGCTGATGAACCAAATCGACGACCCCGCTGAGCAGGCGCAGATTATTTATTCGGCGAAGGTTTTTTACACTCTCTATGGGAATATATTTCGTTCACTGACTGGCGCGCCGCCAATGACGCTGACGGACTAAATCGAAGCAGGATGTATAGGAACCCCATTTACAGAAAGCGACATTTATAAAAAGCGCCATTTATAAAAAGCGCTAGCCAAAGGAAATATCATGCAGCTGAATAATAAAAAGATTCTCTTAACTGGCGCCACCGGAGGCATTGGCAAGGCGATAGCAACTCGCCTCAGCGACGCCGGAGCAATTGTCTCACTGGTTGGTCGCAAGCGCGGCACATTGACTCCGCTGTTAGGGTCAATCGGCACTGAGCACAATCTGCTGGTAGCCGATATCAATAGTAGCGAAGGACGCAATCTCATCGCTGAGCACTGCACTGCGAAACAGATCGATATAGTTATTAACTGCGCAGGTGTACTTGATTTTGGTCTCTACGAAGAGCAGTCACAAAGTAGTATCGAGGCCATGGTGATGACCAATATGCTATCCCCCATGCTGCTTTGCCAGCAGCTTATCGCGCCGCTCAAACTGCGACCCGAAGCCACGATTATTAATATCGGCTCAATCTTTGGCAGCATAGGTCACCCAGGCTTCACCGCCTACTGTGCCAGCAAACATGGACTCCGCGGTTTCAGTGAAGCGCTGCAGCGGGAGCTGGCCGACTCAGCGATCAAGATCGGCTATTTAGCGCCCCGGGCCACGGACACAGAATTTAACTCAGCCGAGGTTATCGCCCTCAACAAAGCCTTGGGCAACAGTATGGACAGTCCCGAGCTCGTCGCCACCGAATTGATCCGCTTGCTTGAGAGCAACCAAGCGCGACGCTTTATGGGCTGGCCGGAAAAGCTATTTGTCAAAATCAATGGGCTATTGCCGAACGTTGTCGGCAGCGCACTGATTAAAAATCTTGCCCTTATAAAACACCACAGCAGATTATCCTCAGGAGAGTGAAGAGATGAATATTAGACGTTTAAGACAGGCTATTTTAGCCAGTACACTGGGACTAGTTTGCGCCACAGCAGCCCTGGGAGATACTCAGTCCAGCCCGCAGATGATGGTGGCAATCGGCCAGTTACAGTCCACCTGGGCAGAAGTTAACTACCAGCTTAAGGGCGACGAACAAATCGACGGTTTTATGAAGCTGATCACAGAAGCCAACAGTGCCGTTGCTGAGTATCCAGAAGCTGCGCCAGTCTATATCTGGCGTGGAATTATCCAGTCCACCTATGCCGGCGCCAAAGGGGGGCTCGGCGCACTAAAATTGGCCAAGGCGGCAAAGGCAGACCTAGAGCAAGCTCTGGCACTTGACCCAAGCGCTATGAATGGCTCCGCCTACACCAGCCTCGGAACCCTGTACCAAAGTGTACCCGGCTGGCCGATTGGTTTTGGCAGCGACAAAAAAGCCGAGCAACTATTGTTAAAAGCGCTTACTCTGAACCCAACGGGTATCGACAGTAATTATTTTTATGCCCGCTATCTGCAAGCCAAGGGCCGTGATCAACAGGCCAAGATGTTTTTCATCAAGGCGCAGAATGCAGCACCTCGCTCTGATCGTCCCCTGGCGGATGCAGGACGCCAAAAGGAGATTGCCGAAGCGCTGGCAGAGTTTGACTAAAACCAAGAAAAAAAGACCAAAAAGTAACGAGTAAACCCTCTATGCACATACTGGTGATTGAAGACGATCAAGCTCTAGCTGCCGGACTCTGCACTGCCCTGCGCAGAAAGAGCTATGCCGTCAACCTCGTCGGCACGGGCAAGGATGCTCTGCATGTGATTCGCACTGAAACGCCAGATATTGCCATTCTCGATCTCGGGTTGCCGGATATGGACGGCATAGATGTGCTAAAGCAGGCGCGCAGAGAGCATCCAGCGCTGCAGATTTTGGTGCTCACAGCTCGCTCCCATATAGATGAAAAAATTATCGGTCTCGATAGCGGCGCCGATGACTATTTGGCCAAGCCCTTTGAGATAACAGAACTGTTTGCTCGCTTGCGCGTGCTTGAACGCCGCCTCGGCAGCGCCAACAGCACAGACATAAGCGTCGGCGAGATAAGCTTAAACACCGTCACCAATAGCGTACTTTCAAATGGCGTTGAACTGGAACTGTCGCGCCGCGAGTTTATGCTGCTGCGCAGTCTGATGGAAAATGTCGGGCGAGTGCAGACCCGCAACACCCTGGAAACCCGTCTGTATGGTTGGGGTGAAGAGGTGGCAAGCAATGCCCTAGAAGTGCATATCCACAATTTACGCAAAAAACTCGGCGCCGACTTTATTAAAACCGTGCGCGGCGTTGGCTACAGGGTCAACCAACAATGAATTCGATCCGCGTCTTTTTGGTCGCCTCGATTCTGGCTCTGGTGACATTATTTGTCTTTGTGTCAGCCCTGCGCGGCTATCAGTCGAGCATGCACCAGGCGGAACAGTTGTTCGATAGCCACCTGCTGGTCACAGCCAAGCTGATCGCTAATATTCAAACCAGCGCCGACAACCCTGACATCAAACTGGACAGTAAAGTGGCCTTTCAGATCTGGGATGCCAATCAACTGATCGCCCATTCCAGCGGCGCACCTGGAGAGATAATTGCCAAGCAGCAGCCCGGCTTTGACTACCGAAACTTTGCAGGATATCGCTGGCGAACCCTGAGTTATTACCGCGATCAAAGATGGATTATGGTGGCTGAGCGCAGCGATATTCGCTATAGCCTAGCAGAGAATGTGGTGACCAAATCCCTATTGCCCACTCTGATCGGCCTGCCTATTTTAGGCTTTTTAATCTGGCTTATTGTCACTGGAGGCTTGCGCCCGCTTCGTAACTTGGCAGCCGAATTAAGCAGCCGGCAGGCGGATGATTTGAGACCTCTATCAACGGCGCTGCCAAAGCAAGAATTAGCACAGATTATTACTTCGACTAATGGATTGTTACGACGCTTGGAGGCCTCGCTGCAACGGGAAAAACAGTTTGCTTCGGATGCCGCCCATGAATTGCGCACACCGATTAGCAGTCTAAAAATTCAACTGCACAATATGACTGAAGACTTTCCTTACAAGCCGAATGACTTAGTTCAAGTAACCCAGATTGCTACTCAGCTTGAACACGTGGTGGAACAGATTCTCGCCCTCTATCGCAGTTCACCCGATCACTACAATGCCCAGTTTTCGCCCTTAGATCTCACCGCTCTCACCCAGGAAATTATCGCCGAGCAGTACGGCAGCTTTGAGCTTAAAAATCAGTCTATTGAATTTCAGGGGGACAGCCAATTTATCCAGGGCGACAACTTTACACTGGCGACTCTGATTCATAACCTGCTCAGCAATGCCAATAAATACACACCGGAAAATGGACAGATTTTAGTCAGTATTGAGCGCGTTGCCGATGCAGTGGTGTTGAAAGTGGAAGACTCCGGCCCCGGTATTGCCGAAGATCAATATCAGCGGGTCTTTGAGCGTTTTTATCGTGTCGGTGGCGACCGCCATCAGTCTGGGGAGCCCGGCTGTGGTCTCGGCTTGGCCATCGTCAAGAGGGTGGCGGATTTATATGGCGCAACAATCAAAGTGGGGCCCTCTTCATTCGCAACCGGCTGTACCTTTACGCTGCGCTTTAGGGCTGATAGCACCATAGACTTGGATCAAGTATGAATTACCTTAGCATCAGATGGCCTACCGCAAATAACCATAAGGCAATAGCTGCGCTGTTGCTCGGAGGCTTATTGGTCTGCGCCACGGCATCTGCAACACCCGTGGTTGAAATTACCATTAAAGACCATCTGTTCTACCCCGCAGAGCTGATACTACCAGCTGCTACCAAGATCAAACTGCTGATTCACAACACTGACCCCACACCGGAGGAATTTGAAAGTTACGAACTCAACCGTGAAAAAGTCATTGTCGGCAACAGTAGTGCAGTGATTTTTATTGGCCCCCTTAAATCCGGCACCTACCCGTTCTTTGGTGAGTTTTATCCAAAGACCGCCCAGGGCAAAATTTTGGTTAAATAGGCGGCTGTACAACTATGTTATTAAACTCTGTTATTTTGATACTGCAGGAAACCCTTGAAGCGGCACTTTTAATTGCTGTGCTGCTGGCGATTAACACCCAGCTCCGGTGCGGCCACAGATGGCTATGGTATGGGCTGTCAATGGGAACCGTTATCGCTTTTATATTTGCCAGTAATATGGGCAGCATATCGGAGTCATTTGATTATGCCGGACAGGAGCTGTTAAACGCACTTCTGCAGTCGATGATCTGTATTCTTGTGGCCATGGCAGTATGGCTAATTACCGGTCTCAAGCAATTTCAATTGACAGACTGGCAGGGTTATAGCCAGCGCTTTGCGCAACTCTGCTCTGTCATCATTATGCTCGCCGTGATCCGCGAAGGTCAGGAGATCATACTCTATCTAAGCGGTTTTTTAGGCAGCAGCGAACATATACAGACTGTTTTGATCGGCAGCAGTATCGGCTTTGGTATAGGCGCCAGTATCGGCATACTTCTATTTTATGCCTTGCTCGGCCTGCCCACAGGCTGGAAGAAACCCACTTTGCTGGTATTACTGGCTCTATTTGCCGGCACCATGCTCTCTCAATCTGCAGTGCAGTTGACTCAGGTTGATTGGATTAAACAGACCGCGCCACTCTGGGATAGCTCGGGACTACTTGCAGAAGAAAGTATGCTCGGCGAACTCCTCTATGCCCTGATTGGCTACGAAGCGCGACCGACGGCGGCACAGATGATCGCCTACGCGACCGGCATAGGCCTAGTCTGTCTAGCAGCCTTTAGCGGTACGCAGTATAAAAAACATCATCCGGCCAATCAGCCCACTGAGGTAGCGAAGTGAAGATTACAGTGTTGATTATCGCCCTGCTGTTGAGCACCGTAAGTGTCGCTGACGGAATTGTGATCGACAAAATTTATCACCCCTATGTTCAGGAAACCGAGCAGGAATTGGAATTTAGAGCGGTTATTCAAGACCAGCAGCAACTCTCCCCGGATAACAATCAGCTCTATCGCTTTGCCTATGGTCGCTCACTCAACGACCGCTGGTTTGCCGAAGTCTATCTAACCGGCGACAAATCAGAGGCCAAAGAATTTGATATCCGTGCCGTTGAGTTGGAGCTCAAGTGGCAGCTCACCGAACAGGGCGAATACTGGGCTGACTGGGGTATGTTATTTGAGCTGGCTAAGGTGATCGATAAGAATATTTACGAACTGGCGAGCGGTGTTATCGTCGAAAAGGAATTAGGGCAATGGAGTCATACAGCAAACCTCATTATTGAACAGGAGTGGGGAAATGATATTGCTGACGAAATAGAATCCACACTGACAATGCAAAGTCGATATAGGCGCAGCCAACAATTTGAACCCAGCATTGAGCTGTATATAGGTCAGAACACCTTAGCCATGGGTCCAGTAATCATGGGCCAATTAAGCTGGGGTTTGCGAGAAAAAATCAAATGGGAGAGCGGCGCCATTTTTGGTCTTGACGAGAAGAGCCCGAACCTCTCATTTAGACTGCTATTGGAGTATGAATTCTAAAACTACTACCAATTATCTGCTCGAAATAATAAACCAATGACGTCTCTTTTTACCGCCATATCAGTTTATTGATAAACATCAATTTTCTGTTTCGCAATCCATCTATAGTTTCTTGCATGGTGAGTTAACAGCTCTATCTAGATGTTATCTATCTTAAATTTTTTTTAAAAATTGTTTTTTTTAACAATATTAGGTTTATAGACTGCTCAGATAAATCACCAAATCCAGTTTACAATCGAGAGGAGTGTCGTGATGGTCTCAGAGATACAACAACCAACAGACTTGGTCAGCCGCTTGCAACAAGACTTCAAAGATTTATTTCGACCTTTCTCCGAGAAACCTTTTATACTGCCAAATGACGACAGCTCAGCTGTCACCGGCCAGTGGATTCCTCCGGTCAATATACATCAGGCCGACAGCCAATTTTTTATCAGTTTGAATATCCCGAGAAGGGCGATATCATAGCCCTCAAGTAAGATAATGCGGCCGATAAACGGGGGTTCTAGGGAGCGTTCATAGAGTTGTTTGATCAGTGCCCTGCCCGGTTCATCATCTGGATGAGCCTTACCGGCAAAGACAAAAATCACCGGCCGCTTGGTATCACTGACTAACGCAGAGAGTCGCTCGAGCTCCAAAAATAGTAGCCCGGCGCGCTTATAGCTAGCGAAGCGACGAGCAAAGCCAATCAATAGCAGGTCACCATTGCTGTGACTGATATAGCGCGTACAGCGCTCGATCATCGCCTGACTCAAACCATTGCGCTGGTGCTGGCGCTGCAGGCGCATGGCAATCTCGCCAAGCAAGCTCTGTTTTATCTCGCAGTGGGTGTTCCACCAGGTACGGTTATCAATATTTTTAAGCGCCTTCCAATAATCGCTATTATCCTGCTGTTGCCGCCAGTTCGGCAGTTTGGTGTCAAATAGCGCAGCCCACTTTTTATGAATAAAGCTACCCACATGGACACCATTGGTGATGTAACTGATAGGGTTTTCTTCTGCCGGAATCTGTCGCCACATAGACTGCTCCATGGCTGATGCCACAGCGCCGTGAATACGGCTGACAGCATTGTGAAATCGCGAGCCACGCAATGCCAGAGCCGTCATATTAAACTGATGCCGATTTTTTCCCGACTGCCCGAGGGCGAATAAGCGCTCAGGATCGATTGGCAGATCTCGTAGATAGGCACTGCAATAATGCTCTATAACAGGTCTATCGAAACGGTCATGGCCAGCCTCAATCGGCGTGTGAGTGGTGAACAGAGTTGCGGATGCTATTTGCTCAAGAGCACCATCAAAGTCCAGAGAGCTATCAAACTCCAGAGAGCTATCACCGGCTTTGCTCTCAGCCTCTGCATTGCGCCGCAACAGCTGGAGAGTTCTTTCAACTGAGGAAAAAGCAGCATGACCTTCATTGATATGCCATACCCTGGGCACAATGCCCAGTGCCGCAAGTGCGCGTACTCCACCTATACCCAGAACCATCTCCTGCTGCAATCGAGTGTTGTTGTCGCCGCCATATAGCTGACGGGTGATCAAGCGATTATCAGATCGGTTCTCAGGCACATCCGAGTCGAGCAAAATAAGCTGTATGCGCCCTACCCTGACCGTACAGAGTCTCAGTGAAACCTGTTCATCGGCGATGGGCACACTAATATGCACCGGTTCACCCGAACTATCGAACACCTGTTTTACTGGAGAGTCACAAAACGATTGGTATCCGTATTGGGCAATCTGGTTACCCTCAGCATCAATGGTTTGGGTGAAATAGCCCTCGTGATAGAGCAGGCCCACTGCGACAAAGTTGACACCCATATCACTGGCCGCCTTGCAGTGATCCCCGGCGAGAATACCCAATCCACCAGAGTAAATCGGGAAGCTTTCATGAAAGCCAAACTCAGCACAAAAATAGGCAACGAGCGTCCCCTCAGGTAGCGGACTGTTGGCTGCGGCCAGTGCCTCAGTCCCAGAATTACAGTAGTTGTGGAACCAGGTCATAACCTGCTTATATTGTTCTAAGTATTCCGGATCCTCAGCAGCTGTCGCCAATCGATTCTCATCGATACGGCGCAAAAATAGCGTGGGGTTATGGTGACAGCTGATCCAGAGCCCGCGGTCGAGAGCAATAAACAACTCACGGATCGAACTCTGCCAGCTGTAGAGAAGATTTTCAGCCAGCTCTGCGAGTCCGGCAATAGACGCGGGAAGCTGGGGTTTTACCTCTATCTTAAATTCGGTGATATGCATAATCAGGCCAGTGGTTTTTGTCTTGAGCAGTGACTGTAAAAGTCTTCTAGAAAACAAAGTTGACCGGTATCAAGCAGATTTTTTATAGCCTTGCAGTAATTAAAATCGCCTTTTTACAAGGTATTGAACGATCGTCAAGAAAGGGTCAGAAAGGCTTTTCAAGCACTGGATATAAAATAAAGGGTCGTCTATATGTTTATCCAGCTAGGCTTAGTTCCCGCCTAGTAATCGTTGAAAAATAGCCACATAGCAGCCTGCTGATCTGTGCCAAATTTTTTGCCTTCTCAGCCACAGCTGGGGAATATTACTCGCACAGGTATTGTTGTTATGCATGACACCACAGACATCATCATGGACTATCTTGAGCTGCCAAGGCCTATTGCACTGGTGCTGGATGCCGCTGGCAATATTGAACACCTGAGCGACGATGCCTGCACACTTTTGGGCTATCCACTCGCCGACCTTTTAGGGGTCAACTGGATTTCACAGTGCCTGCCAAGCTCCTGGCAACAGAAAACCAAATCCATTTTCGACAGCCTGATTCACCAGGGTCGCGACCAGTCGGAACAGTATGTCTATCCTATAGTTTCAAAGAATGGTGAGCGCTTTATCTTTTCTTGGCACAGTGAAGCACGCCGCGATCTCAGTGGTAACTATATTGGCTCGATCACCACCGGCATTAAAATCCGGGGCAATGCGCTGCATGAAAAAAATTCACTGCTCCAATCTGCGGCGCGCAATCAAGCGGTTCTGGATAATGCCATTGAAGCAATCATCAGTATTAATAGCAGTGGCATCATTACCCACGTCAACAAAACCACGGAAAAGATTTTTGGCTATCACGAGAGCGAGTTAGTCGGCAACAATGTTTGGCTGTTACTGCCGGAAGCGGAGTTTGGTGACAGCACAAATGATATTAGCGAATATCTAGAAGCGGGTAATAACGGTGATGGCTTTAACCAAGAGCTACAAGCGCGCCACAGGAATGGTAGCTCTGTGCTTATCGAGTTGACCGTCGCTGAAATAGTCATCGCCGGGGTGCGCAGCTTTACAGGCATTATGCGCGACATCAGAGAACGTAAAATCAATGAAGAGCATTTGCGTAAGAGCCAGAAGGAGGTGCATCAGGCCCGTGATCATCTTGCTCATCTCGATCGCCTACATATTGCTAGTGAGATGTCGACCAGCATAGCCCATGAGCTCAACCAGCCTCTAACCGCTATCTCCATGTATGCCCAAGCCTGTCGCAACCTGCTTAAAAAAGCCCCACTGGATAATCAGGCGCTGCTGCCAACTCTCTCTAGAATCGACAAACAGGCCCAACGAGCAGGCGAGATTATCCGTAATATTCGCACTCTGGTGAGCAAACAAAATCCCTATCACCAACTCACTGATATCAATACCCTAATCCAAAATACTATCGAACTGGCTCAGGTAGATGTTGAGTGTCGAGCGATCCGCTTTGAATGTGACTGCTGCGAAGAACTGCCAACAATGGAAATTGTTCTCGGCCAAATTCAACAGGTCATCTTGAATTTAATCCGCAATGCCTGCGACGCCATGATCAATACATCGGCAGAAGAAAAATGCATCACTATCGTAAGCGAGAATCGTCCAACCGGTTTTGTCACCATAAGAGTGCGTGATCGAGGTGTCGGCATCAACCTCGATCACAGCGACAAGCTTTTCCGGGCCTTTTTCTCCACCAAGAGCTACGGTATGGGCATGGGGCTGGCAATCAGTCACTCAATCGTTAGCAACCATGGTGGTGAAATGAAAGTTAATCACCAATATAAGGACGGCGCAGAAATTATTTTCACCCTACCGATTATGCCGGTCCTCAAAGGACAGCCCGATGAACGCTAACCAAACTGTTTACATAGTCGATGACGATTCTGAAGTTGCCGATTCTATGTCCATGCTCTTGGAGTCCACCGGCTTGCGCACACAACAGTATCATTCCGCTGAAGAGTTTCTAAAGAACCCTATAAATCTGCTTATGGGTTGCCTGATATTGGATGTACGGATGCCGGATATGAATGGGCTGGACTTACATCAGGAGATTAAGCGCAGAAACGCTAACTTGCCGGTGGTATTTGTTACTGGCCATGGTGATGTACCAATGGCAGTGCAGGCTATGAAAAATGGCGCCCTGGAATTTTTACAAAAACCGTTTCGTGATCAGGAGTTTATTGACTGTGTTAACCGTGCCCTCAAGGCCAATAATGAAGCGCTAAACGGCCTCAACAGACGGCGTTCGATACAGGCGCGTATCGATAGCCTGACCAAACGTGAATATGAAATTATGGGTCTTATTGCAGCGGGCAACATCACCAAAGTGATGGCGGCAAAGCTCAATATCAGCCCACGGACAGTGGAGATTCATCGAGCGCGCACCATGGAAAAAATGCAGGCCAAAACTCTGGCACAATTAGTCCAGATGATTGTTGAAGCGGATCATCAGGAGACTGTTGGATAGACAGAGCCTAACAGTGGAGGCTCTATCACAGTCTTTACAGCCCCAGCCTACACCCCTAACGTACATTCCCACCCTAAGATCAGTATTAACCCGCTGCGGTCAATACCATGGGCTTCTCGACGCGACGATCCACATAGCCACCGGCAATAACGTAGTGCAGACCATCCATATCCATCAACCGCACACGATGACGATTTGCGACAATCAATCCCTGTTCTTCAAGGCGCTTAAATAGCCGACTGACGGTCTCAACAGCTAGACCCAGGTAGTTGGCAATATCATAGCGCGCCATACTCAACCGAAATTCGTGGGCAGATTCGCCGCGATCATGCATACGTTGAGAGATATCCAATAAGAAATGGGCTAGGCGCTGCTCGGCTTTCATTTTACCCAGCACCATCATCAGGTGTCTCTCGCGAAACATCATGCAACTCACCGCACAAAGCAGGCGGTTGTAGACTTTTTGATTGGTCTTTAGGGAGGAATCCTTGAAAAAATCAAAGGCGAGACTGCAGACACTTGAGGTTTCCAGAGCCTCGACTTCACAGGTATATTTTCGTGAATCAATGCCGTCAATACCGAGAATATCGGTAGAAAAATGAAAGCCTGTCACCTGTCTTTCACCGGACTCATCAACAATACAGGATTTAAAACACCCTGAGCGAATCAGATAGAGCGATTGGAACCTATCGCCCTGTAGAAATAAACGCTGGCCCTTCATCATCGGTTTTTCATGGGTAATAAGACTGGATAGTTCACTATTTTCGTTCGTGTTTAATGTGCTGATAAGACAGCTCTTTCTCGCCAGACAATGATTACAGGTAATCTGTTTAGCGCCGTTTAATTTGGCCACTGCCGTTGCTGATTCCATTTCTTACTCTCCTTGTAACTCGCTAATGTTAATCCGCTAAATAGTCTCAACGACTTCTAATTGATACCCTTCACCAATATGAAAACACTTTTTCTCGCCATGGCTATACAGATACCACTGACCTCAAAACCTTGCCCGGGGTCATTGGTTATCAAAGTTGAGCCGCCCAAATAGATTGTCAGGTATTATTTGGAATGCCCCTGCCCGCCCACATGAACCCCGCATGCTGATCCTCAGTCCAGATAGCCAAGGCATTCATGTCGGGATACAACAGTCCTGCGCTATCAGGGCGCTTTATCAATGATTTTTAAGAACATTCCCGAGCGCAGACTCTCAGGACAGCGGTCCATACCTAGACCCGCCATACCTATATTGCTCACCGGGCACATAGGGATTTGTTTATCCGCAAAATAGATCTCAGCCAAACACTGGCAGTCGAGTTGTTCATAATTGAGAGGTAGAGCATAACAAAGGGTTTCAAGCAGACAATAAGGGGGTTTGCGTAATTTGTTGCGGTAACTACGTATCCTACAAAAAGCAAGGATTTAGATGGTAAGCAGAATAGGTTTGTTGCTTATGGTCAAAAATATAAGTACAAGTTCTTAGATTACTACCATCAATCTCGTGGCAACATTTTACTTCCTCACAGGGATTCAAGAGCAGCTAAAAACCTGGTTAGTCATCTTTATGATCTCGCCCCAAAGGCAAGCAGTCCATCGGCGACCCGCCAGCCCATAAAAAAGAGTTCTGATATAGTCGCGGCCTTAGTTGCAAGCGATTGCGCAGTGATTGAGAAAATAGTGGGGTTGCTGTCGACGTTGGATATTCAAATTATTTTTTATAGCAGTGGCCAGAGCTTGGCAAAAAGTCATCAGTTACACCAGTCTCACGGTCTGATTATTGAAACCAAGCTCGACGATATGCTCGGTGCTTCATTATTTAAACAACTACTCTCTGCCAATCAAGGCGTACCGCCGACGATTTTTATTACTGTACGTCCCGGATCAACTAAAGAAGCCGTTGAGGCAAGGACTCTTGGAGCAGTTGATTATATTGAGCAGCCATTTTTTGCCCGGCAATTGATTAGGTCGATCGAATTAGCCCTGGCAGCCTAATCTGCTCTAATCCCCATCCGCCTAGCACCCTATAATCTGGTCCTTTTTAATCTAAAACTGGCAGTACCTAAGTAGCCTGAGTAGTAAAATAACGCCGAGCCAGCGCGATCTTTTGGCTGGCATTATCAGAGCCATCAGCGAAAGAAGAGCCATCAGCTAATGCAGAGCCTTCAGCGAAAGAGGAGCCTTCAGCAAGACTAGAGTCAGTGGCGATCTTGGCAGCTATCAGTAAACGATGTTCTAGTCCCGCCTGATTGGCAACCTGAATTGCCAGCCCCGGTCGCGCATTAAGTTCTAGCAACATGGGTCCGCGCAAGCGATCGAGAACTATGTCTACACCCAGATAATCGAGGCCCGCCATGCCGGCGCATCCAGAGGCCAATTCCAGTAATTGCTGCCAGTGCGGAATGGTTAAGGTATCAAAATTGATATGAGTATCCGGGTGCTGACTGACGATGCGATTATGTTGCACCGCACAGATACTCTTCCCTGTGCCTATATCAATGCCAACCCCGACAGCTCCCTGATGTAAATTGGCCTTGCCATCGGAACTGTGTGTGGCACAGCGCATCATTGCCATCACTGGTACGCCGCGAAAGACAATCACACGGATATCAGGTACACCTTCGTAGCTGTAATCTTTGAGAATAGGGTCAAAGTCTATTAGTGCTTCAATCATGGCACTGTCGTTGCGGCCACCGAGACTATGTAGCCCAGCGAGAATATTGGAGCTGTGGCGACGCACCTCACGCTCATCGATCAGCACACCACTGGACTTGATAAACTTATCGCCATCGCGCCCAACAATCACCAAAATACCTTTGCCACCGCTGCCCTGACTGGGCTTGATAACGAAAGCCTCGCGATCCTGAAGCAGCTCACTGAGACTCCTGATCTGAAACTGGTAATCCACTGTGCCAATAAGCTCCGGCACCGGAATTCCGCGGGCAATAGCAGCACTTTTGGTTTTCAGCTTGTTATCTGCCAGGCCATAGTTTTTACGCTGATTGTAGCGACCGATAAAACCAATATTACGGTTGTTCATCCCGAGAATACCCAGTTCGCGCAATTTTAATGGCGACACCAGCAGGCTCATGCTATTCCTTGTTCGCTAGGTCGCGAAAGCGATAGAGTTCGGATAAACGATAGCCAGTATATTTCCCCAGCAAGAGAATCACCCCTAAAAGACTCAGGCTCAACTCCGGAAAGTTAAAGGTCAGGTGCTCAACTAGGTTGTTAGACATGGCCAGATAAGCCAGCACAGCTACCAGTAGGCTGCCACTGCCTTGGATCAATACTTCATGGCCACCCTCTTCTTCCCAGAGAATCGACATTCGCTCAATGGTCCAGGCAACAATCACGGTAGGGAAAAACGTTACCGTTAGTATTTGATCAAGGCCGAGTTTATAACTGGCGACAGCCAGGGCCGCCATGAGCAAAATGACGACAATTATCACGGTCGCCACCCTCGCCACCAAGAGTAAATTGAGACGACTAAGATAAGAGCGAATCCATAGACCACTGCCGATCAAGCCGAGAAAAATAATTAAACCGACCAATAAGGTAGTTTGGATAAAGGCCAGAGCAATCAATATGGGCATAAAGGTGCCTGAGGTTTTCACCCCAACCAAGAGCCGCATGATGACGACCACTAGAGCCGCAACCGGAATCAGTAATAGGCCTTTAAAGATGCCCTGCTGCTCTACTGGCAGGGTGTAGATAGAAAAGTCTAACAGCGCAAATTCCTCGGCGCGCTGCTCCATTCCCAACACAGCTTTAGCCGGTAAACTATTGCTTACCAGAGCAAACTCAAGACTGGAGTTGCGGCCACCACTGAGGTTTAAAATGGCGCCATCACCGCGCTGCCAAATAAAGAAATTATCCGGCAGCCCCAGCCGAGCAGTTGTGGGATTGGCAATAATCCATTTTTCACCGCTGTGCACCTCAATCAACGAGCTGAGGGTCTGACGACGCCGGCCATCTTCCAGTTCAATGCCACGCAGCTCATGGGCAGGAATGCCAGCGCTGGCGAGGCTATGTAGAATCATCGCCAGGGAATCATCGTTATAAGAGTTAAGTAAAAAAAGAATATCCTGATCCTGGGACTCGCGCAGCAGCTGCTGTAATAACAGCAGTGTAAAGCTCTCCCGGTCAGAGGACTGCTGTTGAATTCGCTGCACCACCCTATCCATCGCCGCCTGTTGATCCGCTTCTAAAAGCGGCTTGACTGGCACCCCCGGCTCCAATGGGGGCAACTGCCGGTCGGCACGGGCACGGTAGACCTGCATTTTATAATAGAGAGTGGTGGGATGACCTAATGATTGCCGGGTCCAGCGCGCAGTGCTGACTGTTGCTGGCTCTTCGATAATCGAAAAACCAAAACCAGAGGAGACAAAATGTTCGTCCAAAATAGTCCAGCCCGCCAGGGATGTAGGCAGACGCAAGGCGACATTAACGGGGCCATCGGTGGGCGTAAAACTGGTTTTTGATTCGACGGTCCAAACTTCTCGATACTCACCGGGCAGCAGAGGCAAATTGAGGTTCACAGCCTTGTACAGTGTCAAGCCAACACCCAGAGCAATCAGTAGGCCGCTAATTAGGCCAATTTGAATCCGCGAATTAATCACTGCTTATATCCGGCCGCACTATCACGGTGTGATGCCGACTGACATCCACAATCATGTTATCCATCAAAAAATTACGTCCAATCAAAAGTGGGTACTCAAAGTCGGTGCGGTCCGAGAGATTGACATCAATCTTTGAGCGAATCTCCCCCAGTATCACCCACATTCTGACGACGTAGCGCCGCTCGTCGGCCCCGCCACTCTGCTTAATGAGCACTCGGCGACGTAATCTCAACTCCTGTTGGTGAGCACTGCCGGTCGCGGCGTCGATTAAAACAAAGCGCACATAGCGCTTACCATCCTTTTCCACCAACTGAATATCTTCAGCATGGATAGAGGTGGTGTCAGCGCCTGTATCTATGCGTGATTCAATCCACAGGCCCGCAGGCTGAATCTTTGCCCACTCTACGGCTCCCACTATAGGCAGATGTAATTTCCCCGCGGTGGTCGCCTGCGGCGGCGGTTCTGGCGCCACGACTTTGGTTACTATACGTTCAATCACCTGAGGCTCTGGACAGCTCTGGGGCTCGAGAAGTGGCGGAACGGTTTCTGCTGGCGTCGGGCATTGAGCCGGCTTCGCTAATTGCGGAAGTAGTGCGCAGCTGGAGAGCAAACAACAGGCGCCTAAACAAAAAAATAACTTAGACCGGGCGTTTGATAGAGATTGCTTCAATACAGAGGCCAACGGGTAAATTTCAGCCACCATCATATTGATTCCGTCACAGCCGTATCAGTCCACACCGCAAACTCGTTGCCAGCAGGCTCGGTAAACTGAAAGCGGCGACCGCCAGGGAAAGAAAATATAGGTTTGACGATCAGTCCCCCTGCATTCTCAATATTGTCTTGAGTCGCTTCGAGATTGTCGCTGGCGCTGCCATTGGCGGTAGTAGATACCTGATCAGCAGCGTAAAAACCGCCATCCATTCCAGCGTTGGAAAACGCCGTGTATTCGGGGCCATAGTCAGTGAAGGTCCAGCCAAAAACGGTGCTAAAAAAAGCCTTGGTCGCGGCCAGATTCCGTGACGGGAACTCAAGATAGTTTATTGTTTCATGCATGCTCATCACTCGGTCTCCACTATCCGTTGTCAGTACAGCGGTTTACAATCTACTTAAGATAGCACAGCCGGCGTCACTAGGGATCAGTGGATCACGCCAGAATCAGGCGCGACAGATTTAAGGCAGGTCGTCGACCAACTCGCCTTCAACTGGCTCAAGTAAGTCTTCGCGATCAACTTTAAGTGCCAGCATAACGGTGGCAGCGACATAGATTGAAGAATAAGTACCTATGCCCACACCCACCATCAGCGCCACGGCAAAGTTGTGAATCAACTCACCGCCAATAAAGTAAAGCGCCAGCAGTACCAGCATAGTGGTTACCGAGGTATTAATGGTGCGCCACAATGTCTGTGAGAGTGACTCGTTGATCACTTCCACCGGTGTCGCCTTGCGAATTTTACGGAAATTTTCCCGGATCCGATCCGATACAACAATGGTGTCGTTTAGGGAATAACCCACCACCGCCAATATTGCGGCCAACACAGTGAGATCAAACTCGAGTTCAGTGATAGAGAAAAAACCAAGGGTGATAACTACATCGTGGGCCAGAGCCAATACAGCGGCAATGGAGAACTTTAGCTGAAAGCGGATCGCCACATAGAGCATCACCACGGCCAACGCTGTAAGCATACCGAGGCCGCCATCTTCGCGCAGTTCCTCACCAATCTGTGGGCCAACAAAATCGACACGACGCAATTCAACCGCTTCGCTGCCGTCCTGTAAAACATCGTAAACCTTCTCCGACAGACCCTGTTCCGGCTTGCCCTGCAAGCGGATCAAAACATCAGTTTCAGAGCCATACTGAATCACTACCGGACTTTCAAAACCCGCTGTTTCAAGCTGCTGGCGAATCGCCGCAACATCAGCTGGCTGCTCATAGCCCACTTCGATCTGTGTGCCACCGGAAAAATCCAGACCCAGCACCAACCCTTTGGTCGACAGCGACGCCACCGAGGCAATCAACAGGACAGCAGAGAAAATCGCTGCAGCTTTGCGCAATCCCATGAAGTTATAGATTTTTAACGTAGTCATAATCTTCTTCCTAAATCCACAGGGTTTTGATTTTGCGGCCACCGACAACCAGGTTAACCAGTCCTCTGGTCATCACAATAGAAGTAAACATAGAGGTCAAAATACCGATAGACAATGTCACGGCAAAACCTTGAACCGGGCCCGAACCAATTAAGAACAGAATCAAGGCAACAATTAACGTAGTGATGTTGGCATCCAAAATCGACACAAAGGCGCGGTCATAACCAGCACTGATCGAGCCCTGAATCGACGCTCCTGCAGCCAACTCTTCACGAATCCGCGAGAAAATAAGCACGTTGGCATCCACCGCCATACCCACAGTCAGAACTATGCCGGCAATACCAGGCAAGGTTAGGGTCGCGCCGAGCAGTGACATAAAGGCCACTAATAGCACCAAATTCATCGCCAGAGCAATGTTGGCAAAGACACCAAAGCCGCGATAGACCACCAGCATAAATATCAGTACCAGAGCCATGCCCACAGCAACCGACTTAACACCCAGCGCAATATTGTCAGCACCCAGTGAGGGGCCAATGGTGCGCTCTTCAACAATGTACATAGGCGCGGCCAGGGCACCGGCACGTAACAGCAGCGCCAGTTCTGAAGATTCACGCTGCTCAAGGCCAGTGATTCTAAATGTCTTGCCAAGCTGAGCCTGAACCGTGGCCAAGCTGATAATATTTTCTTCGACAAACGGCACGGGGGTCAGCACCAACTCACCGTTTTCGTCAATGGATTTTACCAATCGGGTTTTGAACTCAATAAACAGCACACCGAGACGACGACCGATATTGTCTCGCGTGGCATAACCCATCTGCCAGCCACCCTTGGCATCGAGAGTGATACTGACCTGAGGCCGACCATTTTCATCGAAGCTGGCGCGGGCATCGGTGACATTCTCACCGGTAATCACGGCCTTGCTCTCAAGGCGAGCATCTGGGCCCTGCCCTTTTGGATTACGGAAATCAAACATCTCGCCAACTCGACCACTGGCCTCGAGGCGAAATTCCAAATTGGCTGTCTTACCGATAATACGCTTAGCTTCAGCTGTATCCTGAACACCAGGCAGTTCTACCACAATGCGGTTTTTACCCTGACGGGACACCATCGGCTCAGAGACACCCAATTCGTTTACACGATTGCGCAATGAGGTCAGGTTTTGTTTGATGGCGTTATCTTCAATTTCGCCGCTGGCGATATCGCTCAGTTTGAGTACCAGTGTCAGTGGGTTTTGACCCGGCTGAGACTGTGGCTGCAGATCACGCAAATTAGTGCGAATTAAGGTCTTGGCGCGAGCCACTTCTTCTGCATCGCGAAATTGGCCAACAATTTGATTATTGCTCAGTTCAAAGCTGCGGTAGCGAATACGCTCTTCCCGCAGCGCCGTCTTAACATCTTCGAGATCACTCTCAAGTCGAGTAGCCAGTGCTGAGGCCAGATCGACCTCCAGCAAAAAGTGCACGCCGCCACTGAGGTCGAGACCCAACTTCATGGGTACACCACCCAAGTCACGCAACCAGTCTGGAGTGGTTGGCGCCAGGTTCAATGCAACAATATAGTCTCCACCCATGGTCGCCTGAATCACTTCCTTGGCGCGCAGCTGGAGTTTTATATCTTTCAGTCTGATCAACAGCGCTTCGCCATCGGACTCACCCGCAAAGTGGGCAATACCCGCTTCATCTAGTGACTGCTCAACCTTTTGCAGTACCGCAGCATCGATCTGCATAGCACCGCTCTGTCCCGACAGCTGAATCGCTGGATCCGGTGGATAGAGGTTTGGCGCGGCAAAAACAAAACCAAAGGTGACAACCAAGAGGATTGTTATATTCTTCCACAGGGGAAACTTGTTAGGCATGATCAGACATTCCAATAAATTCAGCGGCGCATTATAGCGGCATTAGCATCATATTTGGGGGCACAATTGACGATTTAAACCCCCTACAGCCTCACGCCCTAAAGCGCAGGCTTATCCTTACCCTGCTGCAGATAAAATTCATCGGCAAAGGCTTCCAGTCGGGTCTCGGCAATGGCCTCACGCAGGCCTGCCATCAGCGTCTGGTAAAAGCGTAAATTATGGATGGTGTTGAGCTGAGCACTGAGCATCTCGCCACAGCGTTCCAAGTGATGGAGATAGCCGCGACTAAAGTTAGTGCAGGTATAGCAGTCACATTGACTATCCAGCGTGCCAGTGTCATGGCGATGACGAGCATTGCGAATTTTCACCACACCGGTGCTAGTAAACAGATGCCCATTACGGGCATTGCGGGTGGGCATCACACAGTCAAACATATCGATACCGCGGCGTACGCCTTCCACCAAGTCTTCAGGCTTACCCACACCCATCAGGTAGCGCGGTCGATCCGCTGGCATCTGATGCGCCAGATGATCGAGAATACGCATCATGTCTTCCTTGGGTTCGCCAACCGACAACCCACCGATGGCATAGCCATCAAAGCCTATATCTACCAATCCTTTTAGTGATTCATCCCTCAGGGACTCATACATGCCACCCTGAACAATACCGAACAGCGCCGAAGGGCTGTCGCCATGAGCGGTTTTACTGCGCTCCGCCCAACGTAATGAAAGCTGCATAGAATCACTGGCCTGCTTCACCGTAGCTGGATGGGGCGTGCACTCATCAAAGATCATCACCACATCACTGCCCAGATCCGCCTGTACCTGCATGGACGTCTCCGGATCAATAAATACCGGGCTACCATCAATCGGCGACTTAAACTTCACACCCTCTTCAGTAATCTTGCGCATATCCCCAAGACTAAACACCTGAAAACCACCGGAATCAGTGAGAATTGGACCCTGCCACTGGGTAAAGTCATGGAGGTCACCGTGGGCTTTAATCACCTCAGTGCCGGGACGCAGCATCAGATGAAAGGTATTGCCGAGAATCATCTCAGCACCGATCTCAACTATATCCTTGGGTAACATACCTTTCACCGTGCCGTAGGTGCCCACAGGCATGAAGGCAGGAGTCTGCACCTTGCCCCGCGGAAAGGTCATTTCACCACGTCGCGCCTTGCCGTCAGTAGCCGACACAGCAAAATCCATAAAGCACTCGCGCTTAGATTGGGGATGCCCCTGGACATTGGGTGTGGAATTAGTGGTGGTATCAGAAGTGGAACTCATTCGGGAATAGTCTCAGAAGCCTGGGGGTTGTGACGCAAAAACATTGCATCGCCATAACTAAAGAACCGATAGCGCTCAGCCACCGCCTCTAAATAAGCCTGCATTATAGGCTCATAACCGGCAAAAGCGCTGACCAACATAAGCAGCGTCGATTCCGACAGATGAAAATTGGTTAACAGAGCGTCCACTACTTTAAAGCGGTAGCCGGGGAAGATAAAAATATTGGTATCGCCCTCAAAAGGCATAATCGAACCCGAGCTCGCCGCCGTTTCCAGACAGCGCACACTGGTCGTGCCCACAGCAATGACTCGGCCGCCAGCCGCCTTAGTCTCGCGCACCTGCTCACAGACCTCATCACTTACCTGGAGCCACTCCCTGTGCATATGGTGGTCATGGATATTGTCCGCACGCACCGGCTGAAAAGTTCCAGCGCCCACATGAAGTGTCACAAAAGCAATCTTCGCGCCCTTGGCTTTTATGTCGGCCAGCATCTGATCATCAAAGTGCAGCCCTGCAGTCGGCGCAGCCACCGCACCCAGCTGATCAGCATAAACCGTCTGATAGCGACTCTGATCTTCCTTAGTATCGGCACGATCTATATAAGGAGGTAATGGCATATGACCAATCTGATCTAGCACATCAAACACCGGCGCACTAAATCGTAATTCAAACAGATCACCACTGCGGCCCAGCATCTCTGCACTATAGCCCTCATCAAACAACAGCTGATTGCCCGGTTTAGGCGACTTGCTAGCGCGAATATGGGCTAAAACGGAATCCGCACTCAGCACACGCTCTACCAATACCTCAATTTTGCCACCGCTTTCCTTCTGACCGAATAAGCGCGCTGCAATCACCTTGGTATTGTTAAACACCATCAGATCGCCGGGTTCAATATGCGATAGCAGATCAGTAAACTGCTGATGGCGCAGGTCCTCAGACGCGGAGTCGAGATACAACAGCCGACTACCCTGCCGCTGTTCAGCGGGCTGGCGGGCTATCAGCTCATCGGGAAGGTCAAATTGGAAGAGATCACGGCGCATAAATATGGAGTCAAAAGCCAGTAGTTATTGATTGATTTGCACAAGGCGGCAAGGGTATAGAAAACAGCGCCAAAGGCCAAACTCTTTCAACCCAGAACATTTAAATGCAGAAGCCCTATATCTCCGGTTGACCGCCTGTTGATCACTGCTATAATCGCCGCGCTCCTGATGACAAACGCAGCGAGCAGAAAGCCCCTAGAGTGCGATCTCTTTAAATTATCGGAATGCCAGTGTGGTGGAATTGGTAGACGCTGAGCAGGATGCTCGAGTGTCGTGAAGGACAGGACGTCCGAGAGCGACCACACGACCAGTGCGAAGCGCTGGCTGCTAGACTCCAGAGTGCGATCTCTTTAAATTATCGGAATGCCAGTGTGGTGGAATTGGTAGACACACGGGATTCAAAATCCCGCGCCCTTAAAAGCGTGCCGGTTCGAGTCCGGCCACTGGTACCAAACAACAAAACCCTGTCTCTGCAAAGAGGCGGGGTTTTTTGTTTGGTATGAGTTGTCGGCGAGATCGGCACCCCCGGTTCGACTAATTGCGCAAGCAATTTGGACGCGGAGCGCAGCGAAGGCGCTTGCGCAGCAAGTGACAACAACCCGGCCACGCTCTCTGATACAAGATACCAACCTCAAAAATTCTGCTCATGCAAAAAGGCGGGACTTTTTAGCTCTCCTAACATTAATTCCTATCATGACTCCTGTCATAGATCAGCAAGTAAACCTTCCTTTTCGACTAAGTTGTAATCAGTCTAAAAATATACACTCGTGTATTAGAATCAGTACCATAATTATATTTATGAGACTTAACTTAAGCACACAACTAGCGAAATTGATGAGGGAGCGTAAGATTTCCCAGAATGCGCTTTCCCGCGCCACCGGTGTTTCACAACCCACAATTAATCGTATTCTGTGTAACGTTACTCTGCACCCTCGCCGTGATTCGATAGTGCGCATAGCCAATTTCTTTGGTGTGACGCCTGATTCCATGTACGGGTCACCTTCAAAAAAGGCCGGTGACACAACCTCGGATTCTTTGAATGAACTTTATGAGAAGATCAGGACTCTTAGCGATGCTGACAGGTCAGCTCTTTTTTCCGCAGTCAGAGAGAATCTTGAGGAAGTTAGACCGGACAACCGTCGCCGCCGCGATTAGGCAAAATCCAAAATCCTGCACTTATTCATTACTGCACAAGCCCATCTCACACTTGAATAGCCCGACATACCCTACATAGGTAATCCACCCAATAAATCAAAGGCTATTAACATAAATCCGGCTACACACTCTAACGTAAATAGCCAACTATAAAGTCTCTACCCGTAAAAATAAGCAGGCTTTTTTGTTTTGTATAACTTGTCGACAAGCTCCGCACGCCATCACTAACTGCGAAAGCAATTTCGACCCGGAGCAACGCTGAGGCACCTCAGTATCAATTACTGCTAAAGCCCCAGATAAATCCACGCAGCCACCTACACCACCGGTACACTTTTGATAGGGCTATGGGGAGCTGGGGAAGTCTTGTCATTATGACTACACCTGCGTAGATACGTCAGAAATCAAACCCAACATCAGCAAGTTTATTTCTAGTCTATTCTGTAAAGAGAGTCCTGCGAAGAAACACTCAAATTAGCAAAGGACCTTTTGTGAGGGATAGCCATAGAACGCCTGATGCTTACAAGGCTTGTTTTATTTAAAACACCTTGCCCATCTAAGAGACTAAAAGCGGCGATGATATTGCGATGCTCTGGCTAAAACTTGACCAAAGTGAAGATACTACCTAAATCAATAGGAGATGGAGTTATGAAACGAGTATTCGTATCTATTGTAGTTTTTTTGATAATGCTTTCTGGCTGTGATTGGGGACCTAAGTCTGGACGTGGTTTCGTGCTACCGGATGGTGATATAGACCGCGGACAGGCGGTATTTGTCGAACTTGAGTGCAACGCATGCCACTCTATAGGGAATGTTGAACAGCTGACTTCAGTTCAGCCAGAGGATAGAATCTCAGTTAAGTTAGGTGGCAAGGTAGTTTCAATCCAAACCTATGGCCAACTTGTTACTTCGATCGTTAATCCGTCGCATCGACTGAAAGGTCGCTACTCTGGAAGGCCGGTAAGTACTGCTGATGGCGAATCACTGATGCGGGACTACAACGATGTGATGACAGTGAACCAGCTCATCCATCTGGTTGCATTCCTCCAGTCGAATTACGAGTTAAAACCCTACGAGCGACCGGGGCCAGGTTAATCGCTTAGCATGACGGGCATTGCTAATTAAAAGGCAATATCAAGAAGCTTAAGCACCAAAACTAGAACTAAAATATTACCACTCTTAACCTGAAAAAGTGGATGGGGTCGTAGCTGCGTAAGCAATTTAAGGGTAGGTAAAAGCACCTGCTAACTGCGCCTTTTTTAGCGCTTAAAGCGCCTAGTTTTGGATGAAGTCTGAATAAACTCAAAGGATTGGTTGGGTTCGACGCCTAGCGAGCCAAAAACACCCTAAAGCCCCTGAAATCATTAAACTAAAAAGGTGGCCACTACTATCAAGCTAGTGACCACCAATTTAAACCAACTCCTCACAATCAGCAACAGCTCAAGAGTTGACGCTATCGACCTAACATCAGATCAAAAAATACAACCCCTAAGCATTGGTGAAAGACTAATTCTCTAGAAAGAGTAACTAGCCCGAATACCCAATTTTCTGCCGGACATTGGCACTTCATCCTTAACAAATGAACTGTGATTTCTAGCCACCTCATCGAGCAAGTTTTTACCGAATACTAAAAGGGTAAACTCCTGTCCTGGACTGGTATCAATTGTTTTTATAGATTCAAATTTAACATTTGAAATCCATCGGTGGCAGTTTCAATTTCAACCGTATCAGTCTGAGCTGATACATCCTTGAGCGACCGCACAAATTTAAGCTGACCTTCCACATAGGTAACTTTAATATCTCTCTGGGGTTATACGCGGAATATTTTTTCCGTTTGTAAACTGTCCTGAAACAGAATCTTTTCCCAATGAAAGAGTAAGAGCACCACGGGCCAGTTCAAAAGTCTTACCTATTTCCATGTCATAACCGTCACACTCAGCATCCTGCTGAAGATAATTAGCAAGAATGAAACCTTCATGGTGCTCTTCCTCGCCATGATCATCATGTTCTTCTTCGCCTTCGTGCTCTTCCTCATAATGAATCATCGCGCCATTTGGAATCTCAACGTTACCAAATTGCAAGTCTTTATAGGCAAGACTGATATTCAAGCCGCCGAGATTATTTTGGTACGAGAAATCATGGGAGTCTCCATCATTGACCGACTGAATTTCCAAACCGAACTTTAACCACTCTTCGTCGGCCGCCCTCTTTCTGTATAATTCAGAGAACGTCCCGGCTCAGTCTCAATCTATCATCGAAATCCTACGCCGCATTATTTGACGGCCCTTATAAGCTCAGTGTTACTATATCGTGATTGCCCTGCCCAAAATCAATCAAGAGTAACCAATGACCATTGAACAATTTTTAGAACAGCTGACAAGCGCCCCAAACGCTATTGAGTTTAAGCAGGTGATGGAGCTTATAGAGCAGGTTTACGAGTACAGCCCGGCGAGCTTTCGTAATGGCCCCGAGGTTTATAATAAAGCGGGCACCAACGAGGGCTCTTGCAAGATCTTCGCATTTGCCCAGCTTGAGGGGCTATCTCAGAGTGCTACCTTGGCCTGTTTTGGAAATTTCTACCGCGAGGAAGTACTTGCGCAGCCAGAGGCTAATAACCATGGCAATATTCGCGCCTTTATGAAATTCGGCTGGGATGGAATTGAATTTGATTCGGTGGCACTGCTTAAAAAATAAGGCTATGCAAAATGAAACTGACCTACTTTGACGGTCAGCTTCAGTAAATTTATGTCGTCCCGACAGAGCGGAGCGACGAGGGACCTCCTGGCCAAATACTGGGGTCTCTCACATAAGGCCGAGATGATATTGGGAGTTTTTCTGAAATGGTAGTGAGCCTCACTAGGCATCACTACACTTACCTGCGGTAACGTATTAACCTGCTCCCCCTCAAAGAACCTTGAGCGGCTGCTTGTTGTGCAGAACAATATCCGTATATTTACAATCACCCTTGTTGCGCTGAAAGGCACTATTAGCAATTAGCCATACGCTCACAACACGCGCCGGCGGCTCGCCCATGTACTGTTTGTAATCATCAAACAGATTTCGTCGTTCATTCTTCCATTCACCGAGGCCTTCTTTGCCACTGCGAATAACCACATGATATTCCTTTCCCTTCCAGTTGGGCAGCGGGCAGTCATAACCTGTACCCACCGGCAATGTGCTACTCCAGTAGTATGTAATATCTCTGCCATTATCAAATTCAACGGCAATACTCAGGTAGTCATGGCT
>Ga0209194_1000519_pt1 | contig 30570 bp, 32 predicted proteins | sample COGITO_mtgs_1004_FD_184787 | JGI IMG/M metagenome (GOLD analysis project Ga0209194, IMG submission 184787) | Pelagic marine microbial communities from North Sea - COGITO_mtgs_100413 (SPAdes) (version 2) | ecosystem: Environmental > Aquatic > Marine > Epipelagic ...
AATTTCTATTGTGACGACAATAGGGATTGTGCTGACGCTAATTTTTGAGGCGATCGCCTTTCTTCAAGAAGTCCCCCTTTCTCAGTTTCTGACCGATACTAAGTGGACGCCCCTGTTTGCCAGTAAACAGTTCGGCATATTCGTACTCGTTAGCGCCACGATCATGATCTCGGTGATCTCTATTTTGGTCGCGCTGCCGCTGGGTTTGCTCTCTGCTATCTGCTTAAGCGAGTACGCCACACCCAAAGTCCGCCGCATCTTGAAGCCGATCCTGGAGATTTTAGCAGGGGTTCCTACGGTGGTTTACGGCTACTTTGCTCTGCTGACCGTAACGCCTTTTCTCAAAACATTTTTGCCCGGACTCCAAGGATTTAACGCGCTTAGCGCTGGGCTAGTCTTAGGCGTAATGATTACGCCGATGGTGGCTTCTTTAAGTGAAGACGCGCTCTACTCGGTGCCGCGCAGCCTTAAAGATGGTGCCTACGCGCTAGGGGCGACCAAGCGTGAAACGGTGACTTCGGTGATTTTGCCTGCGGCCCTTTCGGGTATCGTATCCTCACTTATTCTGGCGGTTTCTCGGGCCATCGGTGAGACCATGATTGTGACGCTAGCAGCGGGTGCAAATCCTACTTTGGGCTTCAATCCATTCGTGCCGGTGATGACGATGACTGCCTACATTGTGCAGGTAACTGCGGGCGACGCGCCGCATGGCACCATCGCATACAAAACCATTTTTGCAGTGGGCATGACGCTCTTCTTGCTGACGCTAGCGCTCAATGTCTTTAGCTTTTGGTTTGTCCGCCGCTTCCGCGAAAAATACGACTAGCGCAGAGATTTTTTAAGACAAATGCAAACTGACAGGACAAAGGTTTTGTGATGGACTCAAGAATTTCTTCTAGGCCGACCCCAAGCGATTTTAAAAAGAGCGAGTTTAAGAGCAATCTCTCTACTCGCTATGCGTTAGACCGTGCCTTTGAGATCGCGGCTTGGGCCGCGACGGGGATTGCGGTGGCGATTCTAGCTTGGCTGCTGCTCACCATTTTGATTGATGGGCTTAGTACGCTTAACTGGAACTTTGTGACTAGCTATCCTTCTCGTAAGCCGGAAAGAGCCGGCGTGGTGGCGGCTTTGGTGGGCACGGCGTGGTTGATGACGTTAGTGGCGGCTTTTACATTCCCAGTGGGAGTGGGTGCGGCTATTTATTTAGAGGAGTTTTCGAGCGATAATTGGTTTACTCGCTTAGTCGAGATTAATATCGGCAACTTGGCGGGTGTTCCCTCTATTATTTATGGTTTGCTAGGACTGGCCGTTTTTGTTCGCGTGTTCGAGCCAATTACGGGTGGGCGCAGCGTTCTTTCGGGCAGTTTGACGCTATCTTTGCTAATTCTGCCGGTGATTATTGTGGCGACTCGCGAAGCGCTGCGGGCGGTGCCGAACAGCCTGCGGCTAGCGGGCTATGCGCTGGGAGCAACTCGTTGGCAGGTGGTGTGGAGCCATGTGTTGCCACAGGCCATGCCAGGAATTCTAACGGGTGTCATTCTGGCGCTTTCTAGGGCGATTGGCGAGACGGCGCCGCTGATTGCGGTGGGCGCGGCGGTGTTTATTTCTTTTACCCCTGAGGGGCTGCAGAGTCAGTTTACGGCTATGCCCATCCAAATTTATAACTGGGTGAGCCGTCCGCAGGAGGAGTTTCACCATATCGCGGCTTCGGGCATCATCGTGCTGATGAGTATGCTGCTGTTTATGAATGCGATCGCTATCTATCTGCGCAACCGCTTCCAAAAAGAAGGCTAACGCTTTTCTCTCATTTATTTTCCACCTGTCTTAATTTCCGCCCGTCTTAATTTCCACTCTTAATTTCCATAGTCAACTCTTTAATACCTTTTACGGTTTCTCATCATGGTTTCTGTTCCTAGCACCACTTCTAGCGCTGTTATGACTAAGAATGCTTTTCAAGCTGAAAAGGTCTCGGTCTACTATGGCAACAATTTAGCGGTTAAAGACGTTTATCTCGAGATTCCTGAGCATCAGGTGGTTGCTTTTATTGGCCCCTCAGGCTGCGGTAAGAGTACGATTTTGCGCTGTTTTAACCGGATGAATGACCTGATTCCAAGCGCTAGAGTTGAGGGCAACATTACCTTTAATGGCGAAAGCATTATGGGTAAGAAGGTGGATCCAGTTGAGCTCCGTCGCCGGGTGGGCATGGTGTTTCAAAAGCCCAATCCGTTTCCTAAGTCGATTTACGACAACATTGCGTTTGGCGCGAAGATCAACGGATATCAGGGTAATTTTGACGAGCTAGTTGAGAAGTCTTTGCGCGGTGCGGCGCTGTGGGATGAGGTAAAAGACAAGCTTCGAGATAGCGGCCTGGGGCTTTCGGGTGGTCAGCAGCAGCGACTTTGTATTGCGAGAGCGATCGCTATCGAGCCTGAAGTTATTTTGATGGATGAGCCTTGCTCTGCGCTTGATCCGATTTCTACGCTGAAGGTAGAAGAACTTATGCACGAGCTGAAAGATCGCTATACCATCATCATCGTGACGCACAACATGCAGCAAGCGTCTCGCGTTTCGGATCGTACGGCGTTTTTTAATGCGATCGCAACTGAGCAAGGCGGAAAGATGGGTTACCTAGTCGAGTACGACCAGACTCAGAACATCTTCAGCAATCCGAAGGAAGAGTACACTCGCGATTATGTTTCTGGCCGCTTCGGTTAGGCCGAGGCTCTTTTCTACTGCTCTAATCTCACATGCTCTAATCTCAAGTGCGCTAAGAGCCACTGCGTAGACACATCTATGCGGCGGCTCTTAGCGTTGCAGAAATAGAAAGCCAGCCTGCATTGCGCCAATGACAAATCCTAGAAGGCCGCCTAAGTTTACAATCGCCTGCAATTCGTTTTTTACAATGGTCTGAATCGCGCCTTCTAGCTCTTTGGGCGATGTCGCATTGACTCGATCAATAATCACCTGGTCGATATTGAGAATCGGAATGACTTGTACGACGATGTTCTCCATATCGCGCTCTAGATATCGCTCTAGAATTAAGGCAAGTTCTTTGCTAACCAGTTCTAGAGATTCGGTCATGACTGGCGAGGATTGCAGTCGTCCTAGCAGCTGGCTAGCTAGCTTTTCCCAATCTATAGACTCGCTGAGTTTCTCTAGTAGCGTACCGCCATTCTCTCTTAGGTAAGTTTTGATTGTTTGCCGCAGCGTTCTTCTAAGCTGTCGCACGGTGGAAACGGGAAGCTCTTGCAAAGAGAACCGCTGAAGCCATTTTTGCATCCGCACCTTTATGCCTAAAGCCGCTGTTAGCTCTGCGATGCGAGTGTTGCTTTTAACCGGTTCTTCAGTACATACCGTGCGCAATCGCGTTAGGGCATTGCGAACGCCGAAGATATTTGCGACGACCCAATAGGTGCCGCTGGTTTTGGCTCGCAGCGTTTCGTCGATGACCTGAATGTTGTAGTCGGTGAGGAAGTCTACTAGTAGCTGCCGCACTTTGTCGGGTGGGAGGACGCCGTTGACTACCCAGTCTGAGATTTGTCCGGCCTGGCTGTCGGTTAGCTGAAAGTCGAGTAGAACCTGATCGAAGATTTGATTGAGCTGTGCTTCTAAGAAGTCGTCTCGCCGAGACCATACGCGCAGCAGTCGGGGTAGGGACTGGCCGATGATGTCTTTGAGGATATTGCCAAGAATTTGGGCGGTGCGGGTTTGACCGCTGCTCTGCATCTGCTCTAGGGCGAGCTGTAGGAGCCAGAGGATAGCTTTTTCGGTGCGTTCGGTTTTTAGCAGGCGGCGGGCTAGGCGCTGCATTTCTTCGGGGGTGAGCAGCGATCGCATGATCACATCCGAAATCTTGGTGGCTAGCCGCTGCTGATTGCTGGGAATGAGCCCTGGCGTAAATGGAAGTCGTCTACCTAAAAAATATCTCGGTTTATAGGGCCGAAACAGCATTTTAATGGCAATGTCATTGGTGAAGTAGCCGATGACGCCGCCTAGTACCGGCGGCAATAAGACTATCCACAGATTCGACGCACTCATAAACGGTTGCTCTAGCTCTCAATCTGGCTCTTAATTAATCTAGCTTTCAACTAACTTGGCCCTTGATTGATCTGGCCCTCAGTCTGATTTTTGGTCTGATTCTTGATCTAATCCTTGGTTGCGACTAGTACGCCCATCATTCCACCCGCGATGGGGTAGTGAGTCGCCTGAGTAAATCCGGCTGCTCGTGCTAGCTCTACTTGCCGCGATCCCGATGGAAATCTGTCTACGCTGGGGCTAATGTAAGCATACTCCTCGCTTAGGCCAAACCGCTCTGCTGTTGGTACGACAATATTGGCTAAGTACCACTGCTGAAACTGTCGTACGAGTGGGTTAGTAGGCGCATGAAAATCTAGGATGGCTGCTTTTGCACCTGGCTTAATGACTCGGTGCAGTTCGCTTAGCCCCTGCGGAATATCAGTTAGGTTGCGCAGTCCGTAGGCCATGGTCGCTGCGTTGAATTCGCTGGTTTCGAAGGGTAGATTTAGGGCGTCTGCTTCTATCCAACTCAGTCTGTTTTGGAGGCGCGGGTTTCTTTGAGCAGCGATCGCGAGCTGCTCTACGGCAAAGTCTGCTCCAATGACTTGCCCAGTCTCACCCACCTGGCGAGCGAGTAGCAGCGCTAAATCGCCACTGCCGCAGCACAAATCTAGACAGCGATCGCCTGCTTTGGCGCTACTCCAGCTCACGGCCATCTGCTTCCATACTCGATGCAAGCCTAAGCTTAGATCTTGGTTAAGCTGATCGTACTGAGGGGCAATGCGATCAAAAAGCTGACGGATGCGGTCGGCTTCTGGCTGAACTGGCGAGGCCAATGGTTGATCGGCCATCTGATTAGCCATGGAGTGATAGGAGCCTTGGTCAGGCTGAACAAACTACCGAACCATCATGACACAGCTATTGTGCGGTGGCTTTAAGGCAGAGTGCCATTTGGGGGGCAATTAAATCGAGCAGGCTGACGACATCGCCGACGGTTGCATAGGCTCTGTTCCACTGTAGGGAGAGGGTGGCTAGCGTTTCGCTCTGATAGATGACGGGTGTTGCTATATGACATTCGGCGCCATCGGCGTAGAGCGCTTCGGCGGCGATGTCTGTTTTAGATTGAATGCTGACGGCAGACTGTGCGGTTTGAGTGGCGATCGCTTCCTGCACTAAACTGTTACTGGCGATCGCCGCTGCATCTGCATTGCCATAGCAACCCGCTGAGCCATTTGTTGTGATTAGGCCACAGCTATCTGCACCCAAAATCTGTGCGAACCCATCTGCTATAAACGCTAGCACTTCTGCTGGCGATATAGACTGCGTAGCTATTTGGCCGACCGTTGCCATGAGCTTTGTTTGCTTTTCTGCTAGGTGCAGCGCTTCATTCTGCTGTTTGATCAGATCGTAAGTTTCGGATGCGCGCTCAACCACGTTTTTAAGCTCTTCAGGGTCCCAGGGCTTTGTAATGTAGCGGTATACCTGCCCGGCGTTAATTGCCTCTACCAAATCTTCTACGTCGGTGAAGCCCGTCAAGATGATGCGTACCGTATCTGGAAACTCAGGAACAGTCTTGCTCAAGAACTCAGTTCCTTTCATCTCAGGCATTCGCTGGTCGGAGATGATGACCGCTACTTCGCCTTCTTCTGCTAGCACCTTGAGGGCTTCGCCGCCGCTTTCTGCTCGAAGAACCTTAAAGCTACGGCGAAAGGTGCGGTACAGCAGGTCTAAATTGTCGGGTTCATCATCGACAACCAGCATCCGAGGCTTTTTAGACAAAGTATGGCTAGCTACGGTTAGCGGACTAATAGCGCTCATAGGATTCGCTTCTTGAGATAGCAAGGTTATATACAGGCAAAGGATTAAGGCGCTGACTCCAAACCAACGAGTTTGAATTTGGAGTCAGCGCTTGTTCTTCAGTAAACCCAGCGATACATCAAAAATAACCCCGATAATGACCTCTGATAACGCTATAAATTTAGACCTGGAATCGTTTGAAATCAACGAGCTTGGCTATTGGTTAGCATTAACTTTCTACTTGTAGTAGCTCTTTAGCTTTTTACTTGCAGTAGCTCTATGGTGTTGCCGTCAGGATCTTTTACAAAGAGAGCGGCTCGCCCCGAAGAACTCATTTGAAAAGGCACTTGCTGCTTGGTCAAATCGAGCTTCACCTGGTCTAAGTCGTCAATGGCAAATGTTATATGGGGATGTCTGCCCCATTTGGCCTCTCGGTTTGGGTTTGTTGCCCAGTCGCTCACAATCAGATGTAGCTGGAATTCGCCGATTTGATACCAGGTGCCTGGAAACGTTAGCTGCCGATTTACTTTTTTAAGTCCGACTATGTGAGAGTAAAAGGCTTCGGCTTTTTCCAAGCTGCTCACCTGTATGGCTACGTGCAGTGGATACAGAATATTTGCCATAGTTGCCAACTCCTATTAATTTTTGGGCTAACTTTTTCGTTCGGCGATCGCATTCTCGTTATCGCGGTCACTTTATTATTAGTGAGTTTGCCAGAGGGTTCAATCTTTGCCTTTAACCATGAAAGTTTTCTTCCTTTTCAGCGGACTTCTTGGTGCCTTAGCTTTGGTTGAGATTGCGCTTAGGGTGGGCTATGGCTTTGGCAATCCACCGCTTTATATAGGGGACGATCGCATTGGCTATTTGCTTGCGCCTAATCAAAGGGTAAAGCGCTTCGGCAATCGCATTGAGATCAATGCGTATTCTATGCGGGCAAAAGCGATCGCACCTAAACCTAGCCCAGGCACCCTACGTCTTTTTCTGCTGGGTGATTCTCTTTCTAACGGCGGCTGGTGGACCGATCAAAAAGATGTGCTTTCTTACAGAATCGCGCACTATTTGCAGCTGCATCTGCCTTCGCCTTACCAAACGGTAGAAGCCCTCAACGCCTCGGCAAATTCTTGGGGGCCGCGCAATGAGCTGGCCTACTTAGAACGCTATGGCCTGTTTGACTCGACTGTTTTAGTGCTGATGTTGAATACGGATGATTTGTTTGGAACGCTGCCAACGCCTTTACCGGTAGGGCGCGATCGCAGCTATCCAGATCGAAAGCCGGTTTGTGCGATCGCCGAAGTGCTCAACCGCTACTTTAAGAAAAATCAGCCAATTTTGGGGTTAAAGGAGATTCAGAATGAAGGGGGCGATCGCGTGGGTAAAAACCTTACGGCAATTGACGGGATTCGCCAAAAAGTGGGAGATGATGGCGGCCAGTTTGTCTTAGTTTTATCGCCGCTTAAGCGAGAGATCTCAGGCCCTAGAGAGTACGAGCTAGTCGCCCGGCAGCGGTTGAAGGATTGGGCCGCAGATGCCGACGTGCTGTATCTTGATTTATTAGAAACTTACCAGGCGCATTTGCCTCATCCGGACGAGCTTTATCGAGATCATATTCACTTGAGTTCACAAGGGAATGAGCTGGTTGGGGAGGCGATCGCTGAGGCTATTGGCACTTTGTCCTTCTAGTTTTGAGTTGGTCTTGGGTTGGCCTTGGCTGTAGGTTGATCTCAAAGTGCGCTATCCCAAAGAAGCCGCCATTGTCATTGGCCCTAGCGCTAAGCGCAGCTCATCTTGAGACTTCCAAGCCTGGCCGTCTAGAGCCATTTGCTCGATCACACTCGCTAACCGCAGTGCCTTCAGCGCCTGCTCGCCCCCTACAGACGGCTGATCGCCGCCGCGTACGCAGTGTACAAAGTGCTCTAGCTCAGCGTGCAGCGGCTCAGTATTACTGGTGTAAACCTGCTCAATAAGTCCATCTTGCCGGTAAAGTACCTGGCCATAGGCCGCCGAGCAGTTTTCTGTTGTTTGTCGGTGAATGGCTATCTTATTGTTTAAGAAATCGGCTTCCGTTAAAGAATTGCGGCAATGCGCCGATATGGTTCTAATTTTTCGATGCGTTACCTTGCTGGCCGTGACGGTTGCGACTACGCCATTTGCAAATCCTAGCGTAGCGGTTACGTAGTCTAGGTAAGGAGAATTGTCTCTTCGGCTACCGTTGGCCGTTAGCTTCGTTACAGATGCCCCTGCGAGTTCTAAGATCAAGTCAATATCATGGATCATCAAGTCCAGCACGACCGACACATCGTTAGCCCGATTGGAATAAGGACTCATCCGCCGCGCTTCTAACGCCAGTACGTCCTCGGTTCTCAGCACGTTGTGCAATTCTTTAAAGGCTGGATTAAACCGTTCGATATGGCCGACTTGTAGGATGCAGTCAAAGTCTGCCGCCGCGTTCACCAGCGATTCTGCTTCGGCAATACTCGCGGCAATCGGTTTTTCTATCAGCACATGGACGCCTGCTTTCAGGCAGGCCATTCCAACGGCGTGGTGTAGGCGAGTAGGAACCGCTACACAAACAGCGTCTACTTGCTCTAGCAGTTCTGTATAGTCTTCAAAATAGTGAACTTTGTACTTGCTAGCGGTTTCGATGCCTAGCTCTACGTTTACATCGGCTAGGCCGACTAGATGAACGTCTTTGAGTCTAGAAAGCACGCGGGCATGGTGCTGGCCCATATTGCCGATGCCAATGACGCCTACTTTCACTGGCTCTAGTAAGTTGCGGCCGCGCACTTTGGTGCTCGTCAACGGTGCGTTCGCTAATGGTAAAGATTCGCTCTGCACAGGTCTCACTTACACCTCGTAAAAATAGAAAAACGTTCTGAGCCACAGCGCTCGGCGGAACTTTACCGATTCTGAGGATATGTAAACATTACTACACAAACCCTGATAAATAGGGTCCAAGTTCAGATGTATCAATCGTAGTGGCTAGATAAGGGGTCTTAACAGAGGGAGACAGGCTTGCATTGACTGCAGTAGGCCCTTATCTTACTCTGCTTAGCTTTTGCACAAGTTGGCGCTTCAATTCAACCACCTTTGAGACTGTCTACTCCTCTACTTCGATTGTTCTACTTCGGTTGTGCTGAGTCTAGCCTTTTGAGTTTTTTTGGCTCCTTGGCTGATAGCGCGATTTGCCTTTATTTTTCCGCAGCCTGGGCTTATCCGCTGCTTTCCTGACGGCTGCAGGGGCAAATGCATTGGCTACTTTTAATACCTGTAGCGGACTGTAAATTTGGATTTTACCTAGCCTTGGCCCTTCTGCGGCGACGATTGTAAATTCTAGGTTTTGATAGGTGAGCTGTTCGTCTACTTGAGGAATCTTTTGCATCTCGAAGATGATGAATCCGCCAAGCGTTAAATAATCGTCGCTAGTCGGTAGCGCTATGCCTAGCCGTTCGTTAACGTCTTCTAAATCGGTTTGCGCTGGAAAAATAACGGTATGGCTATCTTTTTGAATAATCTGCGCGTCTGGAGAGGTGTTGCTGACATCTCCTAAAATCTCAGCGGTAAGGTCTCTAAAGGTGACTAAACCCGCCGTACCGCCGTATTCGTCCATTACGACTACCATTTCTCTTGCCGACTGCTGCATTTGCGTTAGCAATTCGTTGAGCGGAAGCGTTTTAGGAACGACTCTAGCGGGTCGCAGCCACGAAACGACTGGCGTTGCAGGGCCTAGCTCTCCTTGTGAAAGCGGTACCGCCAAATCATTAAAGTTGAGAATGCCTAGAATGTTGTCTAGGGACTCTCCGGTTACCGGATAGCGAGAATGTCCTGAGCGCACAATTTCGTCTAAAAGATCTTGAAAGGTGGCTTCTTGAGTGATGGCGGCAACGTTGGTTCGCGGCACCATAACTTCTTCGACGGTGGTGCCGCGAAATTCGAAGACATTGCTCAAAATTTCCCGTTCTGCTTTTTCTAGATCGGGAATCTCGGTGGCTGTGGTAATGAGTAGCCTGAGTTCTTCGGGGGTGACTCGGCCATGATGGCCAGGGGTAGGCTCTTCAACACCGACTAGGGCTAGCAGTATTCGCGTCGATTGATTAAGCAGCCAGATGAAGGGGCTGAGCATTCTGGCAATGGTGAGGCTTGGAGGGCCTAGTGCGCGCGCAATCTTCTCGGGATAGATGAGGGCAAAAGACTTGGGACAAAGCTCGCCGAGGACGATTTGAAAGTAGGCCAGTAGCAGAAATGCAAGGGGTAGCGATATAGAGTGCGCGAGGAATAAGCTGGTTTCTGCTGAGACGGGCAGTAGCCCTAGCCAATGCTTAATGAGCGCGGCCATGGTGTGTTCGCCAATCCAACCCAGCGCAAGGCTAGAGAGGGTGATGCCGAGCTGTGTGGTTGAGAGCAGGCTGCCTAACTGGCGCTGAAGCTTTTGGACGGTGCGGGCCTGCATGTCGCCAGCGGATACTAGCTGGTTGATGCGCGATCGCCGAACCGAGACAATCGAAAATTCTACCGTTACAAAAAAAGCATTCAGCACAATCAGTGCGACCACTGACAGGATCCGCGTGGCAATATCTGACCAGGTGAGCGCGACCGTAGTTGCTTGCAACAGCAGCGAATAGGGCGGCTCATTGGCGAACAGACGCGATAGCAAAGCAGGCAAAACCATAGGGCTGCAATGACAATCTACTGGCGAAGAAACAAGGAAGATCGCAACAAAGGTCTAGTTGCCTCCATCGCTAATGCGGGCTTCTACATCTTCGATAATCTTTTTTTCATCTAGCAAAACCAGCTCTTTGTGCGATTCGCCGCTGCGATTGGCTGCTGATGCATTCGAGGGTCGAGTTTCTGGCTGACGGACGCCAGTTAAAGCCTGTCTACCTAATGCGTATCCCCAGGAAGAACTTACAATCCCTGCGCCGAACATCAGCGTCAGCAAGATCAGCGTAAAAGCAACGGCTGGGTTAATTCTCATAGGAGTGAGGCGGCAAGAGTAGAGAGTTTGTCTTGGGAGTCTACCCGATATATGCCTAACTTAGCGCGACTTGCCGCATTTTTCTTGGGCCTTTTCTCAATTTTTTCATCAGATCGTAGTCAGTCGTTACAAAACAATGTTAAAAGAGAATGCCTGCTCTTTGAGAACGTACAAGATTTTTGTAGGTTGTCGAGACTTTCCCAGGGTTGGCCGAGCGGATTAGGCAGCGAACTCATAATTCGCCCCAGGCAGGTTCAACTCCTGCACCCTGGACTTTTTTTAGCTAGAAGCAAATAGCTTTAGGTGAGTAAAAGAGCAAGACGTTAGAAAAACAGAGAAAAGGGGAGGCGATCGCAAAATCGCCTCCCCTTTTTTTAATCATTTCTATTGAAGTTCAGCTATTGAAGTTCAGCGGCTTATCGTCGAGGTAACGGCTCAAAGTTGAGTTCGCTGCCCACAACTCGACTGTTGAATTGAGAAGCGGGTAATAGCTGGACAGAGGTTGTGTAGGGGTTGGGTAAGTCTGGCACTCTTACGGTGGGCGTATTTTGTGTCTGCAATATCAGTAGCTCTTCATAAGCTCGAGAAGTTGCGGCGGCGTCCCGATTGATCCTTTGATCTGTAAATCCGCCCAGGCCAGTGATGAAGTTAATCTGGCTGGCCGCTGAACGGTGGTTGTAGTAGTCTCCGGAGCGCTGCTCGGTAATGCCTTCTAATGTATCTAATAAGGATTCTGTGTCCTGAGCGCTGGAGATGGGTGCGATCGCCCCTAAAACGCTCACTGCACCCATTAGTCCTAGCGTGCTGCTAGCTAACCCTCTCATTCCACCCTTGATTCCAATAGTCATCACCATTACTTTTCCCCAAAAGGCGCATACGAATACTCCCTTACAAGGTTACCCGGCTACAAGATTAATCTTGGCACCCCATACACTAATCAAGCACTTTGAATATATGCTAATGCAGCGCTAACTCTGGATGCTGATATGTCTACTTCTTCCCTTTCTATCACTGATTTATCAACCGCTAATCTCGACGATTTACGTCAGGCTTTATTAGATCTTCTGTGCGAGGTGGCGTATAAGGAGGGCGACTTTACGCTGTCGTCTGGTAAGAAAAGCGACTACTACATCAATGGTAAGCAGGTGACTTTGCACGCGCAAGGCGGCCTGATGGTAGCTAGGCTGCTGCTAAATATGTTGCCTGTCGGGACAGTGGCTGTTGGCGGGCTAACCCTAGGAGCAGATCCGATGGTGAGCGCGATTAGTATTGTTGGCGCTTATGAAAACAAGCCGGTGACGCCGCTGATTATCCGCAAGGAGGCAAAGGGGCACGGGACGCGGGCCTATATTGAGGGGCCAACCCTGCCGGCAGGGAGTGCGATCGCTATTATTGAAGATGTAGTGACTACTGGCGCCTCTGCGCTCAAAGCTGTGGAGCGACTGCGCGATGCGGGCTACGTAGTGAATGATATTTTGGCGCTAGTCGATCGGCAGCAGGGCGGCGAGGAACTCTATGAGAAAGAGGGTCTGAGCTTTAAGCCAATTTTTACAATAGAAGAAGTAAAAGCAAACTGGCGCGCTCAGCGTTAGAGCTTAGACGCGGAACTGTAAACGCGGAACTGTGAATGTGAAACTGCGAATGTGAAAATGTGAACGCAGAACTGTTGAGAGAAACGGCCTTTGAGAGAAATGGCCTTCCTCTCAACAGCATCTGGTGAGTTACTTCTTACGAGTTACTTCGCTGCTGAGGCGACTTTTACGCTCTGCATCGCTTCAACCAAGCTGCGTACAACGGCAACCATCGCTAGCGGATCGTTTAGCTTGTGTACCGCTGAGCCGACGCCAACACCGGCTGCTCCGGCCGCTAGTGCCATTGGAGCCGTGACGTTAGAAATACCGGATGCGCAGAGCACAGGCACTGAAACTGCGTGTGAAATAGCATGAGCAGCAGCTAGCGTGGGAGATGCTTTCTCGATTAGGCCCAAGACGCCGCTGTGGGTGGGATTGCTGCTGGTGCCGCCTTCGGTTTGGATAATATTGGCACCCGCAGCTACAAGGTCTTCGGCGAGCTGTACCTGCGCGTCTAGGGTCAGAATATGAGGGACGGTGACGGATAGCAGAATGTGGGGGAGGCGCGATCGCGTTTCTTGAGTCAAAGCCAAAACTTCTGCAGCTTCAAATCGTCGCCCTTCTGCGTAGAAAGCGTCGAAGTTGCCGATTTCAATCAGGTCAGCGCCTGCTGCTACGGCCGATACAAATTTCTCTGGCTCAACGGCTGATACGCAAATCGGTAGGTCAATAAAACCTTTTACCATGCGGACTAAATCGGCATCGGCGGCGATATCTACAAAGGTTGCGCCGCCAGCTTGGGCTGCTTTTACAACGTCTGCAACGTTTTGCTGGTTGTAATTGGTTAGGCCGCTGATGATCTTGAGCGCTGTCCGGCTGTCTAAGGCTCTCTGGAAGTCGATCCACTGATTCGAAGTAGTCATGAAATCTCTCTAGATATGTCTAAGTGTGAGCTGGATGAGCCTCACGCTGCTAGAGATTATACTGCCAGAAATTTGAGGATAGCGTAGCGGCTGCGATGGGAATTGAAGCAGCTCTTAACCTTGCAACCTGGTTGAATTTGGGGTAGGCTTAGCAACTGCGAAGTAAAAACAAAGCAAACTGACATCATGCCTAAGCTAAAAACCCGCCGCGCTGCCGCTAAACGGTTTCGCCGCAGTGGAAGTGGCAAAATTATGCGCCGCAAAGCGTTCAAGAACCACCTTCTAGAGCACAAGTCTCAAGATAAAAAGCGCAAGTTTTCGAAGATTGCCGTTGTGCACGAGAACGATGTGGCTAACGTGGAATTGATGCTGCCTTATTTGTAAGCGCTGACTAAAAGTGCTTGCTTCATCTCTCAATATCTGGCCTTAGCGGATTCATCTCACTGCTGTTTATGAGCAGTGCCTGCAAGCTGCTAGGGCACCCAACAAGATTCAACTAGGATTAAAAAAATGGCTCGTGTTAAGCGCGGTAATGTAGCTCGCAAACGCCGCAAGAAAGTTCTTAAGCTCGCTAAAGGTTTTAGAGGCTCGCACTCTAAGCTATTTCGTACCGCTAATCAGCAGGTAATGAAGGCGCTGCGCAACGCCTACCGCGATCGCCGCCGTAAGAAGCGCGATTTCCGTCGCCTGTGGATTGCCCGAATTAACGCAGCGGCTCGTCTCAATGGCACTACCTACAGCCGTTTGATGGGTGATTTGAAGAAGTCAGACATTCAAATTAACCGCAAGATGCTGGCTCAGCTAGCCGTGCTAAACCCTGCTAGCTTTACGAAGGTCGTGGAGGCCGCTGGTAGTAAGTAGTCAGCTCTGGGCTTTGAAATAGGTAAAGGCAATGCTCAAATCGCTTAAGACTTTGAGTTTGATGTTGGGGACAAGCTTAGTATTGTCCCCAATTTTTGTGTTTGCCAATGGGATGGTGGGAGCTTCTAAGGCGGCTGCGGTGGAGCTATCGGAGATACGCGATCGCGGCTACATTACCATTGGCGTTAAAGATAATCGAGTGCCGCTGAGCTTTTTGGATGATAGCGGGCATTACGCTGGCTACGAAATAGAGATTGCTCGGCGGTTGGCTGAGGAGCTGCTTGGCGATGAGACGGCTGTGCGGTTTGTGCCGGTGAAGAACGTTGAGCGGCTCGATGCGGTGCTATCGGAGCGAGTAGATATTGCGATCGCCGATATCACCCTGACAGAACCTCGCCGCCGTCTAGTAGATTTTAGCTATCCCTATTATTTAGATGGTATTGCCTTTATTACCCGGCAGGCGGGTATCAACGGCTTAGAAGACTTACGCCTCGGCAGAATTGCTTTGCTCGATCGCTCTAGCAGCGTTCCGCACGTTCGCTACATTTTGCCGGGCGCTCGGCTCACTGGCGTTAGCTCTTATGCGGAGGGGCAGGCGCTGCTGGCTAGTGGAGAAGTGGATGCTTTTGCCGGAGATGCCTCGGTGCTAACGGGATGGCTTCAGACTTCGCCTGTTTTGGCAGAGTACCGGCTGCTGCCTAATCTTTTGTCTGCCGATCCTTTGGCGATCGCACTGCCAAAAGGCGTTCGGCACAATGAGCTAAGAACAGAAATCAATGCGGCGCTGCGGCGCTGGTATCGTGAGGGCTGGCTGCAAGCGCGAGCTGATTATTGGGGATTACCAGCTGGAACCAGTCAGTTTGTGAATCTGTCACCCCCTGCAATCTCTCCATCGCTAGATGGTGATGAGACAGATGTCGATGGGCCAGACGTAGAAGAACGCTGAAGAATTAAGACAGCCCTGGCTAAACCGGGCGATCGCCGATGGCAATGCTATAAAATGCCAAAGAAGTAAAACATTCGATTTAACCGCTGAGTATTTCTATGGAAAATGGCAACTACCTAGTTGTTTATTTAGGCATTCTGCTGGCGCTCCTTAGCGTAGCGACCTTTTTTGTGGTTCGTCAGGTATTGGTCACTCGCCGAGTAGAGGTGACGCTTTCTGATCTTCAGCAAAAGCTGTCTAACACTCAGGGAACAGCGCTGGACTATTACGAAATTGGCAGTATTTTGCTAGATAAGAAGCTGTACGTTCAGGCTTCTGTGTATTTGAAGCAGGCGCTGAAACAGCTAAGCGAGGAGGAGGCTGAGAATGCCGTTTTGGTGCACAATGCGCTGGGCTATGCCTACTTTGCTCAAGAGCAGTTCGACCTAGCTATGCGCGAGTATAAGGACGCGCTAGAGATTCGGCCCGACTATGTAACGGCGCTGAATAATTTGGCCAATGCCTACGAGCGTAAGCAGATGATTCCGCAGGCACTAGAAACTTACGAGAAGTCTCTAGAAACTGAACCTAATAACGAAACGGCGAAGCGTAGGGCAGCTTCTTTGCGCAAGCGTGTGGCTTAGCGGCTGGTGGCGCACTTAGATCAAGCTCAGGTATTGGCGATAAGAAAGGACTGGCTGGCGTTGCTGAAGCGTCAGCCGGCGATCGCTATTATTCGAGCAGCGGATGTAAAAACGGGCCTGTTAATGGCTAAGGCTGCTGCATCCGGAGGGTTTGAGCTGATAGAGGTGGCCTGGAATCACAACGCTGATCCACTGCGGATGATGGCGGAAATTAGGCAAGCTTTGCCTGATTGCACCATCGGGGTTGGCACCATTTTGGATGAGGCCGATTTGAGGTATGCGATCGCTTCGGGCGCTAAGTTTTGCTTTACGCCACATACTGATGTTCAACTGATTGAAGCGGCGATCGCGCAGAATATTCCGCTTGTGGCCGGTGCTATGACGCCGACTGAAATCGTCACGGCTTGGCGAAGTGGCGCTGCGAGCGTAAAGGTTTTCCCGATTTCAACGTTGGGTGATGCTGTCTATATTCGGAGTTTGCGAGGCCCATTGAACTCGATTCCGCTGATTCCGACGGGGGGCGTTACTAGCGAAAGTGCGCCTAGGTTGTTGGCTGCTGGTGCGGTCGCGGTCGGTCTTTCGACGGCACTGTTTCCTTCGGCAGAGGTGGCGCGAGCAGACTGGGCGGCGATTGAAGCGCGATCGCGCTATTTGCTGACCCTACTTGCTAACTCGGCGGCCATCGATTCATCTGTTGCCTAGCTGCCTAGCTTAAAGGCTTCGACGAATAGACCGTAGATTAAGCCGAGCTTGAAGGCGTTGAGTGATTCCATGACGGTAGAGCGCGATCGCACTGGCCCTGCGTCGATGCCTGGCTGCACAATTGCATCTGGCCCGGTCAGTGAAGGGATTACCGTAGGGCTATCATCTTGGGCTAGTCTAATTTCCCGACGCCGCGGCCTGAAGCGATAGTAAGTCCAGCTAATGAGTTCTACTAAAATCACTAGCATTGCTGAGATGGTGACATCTAGCTTGGCCGCCTGTCCGGCTGTAGCAGAGATGGCGGTTGCAAAGAAGTTGCCAAACAGCAGGCTAATAGTGATCAGCGCTAGCCGTCGCCAAGGGTTAAACACCCACTGCCTAAAGCGTAGCGATATTTGGTCGAGCAGCGTGTTTAGTCGAGTTCTTTGCATGGCAAGCCGTGGGAAGCGGTTGAGTGTTGTGGGCTAGCCACTACTATGCTAGCCCTACAAAAAGAGCTTAGCGCACGGTAGTCTTGCCAGTCTTGTCGTAAACCTCGTCACTATTACAATCGGGCGATATTACCGATTCCATTCTATGAACTGTCACAGGTTTCGTAATATTCGCCGACCCTAGAAGGCTACGATTTGACTGTAAATACGTATCAGGCAATACCAACTAGCTTATAAGCTTTCGCCCTGTCTACCGAGAGATTGCTTTTTGAGGGTAGCGTTTTACGCCGTTCCTGTTTATCCGACTTTTGAGGGCTCTTATGCGACGTTATTCTTCTCTTTTACTGGCTTTAGCGGCTGTGGTTTCTACCGGTTCGGCCGCGATCGCTCAGTCTACTATGACTCGTACGCCCCTAGCTTCCCCCATTGAGCTAAGCGGTCGATCGGGCGGCCCTCAGTCTTCAGCCTGCGGCAATATCAACCCGTCTACAGGACAACGCGTACAGGTTACCGAATCCTTTGCTTCTTTAGATTTTGAGGTTCAGAGCCAGGGCAACTATACGTTGCTAATTAAGGGGCCAGGCGGTTTTGAAGAGTGCGTATTCGCCCATAATTACGACGGTGGCGTGATTAAGTCTCCTGGTTTGTTAAACCGGGGAGAATATCAGGTATTTGTGGGCGATCGCAACGGCGAAAGTCATCCTTACACGCTCTCCATCCGTCAGTAGAGAGCACTTTCAGATTTAGCCATCCGGTTTAGCTATCCGACAAGTTTGGCCTCTGTAAGCTCTTGCCAGTCTGGGGTCGTCGGGTAGTCTAACCAAACGATGGTGCAAGCTGCTAATACCTCATTAAGGTTATCCTTCACCCTCTGGCAAGCGCTGAACTTCCACGTCGATTGTGGTTGCGCTAGTATTTCCATCATCGTCCGAGCTAAGGTCAACCGAACTGCCTTGAATATCGACTGCCTGGACGTCGATGACGCCTTCAGGGGCAAATCGCTCGAAGCCTTCTTCTGTCGTCATTAGCTGAGTCGTGCAGTTTGGACAGGCCAGCTTTACATTCTTTAGGCTAGTTAAAGATTGGTCGCATACTGGACAGGCGCCTTCAACCAGATTTCTCTTAATCCAAAATCTGGCCACTATCAACACAATGACGGGCGTGAGCACTAAAAATAGCACTAGTGCAAAAATTGACTTGACGATGCCGCTGAGGCCAATCGCCCCTAAAAGCCAAGCACCCCCAAGCACAAATATCCAGCAGCCAAGGCCCGGAAAGCGGACTCGCATTTGGTTAAAGTTTTGGTTCACGGCACAGTCCTCAACGGTTATCGGGTTGACGCTTTACAAGGTCAGGTTTGTTGTCTGCTTCTATCGTAGTGCTCTGTTTTGGCTCTGCAAAGTGCACAAACCGTACTCAGCAAACGTTAAAGACAATGTAAACTGCCCGATCCCAAACTGGTTTAACTGCGTTAAAGCCTTTACATTTAGCGTCCAGATTTGACTTTCGTACTGCGCTCTTCTGTAGACTGTTGGATACAATTTGTTTCCCCGGTTTCTATATGCAATAGACTACTGAGCTGTGCTAATAGTGCCGACGCACTAAATTTGGCTAGCGTTTGCTGCCTCAACCAATCACTTTCGCACCGCTGGTCTGTTCCGCTAAGAGCCTCAATACAAGCCTCTGCGACCGCCTCTGAATCTCTGTATGGGACTTGCCAGCCAACTCGCCCATCTTGCAGTGGATCCGCTGAGCCATCATCGTTTCCGGCAATGACTGGAATGCCGCAGGCCATCGCCTCTAAATACACGATGCCAAAGCCTTCTTTTGAGGGCATGACATATACATCGGCTAGCCGGTAATGATCAATGAGTGCCTCGTCTGGTATAAAGCCAGCAAAAGTGACTTGATCGGCGACTCCCAAATCGACTGCTAGCTGGGCTAGTCTAGGCTGGTCGTCACCTCGACCGATTACAACGTATTTTACGTTAGGAAAAGCTTTTTTAATTTTGGGTAGCGCCCGAATGGTTACGTCTACACCTTTGTAAATATCGCCTTTCCACAGCCGGGCCACAGTTGTTAAGACCCGAGCGCCCTGAAGCTGATAACGCTCGATAAGTTCAGTAGACGGCAAACCAGGTGTAAAGGCAGTGCCCTCAACGACGCAGGGAAGCATGTCGAATTTATGTGAGGAGATATTGTTAGCCTGGCAAGCTAAGTCTCGGCTATAGCGGCTGATTGTCCATATGCTCTCAGCCGCAGCGAGTGCTTTTTGGCCTTTGGGCGGTAGCTTATGCCAAACTTCTTTTCCGTAGGTGAGAATGGTGTAGGGGATTTTAAGCGTGCGACAAAGCTGTCCTACCATAGGAGCCAAATTGATATGGCCGCAGTAAACGTGTTCTGGTCGATGTTTGATCAGGTAGGTCGCTAGCGACAGGCTCAGACGGATACGCCCGGTCATTGAACGGTTGTTTGTTTTAACCGTTAGATCGTCTTCAAAGTAGTGATAGTTGAAGCAGTCGTTTTTTAAGGCGTGATGAATTGGGTTATCTCTAAGCAAGAAAACATCCGCAAACATAGACTGTTCGGCTGATTTGGCTAGCTGGGCGTAGGCTCCTAGTACATCTTGAATGTAGGACTGAATGCCGCCTTCGCAACCAAAGACTTCGATGAATACAAAAGCGTGCTTCATTAGCCGATTCCTACAGTGCTGGGGTTGTTCGCTACCAGTCGGTTTAAGTCTGCTTGAACCATGGTCTCTATAAGCTGTTCGAAGCTGACTTGAGGCTTCCAATCGAGATTGCGCATTGCTTTTGAGGGATCGGCGACTAGCTGAAAATGTTCGTCTTCTCTGATGAGTTCTGGGTCTGTTTCCACATATTTTTGCCAGTCTAGGCCGACACAGCTAAAGGCAGCGCTGACTAAATCTCGAACCGTATGGAGCTTGCCAGTCCCGATTACGTAGTCTTCGGCTTCGTCGGCCTGGAGCATTCTCCACATCGCTTCCACATGGTCGCCTGCAAAGCCCCAGTCTCTTTTAGCCTCGAGATTACCGATGGAGAGGCGATCGCGCAGACCCAGCTTGATGGCGGCGGCGGCCAAGGAGATTTTGCGAGTTACAAACTGAGGTGGGCGTCTGGGCGACTCGTGGTTGTAGAGGATGCCGCTACAGGCGAATAGGCCATAGCGATCGCGATGATGAACCATTGTCCAGTGTGCATGTAGCTTGGCTGCACCGTATGGATTTTTGGGGTGAAAGGATGTTTCTTCGGACTGTGGTGCAGATTGCACATTGCCGAATATTTCTGAGGAACTAGCTTGATAGAACCGTGTGGCTAAACCAAGCTGGCGAGTGGCACTGAGCAGCCGCGTTGCTGTTCCTGTAATCAAGTCTAAAGTCCCAAGCGGATCTTCCCAGGAGTCTGGAACGAAGCTGGGAGCGGCGAGATTATAGATTTCTGTTGGCTGAAGCTGTTCTACTGCTTGAGTTAGGGCTGCTGCGTCAGTCAGGTCTACGGAGTATATTTCAACTTTCTCTGCCAAATCGTCTAACTTGACGATGCTGCTCTGTCTAGCCGGTGGAATCAGTCCTACAACCCGATAGCCTTTTCCCAACATAAGCTGGCTTAAATAGTAACCATCTTGGCCTGTAATGCCGGTGATGAGTGCAGTTTTTTTCATGACTCCCTTCTGATGTAAGCCTGTATGCGCGATCGCTACTTCTACAGTTCACATAATCTTTGGAGTTTTCACAATGCTCAAGCAGTTAAGCTGATCTTGGCTGCGATCGTAGCTGACGCGATCCGCTAATCGTCTGAGTAAAAACCACCCATAACCGCCTTCTCTTAGCGCTCCAGGCTTGGGTTCTATTAAGCTATTTGGGTCGAAAGGCTGACCGCGATCAAAAATTCGAATTTCGAGTTCTTGAGGGCTTACTGTTAGCTCTATATCGATGGGCGTTGTTTCTGGCAGCCCGGCATGGGCATGTCTTACCGCGTTGGTAAAGCCTTCTGCTAAAGCTAGATTAAGCTGATCGAATTGGTCATCGATCCAGGGCATATCTACCGACATGCGTGAGATCAGCGTACGAAACCACTGCTGAACTCCAGATAGTTCTTCTAAATGACTTCGAACTGTCAGGCGAGCCTGATTTGGCATCTCAAATGCCACTCCTGTGCGACTGTAAACGGGTGTTCTAAAAACGGCGTTGATTAGCTTTCTCAATTTATCATCCCGTTTGTTTTAGCCTATGGTTGACCGCGCAATAATCAATTTTTCCCAGCGCACATTGTCGAAACACCTGTTATTTACTAGAAGCCGAACATAAATTAACTGAATGGGCGTAAAAGCACCCAATGACAACAAAATCGCCCAAACTTTTAAAGCCTGAGCGATTTCATTCTATGCAGTTATAAACCTGCTAAAGCTTTCTTCTAACGTTCTGCTGAATTTAGAAGAGGCCCAACGTCAAAGACTTATCGATTGGGAAGGTAGCACCAATCCCTAACCACAGCGTTACGGCAGTTCCGAAAAGGAAGACAGCAGTAGCTACTGGGCGGCGGAACGGGTTCTGAAACTTATTGACGTTCTCAATGAAGGGAACAAGAATGAGACCTAAAGGAATCGCTGTCATGGCTGCGATTCCGAGCAGTTTGTTTGGCAAGACGCGCAGCATTTGGAACGTAGGGTACAAATACCACTCAGGTAAAATCTCTAGCGGCGTAGCGAAGGGATTCGCAGGTTCGCCTACTAACGCTGGGTCGAGGACTGCTAGCGCGGTGCAGCAGGCAATCGTACCCATGATGACGATGGGGAAAACGTAGAGAAGGTCGTTTGGCCAGGCAGGTTCACCGTAGTAGTTGTGACCCATACCTTTCTTGAGCTTCTCTCTCAGCATTGGATCGCTGAGATCTGGCTTTTTAAGGATAGACATTGATTAACTTCCTAGAATAATGACACCAACAGCTAACAATTAGTTTAGCCTGAGCGGCAGCCCTCTTAGTACATCTTCTTGAAGATTCTTACAAGCGGGCTGGACTCGATTGGCTAGTGATCTGCTGGTCGAACTGTTTGCAACGAATTACAACGGACCGGAGATGCCTTGCTTGCGAATCATGATGAAGTGAAGCAGCATGAAGACAGCAATGAACCAGGGCAATACAAAGGTGTGCAGGCTGTAGAAGCGAGTGAGTGTAGCTTGGCCAACGCTTTCGCTACCACGCATTAGCTCGACAATAGTGCCGCCTACAACAGGAATTGCACCGGGGACGCCGGATACGATTTTGACAGCCCAGTAGCCTACTTGATCCCAAGGAAGGGAATAGCCAGTTACGCCGAAGGAAACGGTGATAACGGCTAGGATAACGCCGGTTACCCAAGTGAGTTCGCGAGGCTTTTTGAAACCGCCGGTGAGGTATACGCGGAAGGTGTGGAGGATCATGACGAGCACCATCATGCTGGCAGACCAGCGGTGGACGGATCGGATGAGCCAGCCAAAGTTAACGTCGGTCATCAGGTACTGCACAGATGCAAAGGCATCGGTGACAGTGGGGCGGTAGTAAAAGGTCATTGCAAATCCAGTAGCAAACTGGATGATGAAGCAAACGAGCGTAATACCGCCTAAGCAATAAAAGATGTTGACGTGGGGTGGAACGTACTTGCTGGAGATGTCATCAGCGAGCGCTTGAATCTCTAGCCGTTCATCGAACCACTGATAGGGTTTGGAGTCGGTGACTTGCTTTGTAAACATGAAGCAAAATTCTGGGTTTAAGGGTGATATACCAATACTAAAAAATGTAACACAACCGAAGGAAAAAGGACTTCGAAGCTACGAGGAATTAGCCCGTAGAAAGGACTTCTTAGCGATTCTTTAACGATTTTGGCGAGCGCTTGATCTGCCGATCGCTCAGTTTGACTAAGCTTCTGGTGGAATTTGTAAGCTGGGTGCTTTGAAAATTTCAAAAAGAGCTGGTTGCTCATATTGTTTACACAGCTTTACAATTTGGTAGGTGTGATTTGCGGATTCGTCTGGGATTCATGTGGGCACAGACACTTGTGAGCGCAGACTGTCTTTACCTTGCAGGCTGTATCTTAAAGAAAGTAGAGCAAGAAAGTAGAGTGCGCGGTAGTTTTCTGCAAGAGGGCGCGCCGCTGCTGGGCTGGATTTTTAGGAAGAAATGGATGAAGAAACGAGTTGTTCGAGCATTGGTGGTGGCGAGCTTGGCGATCGCCTTTTGCTTTAGCCCAGCGCTAAACTATTTGCCGATAGTGGGTGCGTCTTCTAGCGCTTTTGCGTTCACCAGTCAGCAGCAGATGGTGATGGAAGTATGGCGTATCGTGAATCGCAGCTATGTGGATGAACGGTTCAACCATCAAAACTGGTGGGGGGTACGTCAAAAAGTACTGCGCAAGTCGCTGCCTACTTGGACGGCTACTTATCAGGAAATTCAGGACATGCTGGCGGTGCTAGACGATCCTTACACGCGCTTTTTACCGCCCGATCAGTATCAAAGTTTGCAGACGAATACGAACGGCGCGCTGCTAGGTGTGGGGTTGCAAATCGCTAAGGATGATGAAGATTCGCCTTTGCGAGTGATTGCGCCAATTGAAGGGTCGCCTGCTGAAGAGGCTGGGCTTTTGCCTCAAGATGAGATTTTGGCAATTAATGGAACCTTGACTCGGACGCTGACGTTGGATGAGGCGGCGGCTAGAATGCGTGGGGCGATTGGTTCGCAGGTGTCGCTAACGATAGGGCGAGATGGGGAAGATGAATTTAATGTGAATGTGACGCGCGATCGCATTGAAATTAATCCGGTGGTGGCCGAACTGCGGACTGAGCCTGGTTTGCCTAAAGTTGGCTATTTGCGCTTAGGTCAGTTCAATGGAAATGCGGCGGCTGAGCTGAAGTCGTCTCTACAAGATTTAGAGAGCCAGGGGGCGGATGCCTACGTGCTGGACTTGCGAAATAATCCGGGTGGGTTGCTGCAAGCTGGGATTGAGATTGCCCGCATGTGGATAGATAACGGGACGGTGGTGTACACCGTGAATCGTCAGGGGTCGCTAGGAAATTATGACGCGAACGGTCAGGCAATTACATCTGACCCGCTGGTGGTGCTGGTGAATAAAGGTTCGGCGAGTGCCAGTGAGATTTTGGCTGGGGCGCTGCAAGATAATGGGCGAGCGCAGTTGGTGGGTGAAACAACGTTTGGGAAGGGGCTGATTCAGTCGCTGTTTGATTTGCCGAACGGGGCAGGATTGGCGGTAACGATTGCTAAGTACGAAACGCCTGACCATCACGATATTAATAAGTTGGGAATTACGCCTGACGTGGCGGTGGAAGGCACCATTGAGAAGCGCAAGCAGTTCGGGACGACTGAGGACGCTCAGTATCTGGCGGCGGTTGATTTGCTAGCTGGTCGAATTGCTAAAGATGAAGTTCTCGACCGGGTAGCGGCTCAGTTGGAAGGCTAGGCTATGCGTACCTATCACGATCCGCTGCATGGTGCGATTACGCTAGACGGCGACGATCCAGTTGAGGCCTTGCTGACTGAGCTGATTGATACGCCTACTTTTCAGCGGCTGCGGCGGATTCGCCAGTTGGGGCCTGCTAGCCTGACTTTTCACGGGGCGGAAACGTCGCGCTTTACGCATTCGCTGGGCGTGCTAGCAGTGGCGCGCCGGGCGTTTGATCGGCTAGCTGGACTGCATGAGGAACTGAAAGCGCACCGGGCAGTGGCGCTGTGTGCGGCGCTGCTACATGATGTAGGTCATGGCCCCTTTAGTCATACGGCTGAAGAGCTATTTGGCACTCAGCACGAGCAGTGGACAATGGCCATTGTGGAGCGGTCGATGGATGTGCGATCGCTCCTCGATCAGTTTCATTTAGACCTGTGGCAGTCGATTAATCAGGTTTATCGGCATGAGTATCCAGTGCCCTGCGTTTGGCAACTGGTGTCGAGTCAGTTGGATTGCGATCGCATTGATTACCTAATGCGAGATAGCTATTTTACCGGCGCGTCTTACGGACAGCTAGATTTAGATCGGCTAGTGCTGGCGATGAATTATGACTTGCCCAGCCGGAGTCTGATTGTGGAGGGGAAAGGACTGGCTGCGGTTGAGCATTACCTGGTGGTGCGCTCTTTTATGTACGCGCAGATTTACAACCATCCTAAAAATCTTTCGGCAACCTGGATTTTGGAACAGGCGTTCAATCGCGCTCGAGAACTGCTGCAACGCGATGAGGTTAGCGCCGATCCGACGGTAGCAGCTTGGCTACTGAGTCAAGAAGACAATCTTTCTATTGAGCGCTACTTAGAAGGAGACGATACCGTCTTTACCTATCATCTTCAGCGCTGGCAGCACCATGCGGATTCGACGTTGTCGGATTTTTGCCGCCGCTTTCTCAATCGCCGGTTGCTTAAAGCTTTAGAAGTCACTCATGCTACAGAATCTGAGCGAGAGAGCTTGCTGGCAAATGTGCAGCAGCAGCTAATGGCAGAAGGCGTGGAGGCTCACCGCTATAGCGGACTGCGCCATACCTGGAGTAAGGGGTATAGCGACTATCAAAAGGGAATTCAGATTAGAACGCGGCGTGGGCTAGAAGATATCAATCAGCTTTCGCCGCTGGTGCAGACGCTGACGAAACCGGCGCAAAGAACCTGGCTGATCTACCCTGGCGAAATTGTGGTTGGCTTGTGCTCTTTGAGCAATCGGCTATCGATTGACGGTGAAGATCTATGCAGCCGAGAAGGCTATCTCACAAGAGAGCTCAGGTAAGGGCGAGAAAGTGCTGAGTTGGATCTTCTATATAGCGCTTGAGCCTGTTTTTTATAGCTTTGTTTTATAGTTTCACTTCTGCTGTTGCTAGCTCATTCCAGCTAGTGGTTTTAAGGCGCTCATAGGCAGACTCTATTTTTTTGTCGCCCCGTAGGAAGCCTGTGCTAGCACCTGGACAAATGTAGCTGAGATTTTCGGGGGTAAAGTCTGCGAGTAGCTGCTTTGCACTGCGCAATTGGCGGGGCCAGTGGAAGGTTTTGGACTGCCTGAGGGGGCGGGGGTCGCCGCTGCGGTTGGGGAGCAAGTGGCGTCCGGTAAATAGAATGCCGCCGTGAGGTTTGTGGTAGAGAGAGGCGGAGCCGGGAGAGTGACCTGAATTCCAGAAGACTCGGCTGGTAGGGCTAAGGATGCGATCGCGCTCAAAAGTCTCTGTGTCTACGGTGGGTAGTAGATAGGCTTCTTGCTCTTGAATAACAACTTGAGCGCCGAAGGCTGCCTGGAATTTGGGCACGTCAGCCATTCCGCCTCGATGCGTGATGAATAGGGTGCTGATGCCGCCTTTTTCTGCGATGAAGTCTCGATTGGCATCGTTGAATGCCGGACAGTCTACTAATATATTGGCGTTTGGTCTGTTGGCGTTGCTAGGCTCATTCTTAGAAACGCTATCTGTTTTTGAGGCTTCTGATGCTTCTGCGGTTTCTAGTATTAGGTAAGCGGTGCCGCCGAGGGTTTCTCGGTTGGGCGGAAAGGCAAAAACGGTGTCGAAAACGGCTTGAGGAGTTTTGGTCGAAACCGACATGAATGAGAACTCTTGCGATCGCTAGCTTCTCAACTTATCAAACTTTTTGCTCGATTTTGATACTTATCAAGTGCAATAGGCATTCGACATCGAATCAATAGAGACTTGTAGCAGGCTATGCCTACATTTCATCAGCAAACTTACTGACTGGCCTACAATGATCAAAAGGGCCTGGTAGAAGGGTGGCGATCGCCGTACTTTTTGCCGCTAGCTCCCACTACTTCATCCGCCTTCAGGGCAGGCGATCTTCATGCCTCTTGTTTTCTTTGCGCTACTTCTAGGAGTCGTGACGTATCTGATGATTCGTCGCTTCACCGCTATGACCACCACGCCGGTCTGGATGCTATGGCTGGTGATGATGACGCCTGTACTAGTACTCACAATGTGGGCTTTGGTAAATGGTGAAGAACCGCCGCCGCCTGTGCTGACCTACGGCCTGCTGATTTTGTGCCCGCTGTTGTATGCCGTGATGGTGATAGTTGGCACAACGTCTCAGAAGGATGCGGCGAAGGCGGCGATCGCGGCTCAGAAAACAGAAGGCGGTGCGGTGGCAAAACCTAAGGTGGCTGAAAAACCCCTGACGCGAGATGAAGAGACCGTTTTGCAGCGCTGCTTTCCCTGGTCGGTGTATTACCTGCAGGATATTGAGTACAGACCGCAGGCAATGATTTGCAAGGGCAAGCTGAAAGCGGCTCCTCAAGATGCTTATGCGGCGGTGCAAAAAAATGTTCAGACTAGCTTTGGCGATCGCTTTTTGGTGCTTTTGCGAGATGGGCTAGGCGATGCCCCGTTTTTTGCGCTGGTGCCGAATCCGCAGGCTAAGAACGCCGCTGCGGAAGAAGGGCTATCGCGCATTCAAGCTGAGCGCATTCGTCAGATGAATGCGCCGGCTTTTCGCCCTGTGCTGGCTGTGGGTTTGGCGATCGCCACGTTATTAACTACTACCTTCGTTGGCGCTTTGTCCTTTGGCGGCGTAACGCCCGAGGCTTTGCAAACCGATCCGTCTTTGCTAAGGAAGGGTCTAGCCTATGGCCTTTCTTTAATGGCTATTTTGGGGGTTCACGAGAGCGGTCACTATTGGGCAACTCGCTATCACAAGCTGAAGTCTACGCTGCCTTACTTTATTCCGGTGCCTTTCTTTTTAGGGACATTTGGCGCATTTATTCAAATGCGCAGCCCTATGCCTAACCGTCGCGCTCTGTTTGACGTTGGCATTACTGGCCCGCTAGCTGGTTTGTTTGTTAGTTTGCCAATTTTGCTGTGGGGGCTAGCCCAGTCCGAGGTGATACCGCTGAGCGATCAGTCTCAGCTATTTACCTTCGAATCTGTCGATCCGACGCGATCGGCGCTGCTGCTGCTGGCAAGCAAGTTGACGCTTGGCGATCTGCTGGTCTCTGGCAGTGCTATTCAGCTTCATCCGCTGGCGATTTCTGGATGTTTGGGTCTGATTGTAACGGCGCTGAATTTGATGCCTGTAGGTCAGTTGGATGGCGGCCATATTGTCCATGCAATGTACGGGCAGCGAACGGCAGCGGTCGTTAGTCAGGTAGCTCGGCTGTTGATGCTGGCGCTGTCTTTTGTTTACAGAGATTATTTACTGTGGGCTATTCTGCTACTGTTTATCCCAGCGGCGGAGCCTGCTTTGAACGATGTTAGTGAGCTGAATGGCCTGCGCGATTTTACCGGATTGTTTGCGCTGACGCTGCTGCTGCTGATTATCTTGCCTGCGCCTCCAGTCCTTCAGGGCTGGTTATTTTAAGCGGCGTGAATTATTTTAAGACGGTCTTTGGAATGGCTAATTTGGGTTGTGTTAGGAGAATTTGGGGTTGATGAGCGAGAACGTTTCTCAGGTCTCTCAGTGGCTCGCCGAAATTCAGTCGCTTCAGCAGCAGATTGCTGAGCTAAAGAAAGAGCGATCGCAAGCCTATTCCAGCGTAGATAATTGGCGCAATGCCTATGATGCGGAGGCCCAACAGCGCCGTCGGGATACCGAGATGTATCAGACTAAAGTAAACCAGTTAGAACAATCGCTGATAGATGTACAAGAGGCTTCGCAAGCTTCGGGTGGGGTATCGGCGGCAGAGCTAGCCAAGATTCAGAGCAGTCAGTCGGTAGATCAGCTTCAAGGCGAGTTGATAGCGGCTAAGCGGATGTGCGATCGCCTTAAAAACGAACTGCAAGCTGAACAGGCAGAGCATCTTAATACTCGCGAGAGTCTTACTGCAGCTCTAGGAGATGCGGTAGATTTGCTTTCAAAAGAGCGAACTGAGCGCTAATAACCCGATCGCTAATCTTTTTGAGCCTAGTTCTTTAGAATCCCATCACTTTTGCCAAGCTATCGGCATCCGAGTCCAGCGCACCCTGAAATTGAGGACTCCGGTCTATTGCTGACTGTGGATCTTTTAGTCCATTTCCCGTAAGGATACAGACGATACGTGCGCCTTCGGGCACTTGGCCTTTGACCTTTAATAGTCCGGCTACAGAGGCGGCGCTGGCCGGTTCGCAAAAGATGCCTTCTTCCGATGCTAGAAGAGCGTAAGCTGCACCAATTTCTTCGTCGGTGACGGAATTGAATGCGCCGCCGCTTTCGGTTTGAGCATTGACGGCTTTGTCCCAGCTGGCCGGATTGCCAATGCGGATAGCGGTGGCAAAGGTCTCCGGCTTGTCGAACTGGCGATTAAAGACTAATGGGGCGGCTCCCTCAGCTTGAAATCCCATCATCTGGGGGAGCTGTTTGGACTGCCCGGCCTGCTGGTACTCCTTGAAGCCTTGCCAATAGGCGGTGATGTTGCCTGCGTTGCCGACAGGAATGCACAGCCAGTCGGGCGCATCACCAAGGGCGTCTACGAGCTCGAAGGCGGCTGTTTTTTGACCTTCGATGCGGTAAGGATTGACTGAGTTGACTAGCGTGATGGGATAGCGTTTAGCAACTTCGCAGACGGATTCTAACGCCTGGTCGAAATTGCCTTTAATCGCTAGAATCTCTGCGCCATAGAGCAGGGCTTGGGCCAACTTTCCCATGGCTACATAGCCGTCTGGAATCACTACGTAAGCTCGCATCCCGCCCCGTTTGGCGTAAGCGGCGGCGGCGGCGGAAGTGTTGCCTGTGCTCGCGCAAATAATGGCTTTGGCCCCGGCTTCTTTGGCTTTAGTGACGGCCATGGTCATGCCACGATCTTTGAAGCTGCCAGTGGGGTTGAGGCCGTCGTATTTGATGAAAACCTGGACGGATTTGCCAATTCTTTGGGCGATCGCTGGTGCTGGAATGAGCGGTGTATTGCCCTCGTGCAATGTAACTACTGGCGTTGTGTCGCTAACCGGTAGGTATTGGCGATAGTTTTCGATCAGCCCTGGCCAGCCCTGATGCTTGGCGGCAGGCTGCGAGGAAACTGCTGAAGAAGGGGTGTTTAGGCTCAAAGTCACAATGTTTTCCAAATACCGAATCTATCTGAGGGAATCTCTACTTTGCTCATCGAAATTTTTACTTTGCTCATCTATATGCCTTAGATCAGGGCTTGTAGAGAGGGCTGGCAAAAAGCACAGGAGCAGGTGCGGATACACCTACTTTCAGCATACCGCGAAGCCCTGCGGAGCATTTAGTAAAGCTCAAAACGGCTTTCTCCAATTGTCAAAGTGCCACAGAACTTGCCATCAACAGACTTTGGAGTTCGCTAATATCAACTTTAGTATTTGAGTTACAATGCCATTGCTTTTAATGAGTACAAATTACTAGTGACCTAGCAACGGTCTTTGTCTAAAAGTTGATTGGCCCTTGGATTTTTGAATTATCTAGACGCTTCAACTCTAGGTAATTTAATTGAGAGGAGACCTTTGTTGTTCTATTTGATATGAGTAAAATCGTGAGTCAGACTATGCATCAAACCGCTCAGAGAAACCAGTTTGCTTCTACGGCACCTAGTCGTATTGTCACCAGAAGAGACCTTTTCTCTGATGCCGGTAAGCAGGTGGCGACTGCCTCAACTCGAACCGCAGTAGAGGCGGTTCAATCTGAGCGCGTATCTAGTGACAAGTCTAAAAAAATGCCGGTTCGCGGGATGGGTGCAAAGCTTTATCCGTATCAGCCGGGTCATCAGGTGGCGTTGCTTCATCTGCAAGCTGAGGCTGATGCGTTGATTTTGAAGCTGCAGGCTGC
>Ga0209194_1000520_pt1 | contig 30570 bp, 37 predicted proteins | sample COGITO_mtgs_1004_FD_184787 | JGI IMG/M metagenome (GOLD analysis project Ga0209194, IMG submission 184787) | Pelagic marine microbial communities from North Sea - COGITO_mtgs_100413 (SPAdes) (version 2) | ecosystem: Environmental > Aquatic > Marine > Epipelagic ...
CAGGAAGGCTAAAAAGCAATAATATAATAAGTCCTTTTTTAAACATAAGGGTAGATTTGGGGTCTAACTTTAGAGCGTTAAATGGTCTTAATTAGGATAAAATTAAATATACAATAATATAAATTGCAATTGGAGCCAAAATAATAAAACTACTTTAAAAACAACACTACAGCCCCTATGGAAGTAAGTATTAATATCATTTTTCTGAAAAAAGCATCAGAAATTTTATGCACAAAAAGTACGCCAGTGAGCAAGCCCAACACTGTGCCAGGAAGTAGTATTAGAAAAATTTTCAAACTTTCAGGGGTGATGGTTTTCCAAACAAAAACGTGGAAAGGGAGTTTAAACAGGTTTATGAAGAAGAATAGCCATGCCGCAGTGCCTATAAAGTGATTTTTAGGAAGGCGCATGGCTAGAAAATAAATATTAGAAAAAGCCCCAGCTAAATTACCTATCATGGTCGTAATTCCAGCCATAATTCCCATGAAACCGCCAAAGCTCCAATGGGTAGGGATGGTTTTTATTTTCTTTTTTTCCCACCATATAAGCATGCCCAAAGTAGCCAGTATGGTTACTGCCATACCCATTTGAAAGGATTTTTCAGGAAGGTCTTTGCCAATAAATACGCCAATGACCACACCCAGCATCATCCAGGGGAGAAAGGCCCTTAAATAGTGCCATTGGGTGTGCCTGTGATAGTAAGTGATGGCAAAAATATCTCCTACAATAAGCAGCGGCATGAGCATTCCCGTAGAAGACTTCCCTCCAAAAGCCAACGCCATTAAGGTGACAATTAACACCGCTATTCCCTTTACACCCGCCTTAGAGATCCCTAAAATAAAAGCAGCTAAAAAGGCAAAAACAAATGACTCCAAGGAAAGCAATCCATTTAGATAAGCGTTCATAAAACGAAGGTACAACTTGTTTTTAAGCCCTTTGAGGATCAAAATGTGTTAAGTATAACAAAAAATAATACCTTTATGACTTACCAGCACCAACCAAACCATAAAACCAACCAAAAAATGAATTTATCTGCTTTAGATTACAGCATTATTGCTGGCTTTTTTTCAATTGTACTCATCATAGGAATTGTTGTGTCTAAAAAATCCGGTCAGAGTAGTGCGGAGTATTTTCTTTCAGGGAGAAGCATGCCCTGGTGGCTTCTAGGATTCTCTATGGTAGCAACTACCTTTTCTACCGACACACCCAATCTAGTTACAGACATTGTAAGAACCAATGGGGTCTCTGGAAACTGGGTTTGGTGGGCTTTTTTGCTCACGGGATTGCTCACCGTTTTTGTTTATGCAAAACTATGGCGTCGTTCAAATGTAGCGACTGATATGGAATTTTACGAATTGAGATACGGCGGGAAGCCAGCACACTTTTTAAGGTGGTTTAGGGCTTTTTATTTGGGTGTTTTGTTTAATGTCATGGCCATGTCTGCAGTAACTTTAGCCGCCATTAAAATAGGCCAGGTAATGCTGGGTTTAGACCCTGTTTTTACTGTTGTTGTTGCAGGAAGTATAACGGTTTTATTTAGCGCTGTTGGTGGCTTTAGAGGTGTAATTTATACAGATTTTGTCTTGTTTTTTGTAGCCATAGCAGGCGCGGTAGGTGCCGCTTATTATTTGGTCAATATTCCAGAAGTAGGTGGTTTACAAGCCCTTTTGGCCCATGAAAATGTGTCGGACAAATTGTCTATACTTCCTGATTTTTCAGACACAGAAGCTTTAATAGGTATTTTAATCATTCCCTTAGCCGTGCAATGGTGGTCTGCCTGGTACCCTGGCGCCGAACCCGGTGGAGGGGGTTATATAGCCCAGAGAATGCTGGCTGCTAAAAATGAAAACCACGCCATAGGCGCTACTTTTTTCTTTAATATTATGCACTATGCGTTGCGTCCTTGGCCATGGATTTTGGTGGCTTTGGCCTCAATGGTGGTGTATCCTGATTTGTTGTCTATTCAATCCGCTTTTCCCAATGTATCTCCAGATAAATTAGGAAATGATTTGGCCTATTCTGCCATGTTAACCAAGTTACCCAGCGGTTTACTTGGACTTGTCTTGGCTTCTTTAGGAGCTGCTTATATGTCAACAATTTCTACCCATTTAAATTGGGGTTCCTCCTATATTGTTAACGATGTGTATAAATTAGAAATCCAGCCCAATGCCACTGAAAAGCAATTGGTAATGGTAGGCAGAATAGCCACAGTTTTACTCATGATTGCCAGTGGCTTTTTAGCCCTTACCCTAACAAATGCCCTTCAGTTGTTCGATATTATTTTAATGTTCGGTGCAGGAACAGGGCTCATTTTTATTCTTCGCTGGTTTTGGTGGCGTATTAATGCGTGGAGTGAAATTTCAGCCATGATCGTTTCAGGCCTATTGTCCATACTCTTTAATTTCGGATCCCTAGGAACCACTTTTTTTGGCGGAGATGGTTTAGAGGGTATTTTCCCTTCCTGGGCTAAGTTCCCCCTAGTGGTACTTTTGACCTCTATTGTTTGGATTGCGGTCACTTTCCTCACTTCACCCGAAAAGGAAGAAACCCTTGACAGATTTTACAAGCAAACACAGCCCGGAGGTCCTGGCTGGAAAGTACAACAAGAAAAAGCCATTGCTGAAGGCCAGATAAAATTTCAAGAATGGTCGGTTCCTTCCGGAATTTTAGCCATGATTTTAGGGGCTATTCTGGTTTATGGCTGCATGTTTGCCACGGGTAATTGGATTTACGGCAACTACACTTTGGCCTCTGGCTTAACGCTTGTAGTGATTGTTTCAGGAGTTTTATTGTTTAAAGTCTGGAAAACACTAAAAAAATCTATTTTATGATCTTTAATAAAAGGGTGCCTTCGGTAGATATTTTTAGGGGAGCCACTCTTTTACTTATGATTTTAGTCAATACTCCAGGGACATGGTCTGCGGTATACGCCCCGTTTTTACACGCCTCTTGGCACGGTTATACCCTCACGGATTTGGTTTTCCCCTTCTTTATATTTATTGTTGGCGTGTCTATATCGCTCTCTTATAAAGACAAGAAATTAAATGGGCCTGTCTTCTTTAAATTGACCAAAAGGAGTTTAAAACTCATTGGATTGGGCCTGTTTTTAGGCGCTTTTACAATAAGTTTTCCATTTATAAAGGCGGTTGAAAACATTCGTTTTCCTGGTGTATTACAACGTATTGGCCTTGTTTTTTTCTTTGCGAGTATTATATATCTCTGGGGGAGTAAAAGAAGTACCGCCTTGATTATTGGAATTATTTTACTGGCATATTGGCTTTGGATGGGCTTCTTGCCTTTAGATGGAGTGGCTCCTACCTATGAAAGAGCAGCCAACAATTGGGCAAATTTCATAGATTTTAAAGTCTTGGGCAGTCATATGTGGAAACCAGACTATGATCCAGAAGGTATACTAAGCACTTTGCCAGCTATTGCAACGGCATTGCTCGGAACACTTGCTGGAGATGTTTTGCGATCTAACACCTACCAAAAAGTTTCCCTTTTGCTCATTTCTGGGCTTGTTTTGCTTGGTCTAGGACATTTACTAGACTTGAGTTTCCCCATTAATAAAGCCCTTTGGAGCAGCTCCTTTGTGATGGTTACTGCCGGTTGGGCCAACCTGGTGTTAGGGATTTTATTTTACCTGCGAGAAGTGAAAAAATTTAAATTTGGCGAGGTGTTTTCCAAAGTAGGAGCAAATGGAATTGCCATTTATTTTACGGCTAGTTTTATCACTAAATTATTTTATTTAATTCCTGTCAATGGAAGTAGTATTCACGGGTTTTTATTTGAAAATATATACCTAAACAAAGGCCTAGCCCCCGAATTGTCTTCCTTGCTCTACGCGCTAACAGTATGTTTTTTTTACTTACTTATGGCTTCCTTTATGCATAAAAAGAAAATTTTCTTCAAGGTTTAATTTTGTGGTTATGTGAGAAATGCCTTATTTTAGATTAAAAGAGTATTTAAATGAGCAGCACGTATAAGGAAGTTTTCACAGGTAGCGCTATGGCGGTATTATTACTCAAAGGGGTTTTTGGAGACCACGGCATTCCTTTTGTGGAGAAAAACGAGCAGGCCTCTGGCGTTTTAGCGGGTTTTGCTGGCGGAACAGAATCTACTATTAAAATGGCAGTTCCTCAGGAATTTGAAGGAGCAGCACTGCGACTTATCGCAGATTTTAGTGCGCAATTAGAAAGCGCTTAGTCAATTCAGGGACGTCCTAAAACGTTAAAAAAAAGCCTATTAAAGGCCTTCATTTTATTTTCCCAGCTCCAACAAGCGTTTTACATATTTTCCAATCACGTCAAACTCTAAGTTTACAACGGTACCTACTTGGTATTGTTGAAAACAAGTGTGCGCATAGGTGTAAGGTATAATGGCTACAGAAAAGCTGTTTTTTTCAGAGTTTATAACGGTTAGACTAGTGCCATCTATGGTAATAGATCCTTTTTCTATGGTCACATTGTTTTTGCCTGGATCGTAGGTAAAAGTAAAGACCCAACTCCCATCTTCTTCTTTGAGCGCGGAACAAACCCCCGTCTGATCTACATGACCTTGAACAATATGTCCGTCCAATCTACTGCCTAATATCATGGCGCGTTCAAGGTTAATGAGTTGGCCTACTCTAAAGTGGTTTAGGGATGTTTTCTCTAATGTTTCTGCAATAGCCGTCACGGTGTATTGTTGGGTTGATTTTTTCACAACGGTCAAACACACCCCATTGTGCGCGACACTCTGATCAATTTTTAACGCATCTGCTAAGGGGGTTTCAATACTTAGGTGCATATTACTCCCTTCTGCTTCTATTCCAACTACTTTTCCTAAAGTTTCAATTATTCCAGTAAACATGGTTCGTTTTTATTGTCTAATTTTACCCTGTAAATTTACTTATAAAGCCACATATAGCATGCAGGATAATGCAAAAATAAAAGTTGGAATTTCAATAGGAGATTTAAATGGAATAGGCTGCGAAGTTATTTTAAAAACTTTCGAAGATCCAAGGACATTAGAATTGTGCACCCCTGTGGTATTTGCTTCTAGCAAAACCTTAGCGCAGCACCAACAACAATTGGGCACCCAGCTTGTTTATCAGGGTGTAGCTAGCGCCTCAGAGGCTATAGAAGGCAAATTTAATGTGGTCAATATTTGGAAAGAACTTCCTGAAATACATTTTGGCAAAGAGACTAAAATAGGAGGAGAATACGCCTTAAAATCTCTTGAGGCCGCCACTAAAGCACTCAAGGAGGGCGCCATAGATGTTCTAGTAACCGCACCAATTAATAAGAGCAATATTCAAAGTGAGGCCTTTAGTTTTCCGGGCCACACAGATTATCTGGCCAAAGAGCTTGGCGGAGAAAGCCTTATGTTTATGGTATCTGATTCTTTAAGAATTGGATTGTTAACAGATCACGTAGCCGTGAGCGAGGTGTCTAATCACATTACCCCAGAGCTCATAAAATCTAAAGTAAAAACCATATTACACGCCTTACAGCAAGACTTTGGCATTAGAAAACCCAAAGTAGCCTTGTTGGGTATAAACCCTCATAACGGAGATCAGGGGGTGATAGGAAAGGAAGACCAAAATGTGCTTATCCCCACCATTGCTGAAATTTCTAATGAAGGATCTTTGATTTTTGGCCCCTACGCGGCCGATAGCTTTTTTGGCACCAAAAATTACACCCAATTCGACGCCATACTCGCCGCCTACCACGACCAAGGACTTATTCCTTTCAAGACCCTTTCTTTTGGTAATGGGGTGAATTTTACGGCAGGATTGTCAAAAGTGAGAACCTCTCCAGACCATGGAACGGCTTACGATATAGCAGGGAAAGGTTTAGCAGACCACAGTTCATTTTCAGCAGCGGTATTTGCAGCCATAAAGATTTTTAAGCACAGGAGTATGTATAAAATCCTCACTGATAATCCTTTGAAAAAAGCAAAAATAGTAGAGAAGAGAAGCCCCAAGAAAAGCCAATACAAACCACCGACGCAAAAATAATTTTTAATTTCCTTAACGCTTGGTTGTTAGTATAATAATAGTATCTTTGCACCCGCCTTTTGGCTTACTAGAGAGGTGCGTATAATCTAATTTAAAATGAAAAATAGGGAGTATTACATTCCATTTTCAGGACTTAAAGAAGGAAAGCACCAGTTCGAATTTGCCATAGACAACACGTTCTTTAACGCATATGATTTTAATGATTTTAATACCGCTGAACTCAATATTCACGTGACATTAAAGAAGTTAAGCACAATGATGGAGTTGGCATTTGAGGCCAGTGGAAGTGTACACGTAAACTGTGACACAACCAATGAGCCTTTCGATCTTCCACTTAAAGCTACATTAGATTTAGTAGTGAAGTTTGGAGATTCTTTTGACAATGAAAATGAAGTGCTTTTAGTGCTTCCCCATGGAGAACACCAAGTAGATGTATCACAGTATATTTACGAAATGATTGTTTTGGCATTACCTGCCAGAAAAGTCCATCCAGGTGTATTGGACGGAACACTAGAATCTGAAGCACTTGAAACCCTAGAGAAATTAGGGGTTAAAGAACTAAAGGAACAAAAAGAAGCAATAGAAGAGACGGACCCTAGATGGGACGTTCTAAAAAAGTTATTAACGGATAAATAGGAATTGTTATGGCACATCCAAAGAGAAAAATTTCCAAAACAAGGAGAGACAAAAGAAGAACACATTACAAAGCAGTAGCCCCTACTATTGCTAAAGATCCAACAACAGGTGAAATGCACTTGTATCATAGAGCACACTGGCACGAAGGTAAATTATACTACAGAGGTCAAGTGCTTATAGACAACACTGAGGTAGCTACTGCCTAAGTAAACGTTTTTAGGTTTAAATAACTCCCACTTTTTTAAGTGGGAGTTTTTTTATGATAAGAACTTTTGGTTTTAAAACCGAAGGCTCTTTTTTTGAGTCAGATATCAGAGGATACAAAAACGACTTAAAATCCTTGAAAAATTGTAAAAAACACTAAAAAGTGGTGTAAAATGATTAATTTTCACGAATTTTGAATCATTTTTCAGCACATTTTGCTTAAAAACAAACCAATTCGAATGACAAAATTACACGCAGCCATATCAGCTGTGGGATCTTACGTCCCAGACTTTGTATTGACAAACGCAATTTTAGAGACCATGGTGGAGACCAATGATGAATGGATCACCTCTAGAACAGGAATTAAGGAGCGTAGAATTTTAAAAGACAAAGACAAAGGAACTTCTTACTTAGCTATTCAGGCTGCTAAAGACCTGATTGAAAAAAAGCAGTTAGATCCTCAAACCATAGACTTAGTAATTGTTGCTACAGCCACTCCAGATCTTTTAGTAGCCTCTACTGCCGCTTATGTAGCTTCAGAAATTGGGGCAACGAATGCCTTTTCATATGATTTACAAGCCGCTTGTTCTAGTTTTCTATATGGAATGTCTACAGCAGCAGCATATATTGAGGCAGGAAGGTATAAGAAAGTACTTTTAATAGGCGCAGATAAAATGTCTTCTATTATTGATTATACAGACAGGGCCACTTGTATTATCTTCGGAGATGGTGCTGGAGCAGCACTTTTTGAACCCAATAGTGAAGGCTACGGATTACAAGATGAATACCTGAGATCAGACGGAATAGGCAGAAACTTTCTTAAAATGGAAGCAGGCGGCTCTTTATTGCCAGCTTCAATAGAAACGGTTCAAAACAAACAGCACCACGTATACCAGGATGGTAAAACAGTATTTAAATTTGCCGTATCTAATATGGCAGACGCTGCAGCTAAAATAATGGAGCGCAATGCACTTACTGAAGACCATGTAGATTGGTTGGTGCCCCATCAGGCTAACAATAGAATTATTGACGCTACCGCTAAAAGGGTAGGTGTAGACCATTCCAAGGTAATGAACAATATTGCCAAATACGGGAATACCACTTCTGCTACTTTACCTTTATTGTTGGCAGATTATGAAAATCAATTAAAAAAAGGAGATAAATTGGTCTTTGCCGCATTTGGTGGAGGCTTTACGTGGGGTTCCATATATTTAACATGGGCTTACGACAACTAATACTTTAACGCAACTAAACCTTATTAAAATGGATATTAAAGAAATTCAGAACCTCATTAAATTTGTGGCTAAATCAGGAGCCAGTGAAGTTAAATTAGAGACAGAAGACCTAAAAATCACCATCAGAACAGGACCTTTAGGGGCCGCTGTTTCTGAGCCTGTTTACATGCAGCAAATGCCAATGGCGGCAAGCCCTGTAGCACCTTCAACAGAGGCATCGGCGCCAGCCGTTCAAACAGCTCCAGCGAGTGAAGATCATTTAATTACAATAAAATCGCCTATTATTGGAACTTTTTATAGAAGGCCTTCTCCAGATAAAGCCAACTTTGTTGAGGTGGGAAGTGAAATAGGAAAAGGAGATGTGCTTTGTGTGATTGAAGCCATGAAATTATTTAACGATATAGAGTCAGAAGTGTCTGGTAAGATCGTTAAAGTTTTAGTAGACGACTCTTCTCCAGTAGAATTTGATCAGCCACTTTTCGTAGTAGATCCTTCTTAATTTAGTCTTTTAAAGGCTAACATATTTTATGTATTTTAAATAGCGCTACTATGTTTAAGAAGATATTAATTGCAAATAGGGGAGAGATAGCCTTAAGGATTATCAGGACCTGTAAAGAAATGGGAATTAAGACTGTTGCGGTGTATTCCAAGGCAGATGAGGAAAGTCTCCATGTGAGATTCGCAGACGAAGCGGTTTGTATAGGACCTGCAGCAAGTAGTGAATCTTATTTGAAGATTCCAAATATTATTGCTGCTGCAGAAATCACCAATGCAGACGCCATTCACCCTGGTTATGGGTTTTTGTCTGAGAACGCCAAATTTTCAAGAATTTGCGCGGAGCATGGCATTAAGTTTATCGGGGCCTCAGGGGACCAAATAGATAAAATGGGTGATAAGGCTACAGCCAAAGAAACCATGAAAAAAGCAGGAGTGCCTTGTGTTCCTGGTTCTGAAGGTATTTTAAAGGACGTTAAAGACGCCATAGCCACTGCAAAAAAGGTAGGTTATCCTGTGATGATTAAAGCCACCGCTGGTGGTGGTGGAAAAGGAATGCGTGCCGTTTGGAAAGAAGAAGACATGACCAAATTATTTGAAAGTGCTGTACAAGAAGCTACAGCGGCTTTTGGTAATGGAGGCATGTATATGGAAAAACTGATAGAAGAGCCTAGACATATTGAGATTCAAGTTGTTGGAGATCAGTTTGGAAAGGCCTGTCACTTGTCAGAAAGAGATTGTTCGGTACAACGCAGGCATCAAAAACTAACAGAAGAAACCCCTTCTCCTTTTATGACAGATAAATTGAGAGAAGAAATGGGCAATGCTGCGGTAAAAGCAGCCGAATTTATTAAATACGAAGGCGCAGGAACCATCGAATTTTTGGTAGACAAACACAGGAAGTTTTACTTCATGGAAATGAATACTAGGATTCAGGTAGAGCACCCTATTACGGAACAAGTAGTAGACTACGATTTGATTAGAGAGCAAATTTTAGTGGCTGCAGGCGTGCCAATATCTGGGAAAAATTACTATCCTAAACTACATGCTATTGAGTGCAGGATTAATGCAGAAGATCCCTACAATGATTTTAGACCGAGCCCTGGAAGAATTACCACCCTTCACACTCCAGGAGGTCATGGAATTAGATTAGACACCCATGTGTATAGCGGTTATGTCATTCCACCCAATTACGACTCTATGATTGCCAAGTTAATTACAACGGCACAAACCAGGCAAGAGGCCATTAATAAAATGAAAAGGGCCTTGGATGAATTCGTTATAGAAGGGATTAAAACGACCATTCCTTTCCACAGACAGCTCATGGATCATCCGGATTATTTAGCGGGCAATTACACCACTAAGTTTATGGAAGATTTTGTAATGGATCCGATTGATTAGAAAATAAAAACGTTAGAAGCATTTATTGTAAGCTTCTAGCCCCCTTTATAGGGAACACCCCTAAGGCGCTTTTGCTTTTTAGGGGTGTTTTTTTTGATTCAAGGCGGATTAAATATTAGCAGGGAATTTAGTATTTTTAGGCATGGATGCATTGAGTTATTGGGAACACAAACACTGGCTGTCAAATATAGATTTTGCAATAATTGGCAGTGGAATAGTTGGCTTAAATTGTGCCCTTTCTTTAAGGGAAAAGCACCCAAATGCTACTATTGTGGTCTTTGAAAAAGGTATTTTGCCCCATGGAGCAAGCACTAAAAACGCTGGATTCACTTGTTTTGGAAGTATTTCTGAAATTTTGTCCGACATAGACCATCAGGGAGAGCAAAGCGTTTTAAATGTCGTTCAAAGAAGGTATGAAGGGGTTCAATTACTTAGAAAACGTCTGGGAGACGCTCAAATAGGGTATGAAAATCACGGTGGGCATGAAGTGTTTTTAGACGCCCATACGGCGCTTTACGAGACATGTTTAGATCAAATAGCAGCAGTGAATTCATTTTTACAGCCGGTATTTAAATCCAATTCGTTTTACACTGCGTCCAATTCTTTTAATTTTAAGGGAGTAAAAGAAAATTATATTAGCAGCGTTCATGAGGGGCAAATAGATACGGGCCTCATGATGAAACAGCTGATCCATAAAGTGCAATCTCAAGACATTCATATTTTTTTTGGCACTGAGGTGACCAATTTTTCAAGTGGTCAAGGATCGGTTCACTTAGAAACAAATTTTTTTGAGTGTAAAGCCAGGGCTTTATTTATAGCTACTAACGGCTTTTCTAAGGCACTTCAAATAGAAGATGTAAAGCCCGCAAGGGCTCAGGTCCTTATCACAAAACCCATAAAGAACTTACAAATAAAAGGGACCTTTCATCTGGATATGGGGTATTATTATTTTAGAAATATAGACCAGAGAATATTGCTTGGAGGGGGGCGTAACTTGGCCTTCAAAGAAGAAGAAACCACTAATTTTTCTCAAACTGTAGTCATTCAAGACGCATTAGATCGCTTATTAAAAGAAACCATTCTTCCTGGAATTTCGTATGAAATTGACCGCAGATGGTCTGGAATTATGGGTATAGGAACTGGCAAAGAACCTATCTTAAAATGTGTTCAGCCCAATGTGTATTGCGGGGTTCGTTTGGGAGGCATGGGCGTGGCTTTAGGGTCAAAGGTTGGCAGTGAATTGGCAGACCTACACGGTTAATGACCTCAAGCGCTGTTCACAGTGTTCTAGCGAAACATACATACACTTCTCTTCGTTTTCTAAAAGAGCCGTTTTTGAATTCATATAAAGGCGCTGGCCCTCTTTTGATTTAAAGACTATTAAATAACCATTTCCAATAAAAAGGCTTTTTTCAACCCTTACCCTTATTCCAGAGCTTGAACTAAAGGACCATTCATGCGGCCAAACAACAATCTCTTGTCCATCATTTATTTTAAGTCTTGGATGTAGTGACAAAACAGTAGCCTTATCTACTATATTTAAGACGCCAAATAGTTGTGCTACTTTTGTACTGGGTGGGTTTTGATATAAGGATTCAGGATTTCCGGAAGCGATAATTTTACCCCCATCCATACAAACTACTTCATGGGCATGACCCATATAATCCTCGGGATGGTGAGAGGCTAAAATACAGGCAATATTATATTGTTTAAGGTATTCAAACAGCTTGGTTCTTAGCACGAGCTTTAAGGGTGGATCTATATGACTAAAAGGCTCATCTAAGAGAATTAATTCAGGCGCTTTTGCCAATACTTTAGCTAAAGCCACGCGTTGTTGTTGCCCCCCAGACAGTTTCTTTACAGGGGTGTTGGCAAAAGCCTCCATATCTATGAGCTCCAAAAGTTCATCGGTACGTTTTTTGAGGGCATCTGGCTCAAAAACAGTCAAGTGCTGGCTAATATTTTCAGCGACAGAAGTAAATGGCATAAGGTCAAAATCCTGGGCCAGATACCGCAAAAATGGGGCGCCAGGGAGTAGGTTGTATTCAGGACCTAATAAAGCTTCTTTTTTCCAGTGTATTTGACCTTTTTCTGGGGCTAAACTACCATAAATTAGTTTTAACAAGGTGCTTTTTCCACTCCCGCTAGCCCCCGTCAAAGCCATAAGCTTTCCAGGGGCTAAACGCAAGTGTATGTTTTGAAGAAGGGGTTCTTTATATTTAAAATGGATGTTTTCCAGTACAAGCATACCGCAAAGTTACACCAAACCGTTTGCAATTAAGTATTCTCCAATTTGAATGGCATTGGTGGCAGCTCCTTTCCTGAGGTTGTCTGCTACAATCCACATATTTAAGGTGTTTTCTGCACTTTCATCTCTTCTGATGCGTCCTACAAAAACATCGTCCTTATCATGGGCATAGACCGGCATTGGATAGGTATTTGTGTCGGTGTTATCTTGAACGACCACACCTGCTGTTTTATTTAGGATTGTTCTTACTGCAGACAAGTCAAAGTCTTTTTCAAAGCTCACATTAACAGATTCTGAATGACCTCCAGCAGTAGGTATTCTCACTGCAGTGGCTGTAATATGGAAAGAATGGTCCCCTAATATTTTTTTTGGCTCATTGGCCAGTTTCATTTCTTCTTTGGTGTATCCGTTTTCTAAAAACACATCGCAATGTGGAATGGCATTTCTGTGAATAGGATAGTGGTAAGCCATTTCTCCTTGAATACCTTTTGTTTCATTTTCCATTTGCTCCACCGCTTTTACCCCAGTTCCTGAAACAGATTGATAGGTAGAGACCACAACACGTTTCATCTTGTATGCTTCATGTAAAGGGGCTAAAACCAAGACCATTTGAATGGTAGAACAATTGGGATTGGCTATGATCTTATCTTCTTTTGTAAGGGTGTTTGCGTTAATTTCAGGTACGATTAACTTGTGGTCAGGGTGCATTCTCCATGCAGAAGAATTATCAATCACCGTAGTCCCTGCAGCGGCAAATTTTGGTGCCCATTCCAAAGAAGTGTCTCCTCCTGCAGAAAATATGGCGATATCAGGTTTTGCGTCAACCGCAGTTTGTAAACCAATTACCGTGTGCGTTTTACCACCGTATTCCATGGTTTTACCCACCGATCGTTCAGAGGCAACTAATAACAATTCACTTATTGGAAATTTGCGTTCTGCCAATACTTTTAACATCACTTCACCTACCATGCCGGTAGCGCCTACAACAGCTACTTTCATTTTTTAAAATTTTAATAAAGCAAAAGTAATCATTCTGAGGGGTTCCTTTCTAGATCTTTTTAAATTGTTATAAAAATATAACAAAAAGTTATTTTCATAACAATACCCCAAATGGTTTTAACTGACAATCACCCTTTTTACCCTTTCACCAATACCTGTTAATAGTTCGTATGATATGGTTTTGGCTCCACCGGCAAATGTTTCTGCAGAAGCGCCTTTTCCAAATATTACAACGCTGTCTCCTTCGTTAGCGATTTGGTTTTCTAGGTCTATCATCAGCATATCCATGCAAACATTCCCTATAATAGGACAGGGTTTTCCGCCTACAAAAACCACGCCTTTGCCTTGCCCATAAACCCTTGAAATGCCATCTGCGTGGCCAATAGTTAAGGTAGCCACCCGCATTTTTTTATTTGCCACAAAACCTTTGTTATAACCTACCCAATCTCCTTTTTCAATGGAGTGAATTTGAGAAATTTTAGTGGTTAAGGTCGCTACAGGTTTTAATAAGGCATCTATTTTTGGATTGTTTCCATAGCCGTATAGCGCTATGCCACTTCTGACCATATTGAACGCTGCCTCCGGGAAGTTTATTATTCCTGAACTATTGATGAGGTGTTTTATAGCTATAGGACCAATGTGTTTTTCAATGAAGGCCACTCCATCTTTAAATCGTTGGATTTGTAACTCGGTAAAAGCCCTTTCTTTTAAATCATCAGTTGCCGCTAAGTGAGACAATACAGCTTTCACTTTAACATTGGACTGATACAAAAGCGCTTTACAAACCCTCTCTAGTGTGCCTGTAGAAAGGCCCAAACGGTTTAGGCCTGTATTTAATTTAAGGTGAATGGGGTAATGACTGTCCAATGGCGCTACTTGAATGAAAGCTTCCAAAGTTCTTATGGAGTAAATGCTTGGCTCTAGACAGTGATTGACAATATCATGGAACTCCTCTGGCTGAGGGTGTAGGACTAAAATGGGTGTTTTTATGCCAGCTAATCTTAAAGCTACCCCCTCATGGGTGTAAGCTACGCCCAAATAATTCACCCCTAAATCAGTGAGTTTTTGAGCTATAGCAATTGATTCAGACCCATATCCATTGGCTTTTACCACCCCTAAAAGCATTGTTTCAGCGCTTATTTTAGACCTCATATAGCGGTAGTTGTGGGCCAGAGCGGCCAGGTCAATTTCTAAAATTGAAGGTCCCATTTAGGAAATGATTAGTTGGATTGCTTTTGTTTTGTATCCGGAATTGGATTTAAATTACCCGCCGTTTTTGAAGGATCTGCCAAGGCAATAGGGTCATTAACTTCTAAGTCTTTTACCCTTTCTTTTAACATGGCTTTAAAGTAAGCAGACCTACTCAAAGGCTCATATTCTGTGGTTTCTCCCAATAAAACAAGTTTTTCATTGGCAGATTTTCTGAAGCTATAATTGGCCAAGTTTCCTGTTCTAGTGCATACCGCGTGTACCTTGGTCACATATTCTGCCGTAGCCATAAGTGCTGGCATTGGCCCAAAGGGGTTGCCTTTGAAGTCCATATCCAAACCAGCGACAATAACCCGTTTTCCTTTATTGGCAAGATCGTTACACACATGAATAATTTCAGCGTCAAAAAACTGTGCTTCGTCTATACCCACAACATCGCATTGATCCGCAAGAATTCTAATGTTTGCTGCTGCTGGAACTGGGGTAGACCTAATTTGATTTTCATCATGGGAGACCACCATTTCATCGTGGTAGCGGGTGTCTATTTGAGGTTTAAATATCTCTATGCGTTGCTTGGCAAATTGGGCTCTTTTTAAACGCCTAATAAGCTCCTCTGTTTTTCCAGAAAACATGGAACCACAAATCACTTCTATCCATCCAAAAGGCTCTTCATGATTTACGGTATTTTCTAGAAACATATTATTTTATTTATTAGACCCATCAAGGCATCGGCCTTGGGCCATAAAAATATAAAATTAGACGCAAAGCAAATGGATTTTTATCTAAAAAACCCGATATTAGCTTTAGTATGAAAGAAAAGCTCCACCAAGAACTTCAGCGCCTGGCAAAACATATCATAGATGCCAATCACAGCAGTGAGTTGGCACCACTATATGAGACCGCCAAGACACTCTATGAGAAGCTCGCAGTATTGAAGTTTATTTCACAAAATCTTGGGGATCCTCATTTAGACACGGATAGCAATCAGATGGCAGAGAAGTTCCAGCAAATGGCCCATGAGGTGCTGTCTTCTGGAGAGGAGCTTCCAGAGTCCAATCCCCATGAAACAGATATTATGACACCTGGAATGGACACCATTATTGATATGGTGTCTCATATGCCTAAAAAAGAGCGCCTCCCACAGGAGTCTGTTCCTGAGACCGAGCCGCCTCAAGATTCCCCTAGTGACAAGCAAGCACAGCATGCTGGTGTCAAAAACACAGCAACCACTTTAAACGGACGTTACGGCCAGCAAATTTCTTTTGGTTTTAATGACCAAATTGCCTTTGTAAAAGAGTTGTTCAATGGGGAAGAGGACAGTTTTAAAAGGGTCGTTTCTCAATTGAATACCATTGCGTCTCAAGAGCGCGCAATGTCTTTTATTGGCCATTTAGTAAAGCCAGAGTACAACGATTGGAAGGGTAAAGAAGCTTATGAAAAAAGATTCATTGACCTAATCTCCCAGAAATACCGTTAACCAAATTGATTAGAAAGACCCTATGTCTAAACTGTACTTAGTTCCTACGCCTATTGGCAATTTAGAAGATATGACCATTAGAGCTATAAGGATTTTAAAAGAGGTTTCACTTATTTTAGCAGAAGACACCAGGACAAGTGGAAAGCTACTCAAGCATTTTGAAATTGAAACGCCCATGTTTTCTCACCACATGCACAATGAACACAAGACTGTGGCTGTTTTGGTCAACAGAATGAAAGCAGGGGAACCTATGGCGCTTATCTCAGACGCAGGTACTCCAGCCATTTCTGATCCAGGATTTTTACTTTCTAGGGCATGTATAGAAGCTGGGGTTGCTATTGATTGTTTGCCCGGAGCCACCGCCTTTGTTCCTGCACTTGTGAACAGTGGTTTGCCCAATGATAAATTTATCTTTGAGGGCTTTTTACCCGTAAAAAAAGGAAGACAAACCCGTTTGACTTTTCTTCAAGAAGAATCCCGAACCATCATTTTTTACGAATCTCCCCACAAATTACTCAAGACATTACAGGATTTTTGCACTTATTTTGGCCCAGAGAGACCTTTGAGTGTGTCTAGAGAAATCACCAAGTTATTTGAAGAGACCATTCGAGGCACAGCACAGGAAGTTTTAGACCATTATACCGCCCATCCCGCAAAAGGAGAAATAGTGATTGTAGTAGGAGGCAAGCCAAACCTAAAAGCCCCTAAAAAGTGAGCGCTGCATGGGTTATTTCTCTTTTCACGATTGTCGTAGTTTATTTTTTAGACCAATCCAAAAACAAAGCGCTTGCAGCGGTATTTGACTGGATTCCAGCAGTACTTCTGGCCTATGTAATTCCGGCCTTAATTTCGTATTTTTTCTCTGTAGACTACAGCGCAGACGCCATTCACGGCTTTAGTAAAACATGGGTCATTCCTATGGCTATTGTCGCTGTGATGAGTAGCCTATCATTTGCTCAATTAAAGGCTATTGGTTTTAAGCCCATAGTTTTGTTTGTAATTGGGTCCGCCATTATTGCCCTATTTCCCGTAGTTTTTGCTTGGGGATTTTTAGATTCCGACCTGGTGCAAAATCAATGGATTAAAGCCAATTATTGGAAAGGTATTCCACCCATTGTAGGCAGTTGGATAGGGGGGAGTACCAGCCAATTGGTCCTAAAAGAATTGGCAAAAACCTCGGAGAGTCTTTTTTTACAAGTATTGGTCATAGACACTGTTTTGGTCAATATTTGGACCATATTCATGTTTCAGATCATTAAAAAGAGCCATAAATTAAATACTTTTTTTAACATTTCAGACAGGACTATTCCAATACCTATCGCTGCGGAAAGCCAAAAGAAACTTCCCTGGTATTGGGTACTTGCCCTACTCATTTTAGGGGTTTTTCTTGTAGAAATCTTCTTGACTATTTTCGTGGTTAAAGTGATTGCCTTGTCTTTATTGGGATTATTGGTGAGCCATTTTATTCCCAGATGGAATTATGCTTTTGCCCTTCGATTGGGAGGCGTTTTGATTATAGTGGTCATGGCCATTTTAGGACTTAAACTTCAGTTTACGGCCTTGTCAATGCCCCTTGAATTTATAGGGTTTTTAGTCCTTTGGATTTTTGTTCATTTTATAGGAATGGTATTGGCAGCCAAGGCTTTAAACCTTCATTTGGCTTGGGTGCCTATTGCGAGCATGGCCAATGTAGGCGGTATTGCTACCGCTCCAGCAGTAACAGCGGCTTATGAAAAAAAATGGATGCCCCACGCCATTGTTTTGGCTATTCTAAGTATGGCTACAGGGACCTTTTGGGGCATGATCACCATTTTTCTTTTTCAACAGCTTTTTAAGGTTTAAAAACGCAGGGTTTTTTGTACTTTTAAGTGTTCATAAAAACAGTAAAAAATGAAAAATTTAGTGACCACAAAATGGCTTGGAGGTATGGCTTTTGAAAGCGACAATCCCTCAGGGCATACCATAAAAATAGATGTAGATGCAGAAAACGGAGGAGAGAATTCAGGCCTAAGACCAAAAGCGCTTATGCTGAGCTCCCTAGCTGGATGTTCTGGATTGGACGTAGCGTCATTAATGAAAAAAATGAAATTAGAGGTGCGTGCTTTTGAGATTCAAACAGAAGCCAATCTAACAGATGAGCACCCTAAATTCTATGATGCAGTCACTATTTCGTATCATTTTTTTGGGTCTAATTTAGTAGAAGACAAGCTTCAGAAAACAGTAGACCTTTCTGTGGAGCGTTACTGTGGTGTTATGGAAATGTTTAGACAGTTCGCCAAATTAGAGATAAAGACTGTTTTTCATCACGAATAAGTCCTTTTAGAAAAATATTGACCTCAAATGCACCTGCTGCAATTTTACAGTGAGGCCATGCATTAATCCTGCCTTATATCATAATGAATTGGATCGAAATACCCCTTAGGGCCCCAGAAAGAATAAAGGAGCTAAGCGAATCGCTTGGTATTTCTAACGTACTGTCCCGGCTTTTAATCCAAAGAGGCGTTTCAGATTTTAATGCTGCCAAAACTTTTTTTAGGCCCGAAATGTCTCAGCTCCACTCCCCCCTTCTCATGAAGGATATGGCGCTTGCTGTAGCACGAATCATACTCGCTATGGAACGCGAAGAGTCTATTTTAGTCTATGGAGATTATGATGTAGATGGCACCACAGCGGTGGCCTTAGTCGCAGATTATTTACAACAGTATTATCATAAAGTAGCTACTTATATTCCGGACCGTTATGAAGAGGGCTATGGCGTGTCTTATCAAGGCATAGATTTCGCTAGCGAAAACGACATAGGGCTTATTATTGCATTAGACTGCGGCGTAAAAGCCATAGATAAAGTAGCTTACGCAAAGGAAAAAGGAATTGATTTTATAATTTGTGACCACCATACGCCTGGCCCTATTTTACCAGATGCCGTAGCCGTGTTAGACCCCAAAAGATCAGATTGTAATTATCCCTACAAAGAACTTTGTGGTTGCGGCATTGGGTTTAAGCTCATACAGGCCATTTCCATGGCTTTGGAAGCCCCAGAAGAAGTGGTTTACCCTTATTTAGATCTTGTAGCCACCGCTATTGGAGCAGATATTGTTCCTTTAGATGGTGAAAATCGGACCCTGGCATTTTTAGGTTTATTACAAATAAATAGCCACCCAAGACCAGGATTTAAAGCCTTTTTAGAGAATTTTAAAAAGCCCGTTGTTACCCTCACTGACCTTAATTTTACGGTGTCTCCAAGAATTAATGCCGCTGGCAGAATGGTTCACGGCGCACATGCCGTAGCGCTATTACAAACAAAAGACATGGCACAAGCCAAGCAAATGGCCGCCGCAATTGAGGACAATAACACAGAGCGAAGAAGTTTAGATCAGTATATCACAGACAACGCTTTAAAGCAGATCGCTGGAGATTTGGAAACCACCAATGCCACCACAGTAGTTTACCAGCCAGATTGGCACAAAGGAGTTATTGGTATTGTAGCCTCTAGACTCATAGAAACCCACTACAGGCCCACCCTTGTTTTTACCAAAAGTGGTCATGTATTGGCGGGTTCAGCAAGGTCTATTAAAGGATACGACGTATACAAAGCCATTGAAGCTTGTAGCGAGCACCTCATTCAGTTTGGGGGTCATATGTATGCCGCTGGGCTTACCTTGGCTCCTGAAAAATACGATGATTTTAAAAATGCCTTTGAAAGCTACGTTTCTACTACTTTAGATTCCGCATTAAAAATCCCTCAAATTAATATAGACAGCCCGCTGTCTTTTTCAGAGATTAGTCCTAAATTCATTAGAATATTAAAACAAATGGCTCCTTTTGGTCCTGAAAATCCCATTCCGGTATTTAAAGCTACAGGCGTTTATGACACAGGTTATGCAAAAGTGATTGGGGCAGATCAAACCCACCTCAAGGGAACGCTTACCCAAGATGGCGCTACAAAGATTAATTTTGTGGCCTTTAAAAAGGCCGATGCCTTAGCACTTCTCTCCCATCAAAAAAAGGTGGACATTGTTTTTAATATATCAGAAAATTTTTGGCAAGGACAAACCACCATACAATTACAATTATTGGATATAAAGCCCCATAAAGGCTAGGACATCTTTATTGGGCAGTTTGGAGCTTTAAAGAGGTTCCGTCATAAACTCCATAGGTGTAGTGAGAGATCCAATCTCCGGTGTTTACGTAGGTCGCATTTTCTGCTACAGCGATCTCTAAGGGTAAATGTCTGTGGCCAAAAACAAAGAAATCATAGTGTTGCTCTGTGAGCTTTTTCTTAGCGTACTGTACCAACCATTCCTGGTCTTCTCCTAGAAACACCACATCTTCTTCTCCAGAAATGAGCTTATTTTTAACAGAGAGATAATGACCTAATGCCACACCAATATCTGGGTGTAGCCATTTGAAAAACCACTTAGCTATTGGATTGGTAAAAACTTTTTTCATTCTTTTAAAACCTTTGTCTCCAGGACCAAGCCCGTCTCCGTGACCGATTAAAAAAGTTTTATTTTCAATAATAAATTCTTGGGGTTTGTGAAATACTTGAATTCCTAATTCTTCTTCAAAATACCCATGCATCCATAAATCATGATTTCCCACAAAGTAATATATAGGGATTCCAGCATCTGAAAGTTCTGCTAGTTTTCCAAGCGTTCGGGTAAACCCTTTAGGAACAACTGTCTTGTACTCAAACCAAAAGTCAAAAAGATCTCCTAAAAGAAAAATAGCAGCAGCAGAATCTTTAATAGTATCTAGCCAAGAAACAAACTTCTTTTCCCTAGGCAAACTTTCTGCAGCGCAGGGTGCTCCGAGATGATTGTCACTGGCAAAATAGATTTTTTTACCGTTTGTAAGGGGTATTTCCTGTTTCATAAAGCCTAAAGATAGTAAACAGCTAGTTATCTGAGGCAAACCATTCCGCAAACGAGCTGTCTGTTTCTTGAAGCCTCAAAGAGAACAAGGCAATGTTTTTTGGCAATCTGGCTTTAATTTTATCTGCAAAATCCAGCACCATATTTTCTGAGGTTGGTTGGTAGTTTGCTAAAATCACAGCGTGTCCTCTGTTAGTAAGCTCTTTTGCCAACTCTATGTGAGGGGTGTTTTTATTAAATACTGTGGCGTGGTCAAATACATCTACCACCTCTTCTTTGACAATTTTTTTTAAGTCTGAGAAGTCAATCACCATACCTAGTTTTACAGCCCCTTCTTCTTCTATAGGGCTTCCAATGACTGTCACAGACAGTTTATAGCTATGGCCGTGAACATTTCTGCATTTTCCGTCGTAGCCAAATAAGGCGTGGCCGGTTTCAAAACTAAACTGTTTGGTAATTCTAATTTTGCTCATGAGAAAAGTTTAAGTTGCAAAGGTATTCTTTTTGCAAAACCAATGCTTAATTGAACTACATTTATCTGTTCTTTTAAATATTGTAAGTGGCTGCATTGTACCGCGAAATGGACTTTGAACTAGACCCATTGTTCGAAACCATTATTTCAGATTTAATGACCCAAGACTACAGTGTTGTGGATCATTTTATAGACCCTAAAACGGTGTCTCTTTTGAGGAATTCTCTCTTGGCTCACTTTGAGGAGGATCGTTTTAAAAAAGCAGCCATTGGAAGTAAAACCAATGAAGTCATAGCGGCGGCTATCCGTGGAGATTATATCTTGTGGATAGATGAAAAGGTCCAGACCCAAGTAGAGACTTTGTTCTTTAAAAGATTAAATGATTTGGTGGCCTATTTGAATAGGACCTGTTTCCTAGGTATTCTTCAGACAGAATTTCATTACGCACTGTATCCTACAGGCACAGGATATAAAAGACATTTAGACAGCTTTCAAAACGACAACAAAAGAAAGCTCTCTATTGCTTTTTATTTGAATTCTGAAGATTGGTCGCAAACAGACGGAGGCGCATTAGCCCTTTATCTTGAAGGGGATCAAAGTGAGGAGCAGACCATACTTGTAAATCCTATTGCTGGTAGAATGGTTATTTTTGAAAGCCAAAAAATCCCTCACGAGGTATTAATAGCACATAGAGATAGGCTCAGTATTACCGGATGGCTTAAAACCAGTTAACTATTTTCGTTTAAATTTTTTGTTGTTTCTAAATTTATTGAAAAAATATATCACACCTACGACTAAAGCGAGGGCAGCGAACAGAAAGTTTTGATTCATGGCACTATTTTATAAATGATTTGAATGCAGCTTGTGCTTGTTCTGTTAAAGCGAGCGCTGCTGTTTCTGTAGCATTAGCATCTAATAGCTCAGCCCAATGATCGGTCCCTTGCCAAGCCGTTTTTTTTATTTGATGAAGGGCTTCTTTACTGTATTGGGTCAGGGCCAAAACCCATGTATTTGTCTCCGCAGTTAAACTCTCTTGGGTTTTGGAAATTTTGTTGAATAAGCCGTTTTCTAATCCCCACTGTGGGCTTTTCCACAGGCTTGGTTCAAGGCTTAAATCGGTGAATTTGCTTATGCCTACTTTTCTAATCACAGCAGGCGCAATCACTAAAGGGCCAATGCCAATGGATAATTCAGAAAGCCTTAGACCGCTATTTGGACCAGCAATCACATAGTCGCTCGCCGCTATTATTCCAAGGCCACCTCCAACAGCTTTCCCCTGAACTTTGGTTGCGATTATTTTGTTAGACGTCTTCATTTCAAGGATTAAACGGCCAAATCCTTTGAAAAATTCCGCAGCATTTTTCAGGTCTTTTAATGCAGACAAATGCGCTATGGATGCACCTGCACAAAAGGCTTTTTCTCCTCCAGATTGTAGTAGGATTAATTTAACCCCTGAATGCGAATTAAGATTTTTTATACTGCCAGCCATTTCCGCTAACATTTCTGGATCACAAGCATTACTCGCCGGGTGTTGGAAAGTAATGGTGGCAATAGCATTTTCTATATGAGTGTGAACAGTCCCTTTCATAATTGTTTTAAATGTAGGTGTTTTGTTTTAGGGGTAAAAATTTTCTTCGAAATTTCCAGATTAAGGCAAGCCCCCTTGCGACCATCCAACAACCAAAGGCAACCCATATTCCTGTGAGTCCCCAATTCATTTTATTACTCCAGAAAACCAAGGGAACAAAGACACCAAAAGAAGTGAGTAACAATACATTTCTCAAAAATTTCATTTCCCCCAAGCCTTTAAACATTCCGTCTAAAACAAAAGCAACACCATTGGTGGGTAAGCAAATTAACAAAATAAAAAAGACCCCTTCAAAAGCCAGTAAAGTGCCTTCGTTTTCCGAAAACAGCCCCCCTATATTTCTGTAAAATATTGTTCCAATCACCAATAAAATACTTCCCATCACGAAACCAAAAAAAGCTACTTTTTTACCTAATTCCCAGAGCTGGGTATAATTTTTAGCCCCTAATAATTTACCGCCAATACTATTTCCTGCAGTCCCATATCCCTCTATAAAAAAGGCAGAAAACAACCACAGATTGAGCAAAATAGTATGGGCACCAATATAAGTAGTTCCCATAGCAGTAGCCTCTCTTACAGATAAAATAAGGGCTGTATTTAAAGCCAAAGAGCGCACGAAAAGATTGGCGCTCATGCCAATAATATTTTTTAATTCTGGGTGTATGGGCCCTTTTACAATCAGCGGAAAATCAGTCTTTAAAAAGAGCAAGCTCAAGGCAAATACAGCCATTACTATTTGCGAAATTAGGCTGGCCCAAGCGGCCCCTTCTAAAAACATAGGTTCAATAAATCCCTCTATTCCATAAACTAAAATAAAGTCTAATCCAATATTTAAAAAAGCGCCAGTAAGCGCGACTAACATTGGCCATAAAGTATTTTGTAGCCCCCTAAAAACACCAAAAACACCAAAGGTGAAAAGGGTTAATGGAAACCCCCAAATTCTAATACTAAAATATTGCGTACACATTTCAAGCAAAGGGCCCGAGGCGTTCATTAGTTTAAATATCTCTGTTTTAAAAGCCAAGCTTGTAACGAGCACCAAAATACTTATAGAAACATTCACATACATGGCCTGCATGGGCAGTGCTTTAATCCCGTCTAAATTGTCCTTACCCAAATATTGAGAAACCAAAGCAGAAATGGCACTTTGGGTTTGCCCCAATACCCAAACCAACATGGATAAAAATGAGCCTACTATTCCAGCAGCAGCCAATGCTTGAGCACCTTGAATAGGTATATTTCCAACAATAGCGGTGTCTGTTAAAGATAGAAAGGGTTCTGCCACACCAGCAATGGTAGCGGGAATAGCCAAGCGATGAATTCTTTTAAGCGGATTTTCTGTAGCACTCATTATTTTAATTAGTATATAATGGGCAGTTCAAAACAATGAAAAGGGGCTTTACTCTTAATAGGGAAATAAATATCTCCTAATTTAGAGTAGCCTCTTTTGGTGTAGAAAGCCACATTTTTTTCATTTAAACTAAAGGTGTCTAGGCGTACAGAAATAAAACCTTCTTTTTTAGCTTTATTTTCTGCAAAATCCATGAGTTTCTTGGCGTATCCTTTGCCTTGGGCAATTGGGTGCACACAAAGCCTATGGATATACATGTTTTTCCCTGTAGCACACATCCATTGAATGGGTTCGTAAACATGGTCCTTAAAATCACTTATTACAACCGCTCCTAACACATTTCCTTCTTGTTCAAAAACATATAATTCTTCTCGATCTAGGTCTTTCTGAAATGCCTCTAGACTCGGATAATGCTCATTCCATTGAAATATACCATTTGCTGTCATATGTCTCGCACATGATTGGGTGACTTCTAAAATGAACGGCAGGTCTTTTGCTTTGGCTGGTCTAATCATATAAACTTATCTGTCAGTTCTTATGAGCACCGACGTATTATTAATCACAAATTTATAGTATATTCATGGTAGTTTAATACCTAATTCTAAATATACCTAACATCTCTTTATGAATCATATTCTCGTTCCCATAGGAAGTAGTCCAGACATTCACGAAACCCTTCAATACGCGGTAGATTTTGCGGCGCCTTTACACTCAAAAATATTTGTAATGGAAGTGTATAATGCACCATCTGCACCAGGAACACTGATGAACGTATCTGAAAAAGTGGCACAGCAGAACAAAGCACATTTACTAGAAGTTATTGGTAAAGTAGATCCCAAGGGCTTAGAAATTAAAATAGTCACTTACAACGGAAGTGTGGTAGAAGGGGTTAAAGCCATTGACAAGGAGCTTGGTATAGATCTAATTATCATGGCGCCTAGACAAAACGATATTCAGGATATTTATTATTTAGGCCCTACTTCTGGAAGCATTATTAAACGCACCAATATTCCGACCCTAATTGTGCCCAAAAAAGCGGTATTTAAACCCTTTAAAAATGTATTAACTGCTTTTAAATCTGGCATTCTTAAAACAAATAGAATTTTATCCCCACTTTTGGAGATTCAGAAAAACCACCAATCTAAGGTGTCTCTTTTGCTGGTTAAAACACCAGGATATTCGGAGGAAGATTTAAAAATAAACACCGCATTAATGGACATGAGTAGTCAGGTTAATATGACCCAAAACGCCACAACTTATTTAGGTGTATTAGAGCATTTTAGAGACCAAAAACCAGATCTTTTGTGTGTTTTTAGAAGAAAAAGAGGGTTTTTTGTCAATTTATTGGAAAAAAGTACCATTTTGAAATCTGAATTTCACGTGTCTATTCCTGTATTAGTATTAAGCGTGAAAAAGGACTGATTATTTTGCGCAAATTAAAGGTTTGAGATTATAAAAAAAAGTGGTTTCTTTGCCTCGCTTTGGGGGATTAGCTCAGTTGGCTAGAGCGCTTGCCTGGCAGGCAAGAGGTCAGCGGTTCGAATCCGCTATTCTCCACTAAATAAGCATCGGCTTTAGCCCTTAAAAAACAGACCTTCACAGCAATGTGAGGGTTTTTTTGTGCCTATCTATTACACCACAAATTTAAACAAAAACCCTTAAAGTGTCAGATTACTGTCAATATTTGACACCTATATGACAGTTAATTAATCTCTTTTTGTATTCAAAAATATAACAGTTTCCTTCTTTTTTTGTTTTTAAATAAAGACACAATTATGACAGAAACAATTGTTATTCGGTTCACTAAAACAGACAAGGAATACCTATCCCAATTAGCCACTAAACACAGACTTGCTTTAAGTAGTTTTTTAAGGTCTGAATTACTGAATTCCTTAACCTCTAAATCTAAGTTAGATGTTTAAAGGTGTTCGTAACGACAACGGCAGACCAGTAGGTTCTAAAAACAAATCCACCATCCTTGTTAAAAATACGATTGCATCCATCTTAGATGATAATGTAGAGTTGTTTAAAGAAAAACTACTGCAGCTAAATGATAAGGACTTTGTTCGTGCTTATATGGACTTGGCTAAGTATGTTATACCCACAATGAAAGCAGTTGAGGTGAATGATGTTTCTGAAGACAATGTTCCCGCTTGGATTGATAATTACAATGAAGAGCAATTAAAAGAGGCTTTAACCAAACAAATATAGATATGTACTATACTGATATTAAACAGGCATTAAAAGACAGTTTTAAGCAAGTATTCACCTGCTACAAAGACGAACAAACAGGATATGAGATATGGCTACTAAATGGAGAGATAATAAACGCTTTTTACAAGTTAAAAAGTCTTTAATAACCCAAATGAAATTATGGTGTGGATTGCTGCACCATATATAATTTTGTATTAATTCCCATAGGGTGCGTGTAGCATAAGAACTGCGCAATACTTCTATCACCTAATCAAGTTGGACGGTAGTTGGTTCAGATAAAATCAGACTGTGTAATAATTGCGTTGGATATTTTCCTTCTTAACACTTCGTAAGCACCCACCAACATTCAAGTTACCCAGCATATTTGCCTAACAAGACCTTTGGCAAGTCATCTAAGTGTTTAAAGGGGGGTGTATTAAGTGTTCTAAATAAGTATTTAGGGTTTTATCTATTTAAATAAGTATATTGTATATCAATACTTTAAACTAAGAATATGAAAAAATACTTACTCAAATACTCGCTTGAGTTTTTGGTTATTGTGATGGGTATTTCTGTTTCTTTTTGGTTATCTAATTACCAAGAGTCAATAGATAATGCTGAAAAAGAAATTCAGGTCTGTAATGATTTATTTAATAGTGTATCTTCATTATATGATGAAATTGAAGATAGAACATTGGCGTTTAAATTTGATTTAGATATTATTGAAAATCTCCTTGGACTATCTGATTTCAACAAATATAATTATGACGATTTAATGGTTGCGGTTATTGATTGGAGAGGTTTTGACCCAAATCAAGAAACCTACTCTACACTAAAGGAGGAGGGCTCACTAAAATACATTTCATCTAAAGAGTTAAAAGTTAATCTTGAAAAATTTTATGGTTCAGAAGGTGGTTATATTATTTCAAATATGGAAGATGATATTATTATGCAAAGAGAGATATTGAAGTATTTAAATTATAACCACCCGATATTAGTGCTAAGAAATAATGAATATAATGATGAATCATTGATATTGAATTTTAAAAGTGTTGTAAATAAAGATTTAACATTAAAGTCTTTAATTAAAGCTAAGCAAAGGTTTATGTTAAATAAGTATAATGGTATATTAGAATATGATAAAGTTCAAAAAGAATTAAATGGACAAATTAAGTCTGAATTAGATAAATTAAATAAACCTTGAATATGAGAAAATACCTTTTAAAATACTCTCTTGAATTCTTGGTCATTGTAATGGGTATATCTATATCTTTTTTTATAGAAAAGAGGAATGCAAAAGATTATCAAGAAGAATTAAAAAATCAATCCTTGAAAAGGATTATCAAAAACATAGAAGTTGATATAATAGACTTAAAATATAATATTAAGGTCAATACTATTGCTGCTAATGCCACAAATTGGTTAGTTAAAAATAATACTAATTATTCAAATATTTCCAAAGACAGTATTGGAATTTATCTAAATAATGCAATCCTTTTGAATACAGTTTTTGTTGATAATCAAGAGGAGTATCGGGCTTTACAAAACTCAGGATTAATTGAACTAATTGAAAATGAAAAAGCAGTAACCGCTCTTCAAAACAAATATATTTATCACGAATTTTATAAAAAAATTGAAGATATAATAATAGAAGAAGCCTCTTTTTTAAGTGATTTTTTATATGAAAACACTCTTTTGAAAAGTCAAAATAAAAATGAATATGGATATACTTATGAAAGGGTTTATTTAACAAAAAACAAAATTCCTCATAAGGTTTTAGAGAGGTTAAAAGTAAAAACAGGCTATCATTCTTATTATGCTGATAGAATTAAAAACAGGATTAAATATGATAGTTTATTGATTGAATATTTAAAAACAGAGACTAATCCAAACTAAACCATAGGCATATCACTTTCCTCTAACTCACTAACCTCTAAACCTCTTAAGTAAGTCAGACTAACAGCTAAGGATGAATGTCCCATAGCCTTTTGTAGTTTACTAAGTCGTTATAATTATTACCTTTAGATATGACTTTCAAGAAATTATTGATGCTTTCCATATTGCCTTGGATAAACATTGGTTTTTTATACGCTATGTATTTATTCAAGATTGATAATGTTCTATTAGGAGTTTATTGGGAACTCACAATGATTCCCTCTTTTCTTATGGGTGTAATTTTCCCAATAATTCTAATTATAAAGTTCATTAGAAAACACTAAACTACAGGTATATCTTTTTACTCCAACTCACTTACTTCAAGTCCTCTTTGGTAAGTCAAACAAACTGCTAAAGAAGAGTGCCCCATAGCCTTTTGTAGTTAACCTTATTTAAAAGTTGTTATATTGTATATCAATATGTAATGTAAACAATATGAAAAAATACTTACTTAAATACTCTTTAGAGTTTTTGGTCATTGTAATGGGAATATCTGTTTCTTTTTGGCTAAATGAAATATCTGTAGAAAAAAACGAAAATAGAGAAAGATTAAAAGTTTTAAATAATATAAAAACAGAAATTAAAGATATTCAAAAGTATACAGGTAACAGAATGAAATATTGGCAAGATGATATAGATTTATATTCTATGTTTTTGAATCCAGAATTTGAAATTAATTCTATTAAAGAAATTACGTCAAGTAAAAGCAGAATTGAATATAATTTGATTTATTACAGAGATTTTGAGCCACCAATGAATAGATATGTTTCTATGATTAACACAGGGAGTTTTAAATTTATTAAATCTGAAAGGATAAAAGAAACTTTAACAAGGCTTCATACAATAAACTATTCAAATATAAATACGTCAGTTCAATATGAAAAATTGCTTAAAGAACGTTTAATAGAAATTATCACTAAAAATCATCCAAACCTTTTGTTTGCATCAAATGATTCTCAAATTAGCATTGAAGATTATTCAAGATTGCTAAAGAAAGAAATAGAAAAAGACTCAATTTTAAAATCAAATTTAATTATTCAACTAAAATATTTTGAAACTAAAAAATCTTTGCTAACTCTATATATTTACACGCTTGAAGAATTAGAAGCAGAATTAAATAAAACTTTTCAATAAAATCAATTTATAGATTTCTGTTCGTCTATAACTATGTCTCCCTTAGATTTCATAAGTTGGTCAAGTATAGCTTGCATATTATAAAAGTCGTGTTCTTTTGCGATTCTACCATCCCTCATAGTTACAATGGTTGTCGCAGATAAATCTAAATAATTACCTGATGCAGGTATTCCAAAAAAATCTCCAGTATGCTTTCCTTTAAAATTATAGTGTTTGATAAGTTTATTTCCTTGACCAAAAGTTTCTTTAATCTCCCATTCTATTTCTGTAAACGCATTTAGATAGTTAGCATAATATTCTTTAACTGCTTCTATGCCTACAATATCACCTTGAGCAGTAACAACAATGCAATCTTCAGTGAAATATTGACTATTAATGACACTTGTATCTCTATTGTAAATAAAAGCATCCCAAAGATTTATATACATTTCTATATCTTTTTCCACTTGATAATTAGCGTCAACTATATTATCTTTTTTACTTTCAATTTTGCAATTAGTCATTGAAATAACTAAAGCTAATAATAATATTTTTTTCATAGATGTATATTTTATTTTGCAATATAAATATTTTATTTAACATTATTCATAGGCATATCACATTCCTCTAACTCACTTACTTCAAGCCCTCTTAAATAGGTTAAACTAACAGCTAAAGAAGAATGACCCATAGTCTTTAGTGTCAAAACTGATAATCAGGTATTTATTGAAATTGGTTATATTTATAAAAAAATAAAAGTAATATGTGGAGTTTAATAAGTATTGTGTTCTTTGTAATTGCAGCCATAGCATCTGGTTTACTTGGCAGGTATATAGCTAAGCAAAAGAATAGGAGTGAAGCTGAAGGGTTTTGGTTAGGTGTTTTGTTCTCTGCTCTTGGGATAATTATAGTTGCTTTATTGCCTACAAAAGAAGAAAAGTCAACAATATTTGGATAAGGGTTTTCTTTTAAACCATAGGCATATCTTCTTCCTCCAACTCACTTACTTCAAGTCCTCTTAGATAGGTTAAACTAACAGCTAAAGAACTATGTCTATTTTTAAACTTATTAAATGAAAAAATACATCTTAATCATTCTAATTATTTTGTTTTTTCTTTATCTGTGGGCAGAATTAGGAGTGG
>Ga0209194_1000523_pt1 | contig 30493 bp, 23 predicted proteins | sample COGITO_mtgs_1004_FD_184787 | JGI IMG/M metagenome (GOLD analysis project Ga0209194, IMG submission 184787) | Pelagic marine microbial communities from North Sea - COGITO_mtgs_100413 (SPAdes) (version 2) | ecosystem: Environmental > Aquatic > Marine > Epipelagic ...
GTCACCGGTCTCACGAGCGAGACAATAGAAGCCAGCTTGCGCGCTCAAGGATCGGACAGTGCAATAGAAGCTTTAGAACAGGCGATCGCCCGCGAACTCGAACGCATTCAGAGAACTTCAACCCCCGCCGAATAACCGCCAGCGCTTCTCTTTTACTTAACCTTTTTTCTCTAAATGGCCACAATCAATGGGTTCATCAACCTCTACAAGCCTGCCGACTGGACCTCTCACGACTGCGTAGCTCGACTACGCCGCCTGCTCAATACCAAAAAAATCGGCCACGGCGGCACGCTAGATCCAAAGGCGACTGGCGTACTGCCGGTGGCGGTCGGCAAGGCCACGCGGCTGCTGCAATATCTACCCGATGGAAAAGCGTATCGGGCCGTCGTTCGGTTTGGCGTAACCACGACAACGGACGATCTTGAAGGGGAGATCGTCACTCAGCGGACTGCGGCGGCGCTAGGTTTAGCAGATATCGAAGCCGCTTTACCGCAATTTCTAGGCAAAATCGATCAAACTCCGCCTATTTACAGCGCCATTCAGGTAGATGGCAAACGACTTTACCATCTAGCCCGGCAGGGAAAGACCGTCGAAGTCCCGACTCGCCAAGTCACCATTCGTCAGCTAAAAAGCCAGCGCTGGCAGCCGGGAGAGCAGCCCGAACTCACGCTAGATATTGACTGCGGCCCCGGCACTTACATTCGCTCGCTGGCCCGCGATTTAGGCAGCGCGGTTGGCACAGGAGCAACCTTAGCAAGCCTCATACGCACTCACAGCAGCGGATTTGATTTGGCCGACAGCATCACCCTCGAAGACATAGAGCAGGGTTTGCGCTCAGGTACGTTAGAGCCAGTTGCCGCCGGACAGGCTGTGCAGCATTTGCAGGCGATCGCCCTTCCGCCGGATCTGGCTCACCGCTGGCGCATGGGCCAAAAGCTGCCTGTATCAGAGCAGATGATGGGAGAAGGTCTCGGGGAGCTAGCAGCGGTAGCTGAAGGTGCGCCCTCTGCTCCGCTGCGAATTTTAGATGCTAAAACGCAGGTTTTTTTAGGCGTTGGCGAAATTGAAATGGGTCAGCCGACCGTAGCGCTATCTAGCAACATAGATCAGGCGGCCCCCATCAAAATCCTGTCTTGCAGTCGGGTCTATCTAAGCCAAGACGGACCTGGATCAACCATCGCCTTAAACTAAACAACCTCAAACGAACGAACGCCAAACCTGAGGTTCAAACTCAAGAGCACCAGCACTCAATCAGCCGACGCTCTCAGCTTTGCTTACATAAGTTCATAATAGTCAACGCCCTTGAGCGAGAGACTTTCGCGCTATTTTATTCGGCTCTAGCAGGGACTGAACGGGTATAGAAAGGGCGATCGCCTGCGTAGATAGTAGATAGTAGTGCAGTGCGATACAATTACAGAATATCTAAATGTTCGCTCGGGAAATACAAAAAATGGTCACGCTCAAAATCGTTGTCTACCTCACGATCTCCTTTTTCGTTGGACTGTTTATCTTTGGCTTCCTTAGCGGAGACCCTGCTCGTAACCCAGGCGGCGGCGACTTCGAATAAACACCTACGAATAGACACCTATTCGAACAGGCACAGTACAGATTTATCTCGCTCAGATCAATCTAATATTAACGAGACCAGCCCGCCTTGCCGGGCTGTTTTTGTGAGCAAATATGTGAGTGAGCAAATAAGAGACATAGCAGTGGTTCGAAGGAGAGATAGTTGAGCGGATGGTTTATTTCGATCTACCACCCGAACCTGCTGTGTATCAGCCCGTTGAGACAGACACAAGCAAGCGGCTAGGGGCCCAAGCCAATTCCCAAACAAATTCTCAAACAGGTTCTCAAGCAAATTCCCAAGCAAGTTCCCAAAGCGAGCTACCGCCGAAACTGTTGGCGATCGCACCCCCGGTCGAACCTACAAATTTTTTAGACAAGCTGCTCGCCAGCGAACCGGCCCAAAGACAATCCGCTACGCCAACAGCCGATCCAACAGCCGATGCCTTCCTATTCGAGCACTTAGGCGAACCTCAATTCTCGCTTGCTCAAAACGACTTACCTTCGCTAGAGCCGTCTACCGAGGAAGCGGCTCCAGCAACATCACCACCGGGCGAGCGAGTGCCCAATGCGCCTATTCCGACCGAGACCGAACCCACCCTAAACGACGCTCCGCCTGCGCCAGTTCCTAGCAGCGAAATTGAGGTAGAAGTCGAAGCCGATCCTGAAGAAGAGCTGACGCCCGAAGAATTTGCCTCCCGCCTTAAGCTCAGCGCCGACTTCCAGGAATACAACCCCAGCACGCAAATCATTACCGCTCGCGGCAACGTGCTGCTAGAGGTTAACGACGCCATTATTGAGGCCAACGAGCTGTGGGTTAACTTGGTCAACCGCTACACGCTAGCCAAAGGCGACGTACTGCTCACGCGCGGATCTCAGCTCATTCGCGGCAGCAGCGCCGAATACAACTTCATTCAGCAGTCTGGCACTATAGGCAACGCGGTTGGAACGCTCTATTTTCCCGAGTTAGCCAACGATTTGTCTTCGCCGCTTGATCCCCGTACGCGATCGCTGCGACGCATTTACGATCCGATTCGCCGCAGCGCCGATTTGGAAGTAGACAGCGACGGCAGCGTCCAGCTCACTAGCAGTACAGATGCTGCAACCTTGGGCGGCGATACTGGCCAGCTCCGGCAGCTAAGATTTGAAACCGAAGAGCTAGCCTTTGACGTAGAAGGCTGGGTCGCCAAAGATGTCCGCATTACCAACGACCCCTTTTCTCCGCCAGAGCTAGAGCTGCGCACCGACCGGCTAACCCTGCGAAATATCTCGGCGACTCAAGACGAAGTGCTGTTCAAGCGGCCCCGCCTAGTCTTTGACCAGGGACTGTCTATTCCGCTGTTTCGCAGGCGAATTTTGCTCAGCCGAGGCGCAGAAGGCGGCGTTAACCCGGACGATTTAAATCCTATACCGGTGCAGGTTGGCGTAGATGGGCGCGATCGCGGTGGCCTCTTTATTGGGCGCAAAGTACCGCTCATTAGAGAGGACGGCATCAATCTATCAGTGACGCCGCAGTACTCCCTTGGCAAAGCCTTTAGCAACCGGAACAGCAGCCCTATCAATCTAGAAAACTTCGGCGGCACCGCCGAGCTAAGCGCCCGGCTTTCCGAACGCACCACGATCAGAGGCACCGCCGATCTCACCAGCCTTAATCTCACCGAAATCACCGAAAATCTGCGCACCAGCATCCGCGCCGAGCAGCGCATTGGAGATCACCGGCTCGCTCTGCAATACGGCTATCGCGAACGCCTGTTCAACGGATCGCTTGGCTTTCGAGACGTGCAGTCTAGCTTTGGAGCCGTGCTGCTCTCGCCCAATATATCGCTCAACGACAGCGGCCTCAATCTGACCTATCAGGCCAGCGCCCAGTTCATCAACGCCGAAACCGACCGAAACGATCTGCTGCTCTCTAGCGGATCGGATACCGGACGCATCAGCCTAGGCCGCTATCAGGCCAGCGCCGCCCTCTCCCAAACGTTCAACCTATGGCGAGGCCAGCCCAAACCGCCAACCCAGGACGAAGGACTCCGATTCACCCCAGAACCCATCGTCCCCTACCTCGATCTTAGAGCGGGCCTGCGAGGTACGGGCACGTACTACAGCAGCGGCGACGCCCAAGACAATCTGATTGCAGATATTGGAATAGAGGGGCAAGTAGGCCATCTTTCTCGCAATTTTGGCGACTACACCCGGTACAACATCAGCTACTCCCAATCTTTCATTGGCGGCGCCACCTCTCCCTTTTTGTTTGATCGCGAAGTCGATCGCAACGTTTTGACCCTTGGCATTGCGCAGCAGCTATATGGCCCCTTCATCGTTGGGTTTGAGACCGCCTTCAGCCTAAGTGGCGGTAGCACCATCGACACCATCTATAGCCTGGAGTACAGCCGCCGCACCTACGGCATTTTGCTACGCTACGACGACGCCCAAAGCGCCGGGTCTATTGGCTTTCGCCTAAGCAACTTTAGCTGGGTAGGCGATACCAATCCATTCGATACGCCCAGGGTCAGGCGGGTTCAAGGCGGCGTTGTCGAGCAAAATTGATGCAATCAGAATATCTGCCACTCAAGCCTTCGCAATAAAACTATTCGGTTCAGTAGGATTACGGATGAAGTATGTAGGTGATAGATGCTACTGGTAAGTGCTGGCACCCTTAAATTCGCTGGGTAACATCCAGTCAATCCATTCGCGAGCTAAATCTTTACTGGCTTATTGGCAAAATAGCGTTGATTTGTTAGCGAAGTTATGAATAAAACGTAGGTAAACGCACAGAGAATCGAGCAGAATACAGAGAAGCAGGTAGACGGAAATGAGCATTATGACAGCAGCCACCTTTTCCACGTCTGTAGAAGCGCAGCAAGCCGCCGCTCTATTAGCAAGCTACCAATTTGAGTTGGGCGGCCACGATGCCCGTCAATGGGTATCGCTATGGTTAGAATTCTATCGCCCTGCCTGGATTCGCGATGCTGTAATTGAGGCGCTCTACCAAGGCCGGTACAAGTCTGTTTCGGTGCGTCAAATTTTAGAGCTGTGGAATCGCCGAGGCCAGCCCATTCGTCACGTTACGCACGAATTCGAGGCTGCTGTCTGTAGAGAGTTTGGCGAAGTTAAGCTAGCTGCGACCGCCTTACCGCAAGATCAAAGACGCAAAGCCAATATCGGCAGCATCCGCAGATCTAAACATACCTCAGCTAAAAACACTTCAGCTAAAAACACCTCAGCTAGAAGCACCCCAGCTAAAAACCCTCCAACACATCATCTCTCATCGCTAAAAGACTCTATTCACAAGGCCGGCCAAGCTAGTTTTGCCCCCACCGCTGCCGTCTCTTTCGACCTCTCAGAAACGCCACCGGGGATGGCGCCTATGGCAGTTCAACCGGAAGATTTTGGCATCGCGAATCAGAGTGAAGTAGCTGCCGCAAAGCCAGCAGTCGAGTCATTGGCCCAGCCATCAGGCAAATCATCAGGAAAGCCAGCGACAACCGAGCTAGAACGCAGCCTGCGCCCAGAAACTAATCCATCAATCGACAACGGCAACGAGTCCTACCGCAAGGTTTCGCGCTCTGCCATTCAGTCTCCCGCCGAAACAGAAGCGCTGCTGCGAACCCAAAGACAGCTCAACGGCGTTCTCTACACTTCGGCTAGAGCCATTCAGCCTTTCAAGCCAGCGCTGCCTTTTTCAGCCCAGACTCTGCGCCTAGCCAGACAGAAGACGCTGGCCTAAGCGCTGCTAGGGTTCTCATTCTTAGCCGAATTAGCAGTCAGACTAATCCTGTTTGGGTGGCTTTACGCCCATTCGAATCTCGGAGCAAAACGAGGCAATGCGCAGACCGTCTGACAGCTCGGTTAGGCCCGTACGCATCCGCAGATTGTCGTTGATAAACCACAGACGCTCTGTAGAACGGTTGCCGTCTTCTTCGCTGGCAATGGTGAGGACTTCATCCTCTAGGGCATAGCAGCTCTTGGTTTTAGCACCGCTGCGGATGAGCGTTCCACCTGGAATGGGAGCGTCGCTGTTTTCGGGTACGAGCGGCACGAGCAAAGCGGACATTACTTTGGGCTTTGTATCACCATCTATGGTGCTATTTTGCTGAACGCGCAGACCGCAAAGCGGCGCTTTTTCGACTGAATGCTCCTGGCAAAGCTGCTGCACGTCTGCGTTATCTGGCGGCAAGAACTCAACCTCTAAATCAGACTTGCCCGCTTTAGACTGCTGGGTAGAGAGGGCGTGCGTGGTGCGCTGAGAAAACCATCTCCCAGCCATTTTTTCAAAAAAGTTCACAATTTCCATGAGCGGGGCGACAACTTTGTCTATAGTTCTTTACTTGCTTCAATTTTACGCGTAATTGGGTCTAAGGGCGATCGCCCAAAAATCCCCTAAAGCTGCCTTACGCCCCACAGCAGCGGCAATACAGGCCACAGCGAATGATAAGCTAGCGGTTGGCAAATAAAACAGATATCAAGAGCTTCATCCCATGACCGGATCCAACCCAACGCCGCTTTTATTACGGGCTGCCCAAGGCCAATCTGTTGAGCGTCCCCCGGTTTGGATGATGCGACAGGCAGGCCGCTACATGAAAGCCTATCGAGACCTACGCGAAAAGTATCCTTCGTTCCGCGATAGATCCGAGATTCCAGAAGTCGCCATCGAAGTTTCGCTTCAGCCTTGGAAAGCCTTTAAGCCGGACGGCGTGATTCTCTTTTCGGATATTGTGACGCCGCTTCCTGGCATGGGCGTGGGCATGGACGTCGCCGAGGGTAAAGGCCCCATTATCGACGAGCCAATCCGCTCTCAGGCCCAAATCGACGCGCTCACGACGCTAGACCCGGATGAGTCCATGCCCTACATTCGCAAGATTTTAGGCGCACTTCGAGAGGAAGTTGGCAACGAGTCTACGGTACTGGGCTTTGTGGGCGCACCTTGGACGCTGGCCGCTTACATCGTGGAAGGCAAAGGCTCTAAAACCTACAGCAACATCAAAAGAATGGCGTTTACAGAGCCTAAAATGCTGCACAGTTTGCTGAGTAAAATTGCCGACAACATTGCTATCTACGTGCGCCACCAAATTGACTGCGGCGCTCAGGTCGTACAGCTATTCGACTCTTGGGCTGGTCAGCTTAGCCCACAGGACTACAAAGCCTTTGCGCTGCCTTACCAGCAGCAAATCGTTCGCCAGGTAAAGCAAACTCATCCGGACACGCCGCTGATTTTGTTGGTCAGCGGCAGCGCTGGTGTGCTGGAGCTGATGGGTGAGTCTGGCGTTGATATTATCAGCGTCGATTGGTCGGTTGATATGGCTGATGCAAGGCGACGGTTGGGATCAGACATGATGGTGCAGGGCAACGTCGATCCAGGCGTGCTGTTTGGCTCTAAAGAAGGGATTCGCGATCGCATCATCGACACCGTCAAAAAAGCGGGTAGCAAAGGCCACATTCTCAACTTGGGCCACGGCATTTTGCCAGGGACCCCTGAAGAAAACGGCGCTTACTTCTTTGAAGTAGGCAAACAGGTCAACGATCTTTTAGCTGCCAAAGTATAAAGGCAATAAGTGTAGAGGCAATAAGTTTAGAGGCAGTACGCCTTCTGTCACAGCTAGCCTCTAAACCTAGCCGAATTCATCATTGGCCCAGGGCGATCGCACGTCTTGGGCTACTTCATGTCAAAATTGGGCAACAGAAATATCAGGCAACCAAAAAATCACGGGCGCTAGAACCATGCGTATCTTCATCACCGGGGCAAGCGGCTGCATCGGCCACTACCTAAGCGAGACGCTGATCGAAAATACCGATCACGAGCTGTTTTTGATGATGCGCAATCCGGCCAAGCTGAAAGTGCCAACCGATCGGCGCCCTGGCATTACGGTGCTGCAAGGCGACATGCGCGAAGTCGCCCAGTTCAGCGACCTGCTAAAGACGATGGACACGGCAATTCTAGTCGCGACGTCCTGGGGCGATCCTAAAGAGAGCTACGAAATCAATGTCGAAAAGACGTTGGAGCTGATGTCTTTGCTCGATCCTGAGCGCTGCCAACAGGTGATTTATTTCTCGACGGCCAGCATTCTCGACCGGGACAATACACCGCTAAAAGAGGCCGGTGAAATTGGCACAGACTATGTGCGGACCAAGTACATTTGCCATGAGAAGCTGAGTGAGTTAGCGATCGCACCTAAAATCACCACCGTCTTTCCCACGCTAGTCTTCGGCGGCGACCAAAACAAACCCTACTCCCACATCTCCGGCGGACTGCCCGAAGTCGCCAACTACATCGGCATTATCCGCTTCATTTCTGCCGATGGCAGCTTCCACTTCATCCACGCCAAAGACATCGCCGAAGTCGTTCGCCATCTAGTCGAGCATCCTCCTGGCCCCAACGATGCCAGAGAACTGGTGATTGGCAACCCAGCCAAAACCGCCGACGAAGTCGTCTCAGACCTGAGCCAGTACTTAGGCAAGCGGCAGTACTTCCGCATTCCCCTTTCGTTCGGCTTGGCCAACATCATCATCAAGCTTTTCAATATTCGCATGGCCGACTGGGACAGGTTTTGCATGGCCTATCGCCACTTCACCTACGAAAATACGGTCACGCCTTCTAGCTTTGGCCTCAAAGACAGCTACCCCACAATTCAATCCGCCGTTCGCTCAGCGGGCATCGCCTCCAAAGCATAATCTCCAAAGCATAGTCTCCAAAGCATAGTCTTTAAGTAGACTGCTATAGTACATTTGTCGTGGCCAAACCAGAAACACCGCGCAGCACTATGGCTATTATCTCTTCCAAGTCAGCCGCCGAGGGCGACGCCAAAAAGAAGTCGGCTAAAAAAGAATCAGTTAAAAAAGAATCTGGCGAAGGTGAGTCGGCTAAAAGCAGATCTGCGAAAAGTAAGGCGGCTACAGATGAGCAGTCAACATCAGAGCAAACAGCTCCGGCTAAAACCGACTTATTAAAAGGTGAAGCCGAACCCGTTGAACTCTCTCGCAGTGAAGACGGCCTCCGCCCCGACACCATCAGCACCTATATTGGCCAAAAAGCGCTCAAAGAAGTGCTCAATATCGCTATTCAGGCGGCAAAAACTCGGCAGGAGCCGCTCGACCATCTGTTGCTCTACGGCCCGCCAGGACTGGGCAAAACCACAATGGCGCTCATTCTAGCTCGCGAGATGGAGGTAGACTGCAAAATCACCACTGCCCCGGCGCTAGAGCGTCCGAGAGATATCGCCGGTCTGCTGGTGAACCTAAAAGCAGGCGACGTGCTGTTTATTGATGAGATTCACCGACTCTCTCGCGTAACCGAAGAAATTCTATATCCGGCCATGGAAGACTCCCGGCTAGATATCACCATTGGCAAAGGCCAGAGCGCCAGAACTCGCAGCATTCCTTTGCAGCCGTTTACCCTAGTAGGTGCGACCACGAAAGTTGGATCCCTGGCCTCTCCGCTGCGCGATCGCTTTGGCTTAGTTCAGCGGCTGCGCTTTTACGAAATTGATGAACTCACCGCGATTGTCTTGCGCACCGCTGACGTGCTGAAAGTAGATGTCGCAGAAGATGGCGCGGCTGAGATTGCCCGCCGCGCGCGCGGTACTCCGCGGATTGCCAACCGGCTGCTCAGGCGCGTTCGAGACTATGTACAGGTGAAAAAACTCGGGCCAATTGATGAAGTGATCGCGGCTGAAGCCCTTCAGCTATTTAACGTTGATCCCTGCGGGTTAGATTGGACAGACCGCCGACTGCTGACGCTGATGATTGAAAACTTCAACGGCGGGCCAGTAGGACTAGACACGATGGCCGCTTCTACCGGCGAAGACCCTCAGACCATCGAAGAAGTGTACGAACCGTACCTCCTACAGATTGGCTATTTGCAGCGTACGCCTAGAGGCCGAGTAGTCACTGCTGCGGCCTGCCACCACCTAGGGTATGCGGTGCCTGACAATCATCTCTTTATCGATATGCCCTTATTTAGCCTGCTCGACGATCCCTCAGACAAAGCTGAGCTTGCTGAACCCAAAGGCGGGCCAGCCTAAAACGTTGCTTCAAGGTTTACTTCAAGCTTTGCTCCAATGAGGGAATCGCTGGTTTGCCTTTACTGGTTTGCCTTTAGAGGAGGAAAGCGTCATGCTAAGAGAACTTTCACACCCAGGCATTAGGTTTTGGGTAAGCAGATGGGCAAGCAGATGGGTAAAGCACGCACGGAGATGCGTCCTACCGGCAAAATGCGTTTGAGCAGGAGGGCAATCGCGGTACTGTTAAGCCTTTGCCTATCAGCGAGTCTGTGGGCAAACGCTAAGGTCGCCCCCGCGATCGCCGCTCCAATCGCCAACCTATCGGAAACCTTCAGCCGATTCTCCGACAGCGATATCCAAGCGATTGGCAACCTGCGCAAGGCTGCTTTCTCGGCCACTCAGTCCGGTAATTTCACGGAGGCCGAAACTCAGTGGTCGGCGCTAATCGAACGTCTTCCTCAAGAAGCAGCGGTATGGAGCAACCGGGGCAACGTGCGGATTCGGCAAAATAACCTCGAAGGAGCCTTAGCCGACTACACTCAGGCGATCGCCCTAGCGCCTCAAGAACCCGACCCTTACCTCAATCGCGGCGCAGTTTTAGAAGCGACAGGTCAGTGGGAAAAAGCCATTGAGGACTACAACGCGGTTTTGCAGCTCGACCCGGACGACCCAGCCGCCTACAACAACCGAGGCAATGCCGAAGGCGGAGCCGGTGAGTGGGAACTGGCAATCGCCGACTATCAAGCGGCTATTACGCTGCAGCCCAGCTTCTCTTTGGCCTACGGCAACTACGCGCTAGCCCTTTATCAAACCGGTGATATCAGCCAGGCATTACAAATTATGAAAAGCCTAGTGCGCAAGTATCCTAGCTTTACTGATATGAGAGCCGCCCTAACCGCTGCCCTATGGGACCAAGGGCAAGCAGGCGAAGCCGAAAGCAACTGGGTTGCGGTCGTTGGATTAGACAGCCGCTACAAAGATCTTAACTGGGTTAAGAATGTTCGGCGCTGGCCACCAGCAATGGTAAGTGCACTAGAAAGCTTTTTGACTCTCTAGCGCACTTAACCATTTCGCCGATATACTACAGAAATCTTGATTTTTTAGCGGGTTTCTAGCAATTTCGCTAAAAAAGCTGCTTGCTAGAAAAAACGTATGAACGTCGCGATCGCGTGAATTACGCAAGGCTAAAACTGCGGGGATTACGCACACTATCAACAGACTATCCTTGTTGAAAAGCACTGTCCAAGCAGTACAATTAGCCCGGCTAGCAGGTGACAAATTATACCTTTTCTTCAACTCCATTTCAGGTACGCCTGCCTCTAATGGAAGTATCAGGGTATACACGGATCTATGTAGATACGGAGCAAGCTAACATAATTAAACTCCTGAGTATCTACCTAGCTATATTTTTTATGTGGCTGTTTTACCTTATATATAAGGGTCGCCGTCCGTAGCGACATGTAGGTCATCCTACTTCTCACATCCGAATTTGTAGCGACCCTTTCCCGCAATCGCGGAGAGTCTCACATGCTCCAGCGTAAAGTCGAGCTGCCCTTGCTCTTTCGGCAGGATAAAGATAGAAGCATCCCGGTTGGGCCAGCCCAGCCAAGACAGCAGGTGCTCTCGGCCGAAGAAGGCCGCTTGCAGCTAAAAGCTCCCGAGGCAACGGCCAAACTATCACCCCCAGTTACAGCGAGCGAGCAGTTACACTCGACGGCTCATAGTGCTGCCAAAAGCGATCACAATTCGCCTGGCAAAGGCAGTTCACCGGCCAATAGTGAGCAGCCCTTGGCCGTCGATAGCAGCAAATCCAATCCATCGCTTCCCCCTGCCTTTCACTCGGATGCTATTTCGGCTTTCGAGAGCCATATACTCCCTAGTTCAAGCAGTTCTCTACAAAATCAGCGATCGCAAAATCAGCGGCTGCGACAGGTAGAGCGGAAGCTGCGCAGCTCTCTAAACTTAGCAACAGTACTCGGGGCGACTGTCGTAGAAACGGCTGCCTTCTTTCAGGCAAAGCAGGTCAGCCTGCTGCGCCACGATTCGCTGCTCCATCGCTGGGAGCTAGTCGCTCAGTACTGCGGAAATCAGGATCTCGCCTGGCAGCAGCCTTTCGCTTTTAGCGCGGATGAGTTTCCAGCTTTAGTCGAAGCGCTGCAGCAAGGACAAGCCGTCTGTATCAGCGTAGGGATGGACGAAGCGGCTCCCGAAGAGGTTCGTCGCTGGCAATCGCAGTGGTCGGGCAACTGGCTACTAATGCCGGTCAAGCGCCGACAGACCATGGGCTATTCGCTTAATGGAGCGGTTTTGGGAGGAGAGGCTGGAGGAGGAGACGATAACCGCGAGCATTGGGGCGTCATGGCGCTAGCCTGCACCGATCAGCAAGCCTGGTCGCGAACGGCAGTAGTACTTAGTCAGAGCATTGTCGTTGAGCTAGAGTGGGCGATCGCTCAGGCCCACCAGCATCAAGAGCTGATGCTGGCTAACCAAGAGCTGCAAAAGCTAGCGCTCTCCGATGGTCTAACCCGATTGGCCAACCGCCGCCGGTTCGATGAGCATTTGTCCGATGAGTGGCAGCGCTTAGCGAGAGACCGACAGCCGCTCTCTCTCATTCTGTGCGACCTCGATCATTTCAAACGATATAACGATACGTTTGGCCATCCGGCGGGCGATCGCTGTCTAATTCGCGTCGCTAGAGCTTTGCTCAATGGCCCGCAGCGTCCGGCAGACCTGGTTGCTCGCTACGGCGGTGAAGAATTTGCCGTCATTTTACCCAATACAGATACGCATGGGGCTTGGCGCATCGCCCAAAAAATTCACGAAAATATCCGGGCCCTGAAAATCGAGCATTCGCCCGACAACGAAGAACAGTACGTCACCGTAACGATGGGTGTCTCTACCGTTCTGCCAGGGCACAACAGCACCGCTCAAATGCTTGTGCAGGCCTCCGACTTAGCGCTTTACCACGCCAAGCAGCAAGGCCGAAACCGCACCTATGTTCACGCGCATTACAACACGGTAGAAGCCAACTTCCAGCGTGTTGACGCGCCGCTAGATATGACACCTTAGGCAGATAAATCCATAAGCGGTCATTTTCGGCTCAGCGAAGCTCGCAGCTACTCGCGATCGCATCTATTCGCGATAATTAGCGAGCTTCGCAAAGCTACCCGATTCCAAGCTCGCACCGCCCACTAATGCGCCATCGATTTCGCTTTGCGCCATAATTTCGTCCACGTTCGAAGGCTTCACCGAGCCACCGTACTGAATTGGCACGTCTTTATTCACTAGCTGAGCGCGAATATTTCCAATCACTCGATTTGCTTCATCTGCCGCGCAGGTATCGCCTGTGCCAATTGCCCAAATCGGCTCATAGGCTACCACCAAATCGTACTGATTAATTCCCACGAGACCCCGCTCAATCTGGGCTGCAATCACCCCTTCGGTCTCATTCGCGTCGCGCTGCTGCTTGGTTTCGCCTACGCACAGAATGGGCGTAATGCCCGCCGCCTGAGCCGCCTTAAGCCGAGCATTTACAGTTTCGTCGGTCTCACCAAAGTACTGTCGGCGCTCGCTGTGGCCGACCACCACATAGGGAATATCTAGCTCTGCTAGCATCGGCCCAGAGATTTCGCCGGTATAGGCGCCGCTCTCTTGCCAGTGAATGTTTTGAGCGCCCAATTTAACCCGACTCCCTTTAAGCTTGTCTGCCATCATGCTCAACGCCGTAAAGGGCGCACATAAAACCAGCTCTCTCTCTTCGGGTACGCCTTCTAACTCCGGCAATACCTTTTGCACAAACGCCAGGGCTTCTGCCTGGGTCTTATGCATCTTCCAATTACCAGCAATGACAACTTTTCGCACGGGTTTTCTTATATAGGCGCAGCATCCTGAATCGTACAGGTAAACCCTGACGGCTCGCAATTAAAGTGTAAAGAGAAACGTTGTACTTAAACGCCACAAGAAACGCAAAAAGAGATGCAGCGGGTAAGCGACATCTCTTTTCATCAAGGATTAAGTCAGCGCAAAAGGACAGACAAAAATCTATCCTTCAAGGTTTTTCAGGTTAGCCTACTCAACTCCTGCCGCTGTCTTAGCTTTCTCTGCCTCATCGGGATGAATGCCCAAACGAGTCAGATTCACGCGACCGCGATTGTCAATTTCGCGCACCTTTACTAGCACTTCGTCGTCTACATTCACTTCGTCTTCTACCTTATTCACTCGGTAGTCGGCAAGCTGTGAGATGTGAATCATGCCTTCTTTACCCGGCATAATCTCGACGAATGCGCCAATTGGAATCACGCGAGTGACTTTGCCCATGTAGACATTGCCAGCTTCGGGCACGTGAGTAATGCCCTCGATCATCTTCATGGCCTGCTTAGCCTTGTCAGAGTCAACAGCAGAGATAGTGACTGTGCCGTCGTCCTGAATGTCTACCTTGGCCGTAGTAGCCTCGGTGATGGCCTTAATCTGCTTACCGCCAGGCCCAATCACCATCCCGATTTGGTCGGGGTTGATCTGCATAGTGAGCAAGCGCGGCGCGTAAGGCGATACTTCAGTGCGAGGCTTGTCGATGGTCTCTAGCATCTTCTCTAAGATGTGCAGACGTGCCGGACGCGCCTTGTTGATGGCTTCGCTAATCACTTCCATCGGGAGGCCGGTGATTTTCATGTCCATCTGTAGGGCTGTGATGCCGCTGTCGGTACCTGCCACCTTAAAGTCCATGTCGCCCAGGAAGTCTTCGATGCCCTGAATGTCGGTGAGAATGCGCACTTCTTCGCCTTCGCGGATTAGGCCCATGGCCGCGCCGCTAACAGGCTGAGAGATAGGAACACCCGCGTCCATTAGAGACAGCGTAGAACCGCAAACGGAACCCATAGAGGTAGAGCCGTTGGAAGAGAGCACTTCAGATACAACGCGAATGACGTAAGGAAAGTCCTCTTGAGGCGGCAACACCGGAATCAGCGCACGTTCGGCTAGCGCGCCGTGACCAATCTCGCGGCGACCGGGCGATCGCATAGGCCGCGTCTCACCGACAGAATAAGGTGGGAAGTTGTAGTGATGCAGATACTTCTTATCGTCGCTAGGGTGCAAATCATCCATCATCTGCGCGTCCCCAGGCGTGCCTAGCGTGGCAATAGAGAGCACCTGCGTCAGGCCGCGACGAAAAAGACCCGTGCCATGAACGCGATTGGGCAACACGCCTGTGCGGCAGGTAATCTTACGCACTTCGTCAAGCTTGCGACCGTCTACGCGCACGCCTTCTTCCAGAATTTGAGCGCGCATCAGCTTCTTCGTCAGGCTCTTAAAAGACTTACCCAGCGCTTTCTTATCGCCAGCGACCGTCACACGAACCGCGTCATCTTCAGCTAGGCCCTGAATCTCTTCAGACATCTTGGCCTTAATTTCGTCCAGTTTCCCATCGCGCTCAGCCTTAGTCTGCTCGAACTGCTTCAGCACTTCTTTCATCGAGTCGCTAGCTTTATCACTTAGGAAAGTCTCTAGCGCTTCGTTCTTCTCAGGCTCAGGCTCAGTTGGCCGAGTCAGGCCCAGCTCTTCAACGAGATCTAGCTGCGCCTGAATCAGATCGCGTACCACTTCATAGCCAAAATCAATGGCTTCAATAATGTCTTGCTCGGGCAGCTTATTTGCCCCAGCTTCTACCATAATCACGCCGTCAGGAGAACCGGCAACAATCAAATCTAAATCGCCGTCTTCAATTTCCTGGTAAGTCGGGTTAATAATGAAATCGTCGCCTACTAAACCCACGCGCACGGTCGCCATCGGACCATAGAACGGAATCTCAGCGAGCAGTACGGCAATCGATGCGCCGGTCGCTGCAAGCACGTCAGGGGGAACGTCCTCATCCATCGAAAGCGTCGTCGCTACGATTTGAATATCATCGCGAATCCACTGAGGAAACAGCGGACGCATGGGCCGGTCAATCAAACGACTCGTGAGCGTTGCGCGTTCGGGGGGACGGCCCTCTCTGCGGAGGAAGCCGCCAGGGATGCGGCCTGCGGCATAGAGACGCTCTTCGTAATCTACCAGCAGTGGCAAAAAGTCAATGCCCTCTCTGCCGCTCGATCTTGTAGCTGATACCAGTACAGCCGTATCGCCAGAACTTACAAGTACCGAGCCACCAGCCTGAGGGGCTAACAGCCCTACCTTCAGCTGAATATCTCGACCGTCGATTGAAATCGACTTATCAAATTCTTGCATTTATGAGTCCTTACTCTTTGTTAGTTTTCTCGTTTTGTGCTTCGGCAATCGTATCACTGTTAATGAAACGTTGTACGGTTGGCCGTCTGTCTGGCTTAATAAAGCGTGGCGCAGCAGACCGGATAAAAGCACGTGGGAAAACTAGAGCCGGTTCAAAATTAGGTCATCATAGGGGTTCTTGTTTGACTGCTTTTAGGTTGGCGTCTGCGCCTTCTGTTTCTGGGCAATCTGCGCCTACGTTATCTGCTATTTCTGTTTGCTATGACTCTACTAATTACGGGCGCTGCCGGATTTATTGGCTATTCTCTATCGCTGAGGCTTTTGAAGTCGGGCGAGCTAGTTTACGGGATTGATACGCTCAATGACTATTACGATGTCACGCTGAAAAAAGACAGGCTAGCTCAGCTACAGGCGTTTGATAATTTTACGTTTGAGCAGTTGGATGTGGGCGATCGCACCCAAACCGCCCGGCTCTTCGATCAGCACACATTCACCAGCGTCGTCCATCTTGCTGCCCAAGCAGGCGTGCGCTACTCACTAGAAAACCCGCTGGCCTACGCCGACAGCAATCTTTTGGGCTTTGTCAATATTCTAGAAGGCTGCCGCCACAGTAAAATCGGCCACTTGGTCTTCGCCTCGTCTAGCTCCGTCTACGGCAAAAATCGCAAGGTGCCCTTCTCCACCGAAGACCGCGTTGACTACCCGGTGTCGCTCTACGCCGCTACCAAAAAATCGAACGAGCTAATGGCTCATGCCTACAGCCATCTGTACGATTTGCCCATGACCGGGCTGCGCTTTTTCACGGTGTATGGCCCTTGGGGGAGGCCCGATATGGCCTACTTCAAGTTTGTAGATGCGATCGCTCAAAACCGCCCGATAGATGTCTATAACCACGGCGAAATGAAGCGCGACTTCACCTACATCGACGATGTGGTAGAAGGCATTATCCGCGTCGTTAACCACCCGGCCCAAAGGATAAGCGTAGCCGAAGCCAAAGCCACCCAAACGACGACCGCTCCCTACAAGCTCTATAACATTGGCAACCATAGCCCGGTCACCCTAATGGACTTCATCACCACCATTGAGCAAGCCATGGGCAAGACCGCCGAGAAAAACATGATGCCAATGCAGCCCGGCGATGTACCCGCGACCTACGCAGACGTACAAGATCTCATAGACGACGTTGGCTTCAAGCCAGACACGCCGCTCTCTGAAGGCATTGCCAAATTTGTCGCCTGGTATAAGGACTATTACCAGGCTTAAATGTACCAGCTCTAAAATGTACCAGTAAATGTACCAGTATTAAATGCCAGCGCCGCGAACCAGCGATGTGCTTAAGCTGTATCTAACGGCTTTATCTAATGATGTATCTAAAGATGGAGCCAAGGAGATTCGAACTCCTGACCTCCTGCATGCCATGCAGGCGCGCTACCAACTGTGCTATGGCCCCAAGGGTTTTAGGTTTTCTAAAACCAAGAGTTACATCATTGCCTATGGGCGATCGCCAAGTCAAGGCCGCTAAGACGCAAATAAACCCTCTTTCTTCTATAAAATAGAGAAGGTTAGTTCTGATTGTCGATTTAATATCTTAATATCTAGCACCTCCTACTAAATTCCCCATGACTGCCACGCCCCCAAGCGCTCCTAACGACGCTCCAGCTCCTGATATCTTCACCCCAACCCAGGCCCTCTCCCAAGCCGAGATCGACGCCCTAACCTTTCAACTACGCCGCAAAGAAGGCACCTGGGTGGCCTGGGGCAAAGCCTGCCACGCCCTACAAAAAACCGGCATGGACACCCAGGTTATCTTCGAGGCCACCGGGTTCGAACCCATTCAGCAAAATCAGCTCGCGGTTGCCGCTCAGGTTTTTGACGCCATGGTCTTAGGCGGCGTTAGCGACCAGGCCAAAGCCCACTACGAAACGCGCGGCAGCGACAGCCTCTACGAATTTCGCATTCTGCCCAACGACGATAGAGCCGCCGCCGCCGATTTTGCCTTTAGCAACGGATTAGACAGCGATCAGGTCAAAGAAATCGTTAAAGGGCTCAGAGAGTTTTTTTATAGCGAGAAGCCGCCCGCTGGCTTTGAGAAAACGATGGGCGATGCTGCTGCCTACTACTACTGGCGGCTGGCTAAGCAGCAAGGCGATCTGCAAGCCCGCTCTCGCCTGATAGCGCAAAGCCTGCGATTTGCCACTAGCAACAGCGCCCGCAGCAAAATCGAAAAGCTGCTGGTAGACTTCACCGTCACTCAGCAAAAGTCCGCCCCGCGACTGCCTATCTTCCGCATCGAAGAAGAGGCCGACGCCCCGATCATCGTTCCAGTTGCCGGGCCGCTGCCGCTAAAAACAGAAGACTACAAAGCCGTTCCAGCCGTCGAGCCTGAAGATCCGTTCGGCATGGTGAAATTTTCCGGCACTGGGGCCTGGATTCCCGTTCCCGGCTGGCAGGTTATTTTGAGCGCCGAAGACCCAGTGGCCGTGCTAGCAGGCTACGGGCAGCTACCCAACCCACCAGAAGGCGCAACGACAGAACCGGTGCTGGTGGTCATCGACCGGGCAAAACGTCAGTGGGATGAGAACAGCTACTTCGTAACAGATGAAGCAGGACAGCTTACGGTTCGCTGGTTTGAAGAAGCACCAGCAGTGAAACTATTGGGCGGCGTTATTTTGGTTATGCGGCCCAAGCGAATTTGGGATACCAACTACAACGCCGAGATTTGGCAAATCGACGAATAGCCCAGCGAATCAGTTTAGCAAGCAGTTATAAGCAGTTAACCGCAACAGGAGAAACACCATGGGCTTAGAACGTCAGCTATCGCGAGCTATGTTTGCCGAAAATGAAACGGTTCAGCTACGCCAGGTCTGTATGACCCCTAGCGGTCTGTTTGAACCCGGCAAATATCTAGTCGGTAAGCTCCCCGACGCGGCGTTCGAAATGGGCCTAGTGGAAAAGCTTCCGCCTGTACGCGGCAAGAGCGAAGAAGTTGGCCCACCTCACTCAAAAGCTAAGCCTAACGAAGAGTCAGAGCAGAGCTAACCCTCATCACGCATAGTCCATCGTTTTTTGCCAAGGAGTCTCAACCATTTACACTCGCCCCCTCGCCAAACTAATCGAAGAATTTCAGCGGCTACCCGGCATTGGCCCTAAGTCCGCCCAGCGCCTGGCGATGCACATGCTAAAGCGCCCAGACGCCGAAGTGCGGGCCTTGGCCAACGCGCTCATAGAAGCCAAGCAGCAAGTAGGCCAATGCTCCAGATGCTTTCACCTTTCGGCAGAGCCAGTGTGCGATATCTGCCGATCCCAAACGCGCGATCCTGAAACCATCTGCGTCGTGGCAGAGTCGCGCGATGTCATTGCGCTAGAGAAAACCCGTGAGTACAAAGGGAAATATCACGTCCTTGGCGGTCTAATTTCTCCGATGGATGGCATTGGCCCAGAGCAGCTCAACATTGGTCAGCTCGTTCATCGGGTAAATAAGGAAAGTACGAGCGAGGTCATTTTAGCTATCAGCCCTAGCATTGAAGGCGACACAACCACGCTCTATGTAGGCCAGCTGCTAAAACCGTTCACCAAGGTGACTCGAATTGCCTTTGGGTTACCCATGGGCGGCGACCTAGAATATGCCGATGAGATAACCTTAGCAAGAGCGCTTGAAGGGCGCCGAGAGCTAGATACCTAGGGTGTTGCTTAGAGAGTTGCGATTAAGCGGCTGAAATAGACAGCTAAGGAATAGACATAAAGTCAGAAGAGATCCAGCCAACTGCGCCGGACTCGAATTTGACCTGATACCAGGTGAGGCCATCGTCGCCTTGAGTGGAGTCTAGCAAGACGACGCGATCGCCCGAAAGCCCATAGCTCGGCGCACTAGCACTATACGAAGGCGATGAAAACACATCTATTGAGCCTGAGCCGCTGAGCACACCATAGGCCGATGGCGCAGCCGCTGGCGGTGGCTGGGCAGGTGGCTGAACGGCAGGTGGCGGACTGCCCGCAGTAATAAACTGCGCCTGCACCCAGCCCTCCGCGCCGGACTCGAATTGCACGAAGTTCCAGCTCCCGGCTTGATTGGTAGTTTTCTCAACCGACAGAACGCGATCGCCCGGTACGCCATAGTGAGGAGAGTTCGCTGTTACAGAAGGCTGATCGTAAACATCAATGCGGTTGGCTCCCTGACCCGTGAGCGTCACCGATGTGTTATCTGGTATGCGCTCTGAAGACTCAGCCGGGGGTGCTTCTGGCTCCGGCTCAGCGGGCGCTGAAGGTTCGACAGGAGAATCTTCAGAATCAGAATCAGGGGCAGGTGTGCTTTCGCGATCGCCCGCCGCTGGATCGATGGCCTTCGGAGCTTTTACAGCAGGCCGCCCAGAAGAATCTACAGAAGCCGACTGTACCACCGAGTCACCTGAAAAGCGGCTAAACATTAACCCACCGCCAATGGCGATCGCCCCTACTACCGCCGCCGCCGCGCCCAGCAGCCAGGGAGAAAACGATTTTTTAGATGGCGGCGCTTCTACAGCCGAAGCGGAAGTCTGATTGAGCGGCAAGCTAATGTCGCTTTGAGCAGGCTGCGTTTGCTCAGAAGATGAATAGAGAGGTTTAGAGCCTGCGATCGCAACTGTTTTAACTTCGCTGACGGTTGCCCTGTTAGCTGACGGCAGAGTTACCGGTGGACTTAAAAGCGGCGCCGGATTGCCAGCAGCAGCAAGGTCAGAAAAGGCAGAGAGCATCTCTTGGGCGCTGCTGTAGCGATCGCGCGGATGAGACTGAACAGCGCGATCAATCACGTCCACTAGCTGAGGAGACACATGCGTCGCCAGATCTTGCCAGATGAGTTCACCAGAGCGCGGATCGGATGGCAAATTTTGAGGGATCTTCCCCGTCAGCATATAAATCGCGACTAGACCCAAACTATACAAATCGCTAGAGGGAATTGGCCTACCCGCCGCCTGCTCCGAAGACATATAGCCAGGTGTCCCAATCACAATCGAGCTAATGGGATGATGGTGACTGTTAAACACGGTGCCCATAGTTTCGCGCATGGCGCCAAAATCAATCAAGACAGGCTGCTGACTTTGCAATCTCAAAATTATGTTGTCGGGCTTGATATCTCGATGAATCACGCCTTGATCATGAATAAAGTCCAATACCTCTAGTAGCGAACTCACAATCGAAACAACCCACGCCTCGCTCAAAACGCCCTGCTCAACTATCTCATCTAGCGTTTGGCCCTCGATCCACTCTTGGACCAAATAAAACTGCTGATCTTCGCTGAAGTAGGCATACAGCCGGGGAATCTGCGGATGGTTTTCGCCTAGCTTTTCTAGCATCGCGGCTTCACGTTCAAATCGCTGGTGCACGACCTGATAAATATCGGTGCCCGCCGCTATGGGCTTTAGCTGCTTGACCACGCACTGCCGACGCGAAGGCATTTGAAGATCTTCGGACAGATAGGCATGGCCAAAGCCCCCTTCTCCTAACGTACGAATGACCTGGTATCGGCGGTTTATAAGCATAGGTGGTTCATAAGCAGTAGGTGCAAACGAGTAAAGGTTAGCCACTGCTGATAACTACTCTACTGAACGCTGCGCTTCCGGCAAGTGGGTATAGGGCAGAAATTTCTGCTCCGAGATTTTTGCTCCAAGATTTTTAGCGCCGAAATCTTTTGCTTCACGTTCACCATGCATACCTAAAGACGGAACAAACATCATTTTTTCGTTGCTAAAGTTAAATCATTAGGAAATAAATATTTACAAAGCAAGTCAAGAACAGGCTGAGCGGCAGCTATGCCGAAGGCAAAACGAAGAGGAAAGAGTAAGATGCCTCCCATTCCATCTGGAGCACATGATTTTTTGTGGACACTGAAGACAGGTATCTGGTCTGTAGGCACCGCTTCCTGGGTGTTCGGCATTTCGGATAGAACGCTAGCCGCCCTGATGGACGGTTACTTATCCGCCATTGATATTGTTCAACTTTGCACGGCTGGCTTCTTTTTTACAAGCTGGCTATTTTTGAAGCCCATTAAGATGCGCTCAAGCTGAACTCGCCCGCTCTCCGCACAAACACCTAAAATGGAAGCTAGCGATTTCTTCACCAGCATCCATGACGGCCTCAAAAATAGCAGCATCCTCTGCACGATCTACGAATAAACGATCTACGAATAAGCAGATCGTAGAGGGAGAAACGGAGGGGCAAGCGGAGGAGCAAATAGAGAAGCAAACGGTGAGCGAACAGCCTGCTCTAGCTATTAAGCAGAATAAAGCTTCTCAAGATGCCTCGCTAAAAAATCACGGCGTCCCCGAGCGCTTGGCAAAGCATACGGTGCGCTACGCTGACTACCGCGAAGTGAGCCGCGAAGATATGACGCCAATGATGCGCCACTACGCGCAGATCAAGGACGAGTATCCTTACGCTTTGCTGATGTACCGAGTTGGCGACTTTTTTGAGACGTTTTTTCAAGATGCCATTACGATTGCCCGCGAGCTAGAGCTGGTATTAACTAGCAAGGATTCGGGCAAAGCCATTGGCCGCGTGCCGCTCTCAGGCATCCCGCATCACGCATTAGAGCGCTATTGCACTCAGCTCGTTGACAAGGGTTATGCGGTCGCGATTTGCGATCAGGTAGAAGATCCGGCGCTGGCACAAGGACTGGTTAAAAGAGAAGTTACTCGCGTTATTACGCCCGGCACCATTATCGAAGAGGGCATGCTCTCGGCCCGGCAGAACAACTTTTTGGCGGCGGTGGTTATTGCCGGAGAGCATTGGGGTTTAGCCCATGCCGATGTCTCTACCGGAGAGTTTTTTACGACGCAATCAACAGATTTAGAACAGCTTTCGCAAGAGCTTTTGCGGCTCGGGCCAGCGGAGATTTTGGTGCCGACTAATGCGCCCGATTTAGGATCGCTGCTCAGACCCGGAGAAAAATCTGATCGACTGCCGGATTGCTTGCCCTCGCAGTTCTGCTATACCTTTCGCTCACAGACGCCGTTTGTAATAACAGAAGCTAAGCAGCGATTGTTAGAGAGTTTTCGGGTGCGATCGCTCGAAGGATTTGGCTGCGACCATCTTGCCCTAGCCACTCGCGCTGCGGGCGGTCTACTTCACTATCTAGAAGACACCCAAAAAGAGACCATTGCACCCCTGCAAAATCTCTCTACCTACTCCACCACGGAATTTTTGGTGATCGATCATCAAACCCGGCGTAACTTAGAGATTACGCAAACCTGCCGCGATGGCACATTTCATGGCTCTTTGCTGTGGGCGCTCGATAAAACGGTAACAGCAATGGGCGGGCGAGCGCTAAGGCGATGGTTGTTGCAACCGCTGTTGAGTATAAAGGGCATCCATGCCAGGCAAGAAACGGTTCAAGAATTAGTAGACAACGGCAGCTTAAGGCAGCAAACTCAGTACTTGCTCAAGCAGATTTACGATTTGGAGAGATTGGCTGGGCGAGCCGGATCGGGCACGGCAAATGGGCGAGATTTAGTCGCGATGGCGGACTCTTTTGCGAGACTGCCAGATTTAGCGGCGCTGATGGCACATGCAGGCTCGCCTTATTTAGTGAGCTTGCAGAACGTGCCAGAAGAGTTGGTGGATCTAGGTGCGGTATTGCGATCGCACCTAGTAGAAACCCCACCGCTCTACCTCACAGAAGGCAATCTGATCCGCGATGGCGTCAACGAGCGCATTGACCAGCTGCGACAACAAATCACCGCCGACCAGCAGTGGATCGCTAATCTAGAAACAACAGAGCGCACCCGCAGCGGCATCGCTAATCTCAAAGTAGGCTACACCAAAGCCTTCGGCTACTACATCAGCATCTCTCGCAGCAAGTCCGACCAGGCCCCAACCAATTACGTTCGGAAGCAAACGCTAACCAACGAGGAGCGCTACATTACGCCCGAGCTAAAAGACTGCGAGATGCGGCTACTCAAAACCAAAGAAGAAGTTCATCAGCTCGAATACGATCTGTTTGTTAGCCTGCGCGAGCAGGTCGCCGAGCAGGTAAAGCTGATCCGTCAGGTGGCCGTAGCCGTAGCCGCAGCAGATGTGCTCTCGGCGCTAGCAGAAATCGCCATTTATCAGGGATACTGCCGCCCAGAAATCGTCGAAGGCCGCCCGGTTTTCGTAGAAGACGGTCGCCACCCAGTGGTAGAGCAGACCCTACCATCCGGGTTCTTTGTCCCTAACGATACTGGACTAGGCGGCGTTGGCAGCGAACCCCTCAAGGATCCTAATCAGCCGACGCCCGATTTAATTATTCTCACCGGGCCGAACGCCAGCGGAAAAAGCTGTTATTTGCGGCAGGTGGGCCTGATTCAGCTCATGGCCCAAGTCGGTAGCTTTGTGCCTGCTAGGTCTGCAACGTTGGGATTGTGCGATCGCATCTTCACCCGTGTCGGAGCCGTAGACGATTTGGCCACCGGGCAATCCACCTTCATGGTAGAGATGAACGAAACGGCAAACATCTTGAACCATGCAACCGTATCTTCGCTGGTACTCTTAGACGAAATTGGACGCGGCACCGCCACCTTCGACGGGCTTTCTATTGCTTGGGCCGTCGCAGAACACCTCGCTAGCGAGATTAGCGCTCGCACTATTTTTGCCACCCACTACCACGAGCTAAACGAGCTAGCCTCTATCCTGGTCAACGTAGAGAACTACCAGGTCACGGTAAAAGAGCTGCCCGACCAGATTATCTTTTTACATCAGGTACGTCCGGGCGGTGCCGATAAGTCTTACGGGATTGAAGCAGGCAGACTGGCCGGGTTACCGACTTCTGTGATTAGTCGCGCTCGGCAGGTGATGAGTCAGATTGAGCAGAATAGTACGATTGCCGTGGGGCTAAGAGAACCACATCGATTGAGTAAAAAGGGAAGATCTGCATCAGCTAGGCAAGCCGATGGTGTCGAGGGCAAAAACACAACGGAACTGAGCCCAGAGGAACAGCTAGATATTTTTGGCCCCTAGCACGACTCAGCTAGGCCCAGATTGTAATGGCCTTCCCCACGATCTTGATTATCGTTTAGTCATTCGAGAGACATTGCGATAAATCAACCAGGTAGTATCGTGGGGCTTCAAGCCATTATCTCTCTCGCCTATGCCTGTCTCATGCTTTTGGTTTGATTTTCTAAGAACTCCAGGCGAGTCTTCTGAATGTTTTCAACGTTTTTGGACTGCGTATCTAGGTGCTCTAGGCGAAGCTTTTGAATATTTTCGACAGATTTAGACTGCGTATCTAGGTGCTCTAGGCGAAGCTTTTGAATATTTTCAACAGATTTAGACTGCGTATCTAGATGCTCTAGGCGAAGCTTTTGAATATTTTCAACAGATTTAGACTGATTGTCCAAAAACTCTAGACGAGTAGTTTGGATATTTTCAACAGATTTAGTTTCAGCAGCAGTAGCAGCAGGGGCGATCGCAACGGTAGCCGTCAAAACGAGAGCGGCAAAGGCTTGTTGAACAGTAAAATTTTTCATGAGGGTCATTCCTTGAGTGATTTATAAGATGTGCGAGAAGCCGTTCGTTTGCTTCACTAATTTAAGAATGCCCTTCGCGCAGGCCGCCCTAATTAGGATCAATTAAGCCTCTGCTGAGAGTTTCCTAGTAGTTGGGCTGAGCTTCGCACAGGAATCACTCAGCGATATCTCAGACGAACCGACAGCGCCTGCAGGTCTTAAGTTTCATGCGCTGAGTTCCGCCGCTTGCTATCCTTTGGGCATGTATCCCATCAGAGCAACTTGCTTATGGAGCCTCTAACGCGCGTTCTCTCTATCTTGCGGTCTTATTTTTGGCTAACCGCAGGCGCTGCGCTGAGCTTGCTACTCCTTACCGCGGCTAATGCTGTTACGCCGCAGCTGTTTCGGCGCGGTATCGACCAGGGAATTGCGCCAAAAGATTTGCAGGTGGTGCTGGTAACGGGCGCAATGATGGTGGGAGTGGCGATCGCCCGTGGCCTTTTTAACTTTGGGCAAAGCTACTGGGCCGAAGCCGTCAGCCAGGGCGTTGCCTACCAGCTACGCGGCCAGGTCTTCCAAAAAATCGAAACCCTTAGCTTCAGCTATCACGATCAGGTACAGACCTCACAGCTCCTCACCCGCATCACCAGCGACATCGAGCAAATCCGCACCTTCATCGGCACCAGTCTTATTCAGGTCATCAGCGGAGTCGTAACGCTCGTGACGATTGCGACTATTGTACTAATTATGGACTGGCGGCTAGCACTCATTGCGCTGTGTGCCATTCCACTTGCCGGGGCGCTGCTCTTTCGGTTCTTTAGCCAAAATCGACCTTTGTTCTCTCAGGTTCAGGAGCGGCTAGGCGATCTAAACGACGTGCTCAGAGAGAATTTGCTCGGCGTTCGCGTAGTCAAGGCATTTGCCAGAGAGCCGGTAGAACTTGTGCGCTACACGCAAATGAACAACAGCTTAATAGCGGTTTATCTCAAAACGCTCGATGCCATTCGCAACACCTTTCCGTTTATCTTTTTGCTCAGCAATCTAATTACCCTAGCGGTCATTGGGTATGGCGGCGTACAGGTCATCAATGGGGCGCTCACCATTGGCGAACTCGTCGCCTTTAACGCTTATCTGTTGTTTATTTTGCAGCCGGTGTTGCTAATTGGCTTTGCGGCTCCAGCGATCGCACAAGCAGCCGCCTCCGCCGAACGCGTCTACGAAATCATCGATGCGCCCATAGACATTAAAAATCGGCCCGAGTCGGCGCCTTTCGATAAATGCGGCGGACGCGTCACCTTTGAAGACGTTTGGTTTCGCTATCCGGGTGCGACCGAACCCGCGCTCAAAGGCATCTCTTTTGAAACTCAGCCAAAGGAGCTGATTGCCATTTTAGGTGCGACTGGCTCTGGAAAAAGTACCGTTATCAACCTACTGCAGCGCTTTTACGACGTCACGCAAGGGTCGGTGCGAATTGATGGACGAGACGTGCGCGATTTTGAATTGGAGAGTTTGCGATCGCACATCGGCATTGTCTTTCAAGAGGCCACCCTATTTTCAGGCACCTTGCGGCAGAACATTGCCTACGCCAAACCCAACGCCTCTCTAGAAGAGGTCATTACAGTCGCGAAGGCCGCCTACATTCACGAATTTATCGAAGGCTTGCCCGAAGGCTACGACACTATTGTAGGAGAGCGCGGGGTTGGGCTTTCAGGCGGACAGAAGCAGAGAATTGCGATCGCCCGCACCCTGCTGACCGACTATCACATCCTCATCCTCGACGACAGCACCTCCGCCGTAGACGCCGAAACCGCCGACCGCATTCAGGCCAGCCTCGATCAAATTATGCGCGATCGCACCTGCAATGCCTTCGTCATCGCCCAGCGCATTAGCACCATTCAAAACGCCGACCGCATCTTACTCATAGACGACGGCAAACTCGCTGCTCAAGGCACCCACGAAGAACTTATGCGCACCAGCTCTCTCTATGGCGCCATTTTAGAATCGCAAGTCAATCAAAAACAGCCTGTTGTCGTTGCATAACGCCTAGCCACTCCTTCCTATGACAAGCGCACCCATCGCCCCCGAAAAGAAAGCCAAAAAACAGCTCTCTACCGTCAATCGCTTTCTTGCCTACGTCAAGCCCTACCGTAGCGAACTTCCCATCGCTATCGGCGCAGTCGTTATCGGCGCAGCCACTCAGGCCATCGGCCCCTTCCTTATCGGCTGGTCTATCGACAATCTCATTCGCCCCAAAAATCTCTCCGGACTCATGTGGATGATTGCCGGACTCGCCTGCATCTATATCATTGGCACCTTTGCCATTCGCGCCCAGATTTTCAGAGTCGGCGCAATTGTTCAAAAGGTACTAGCTCAGCTCCGACAAGATATTTTTACCAAAATTCAAAGTCTTTCTATTGGCTACTTCGACAAAAGCGAAGCGGGCGATCTCATGAGCCGTCTGCTCAACGATGTTAGCGTTATCAACAACGCGTTTGGTCAGAGCATCCCTCAAATTTTGGGCAATACCTTCAGCTTAGTCGGCATCATTATTGCCATGCTGTTGATCAATCTTCAGCTCGGGCTACTCAGTAACCTAGTTGTGCCCATCATGATTATCACGACCAGCGTTTTCTCTCGCTGGGCCAGAACCAAATTTAGAGTTACTCGAGAAACCATCGGCGATCTCTCAGCGCGAATAGAAGAAGATGTCAGCAGCGTTAAAGAAGCCCAAGCATTCAACCGAGTGGCCTACAACATCGACAGCTTTGAAGTCCTGAACGCGGCTAACCGAGACGCCAACATACAGGCGGTCGCCGTTACCTCTGCCTTTCTACCATCGATTGACTTTCTCAATACGCTTGCAACCGCAGGGGTGTTGGCCTACGGCGGCTATCTAGCGGTCAGCGGTGGGGCAACGGTCGGCACAGTCACCGCCTTCTTACTCTATGTACAACAGTTTTTTAGACCCATTCAAATTCTTAGCCAGTTTTACACGCAGGCGCAAAGTGCGATCGCCGGACTCGAAAGAATCTTCTCTCTTCTCGACGAACCCGAACTTCTACAAGATGCGATTAATGCAACAGAGATGCCTCCAATCAAAGGCAAAGTCTCCTTCGAACAAGTCTCTTTTGGCTACGAACCCGGCCAAACTATTCTCAATCAGGTCAATCTCTGCGCTCAGCCGGGGCAAATGGTCGCCCTCGTAGGAGCCACCGGAGCGGGTAAAAGCACCATCATCAACCTGATTTTGCGGTACTACGACGTCACCGGCGGCGCGGTCAAAGTAGACGACATCGACATTCGCACCGTCACCCAGGCCAGCCTTCGCCGTCAGCTTGGATTCGTCTTACAAGACAACATTCTCTTTGCCGGGACAGTCGCCGAAAACATTGCCTTCGGTCGGCCTAACGCCAGTCAGGCTGAGATTGAGGCGGCCGCGCAGGTGGCAAATGTTCATAAGTTTGTCACGACGCTGCCTCAAGGCTACGCCACCGTTTTAGGTGAACGGGGCGCATCTTTAAGCCAGGGGCAACGGCAGCTAATCAGCATTGCTCGAGCAGTGCTGATCAATCCACGTATTTTGATTTTGGACGAAGCGACTAGCAGCATTGACACGCAAACAGAAAGATTGGTGCAAGATGCGATCGCTCAACTCCTCAAAAACCGCACCAGCTTCGTCATTGCCCACCGCCTTAGCACCGTCACTCAAGCCGATCAGGTACTCGTTATTCAAGCAGGCAACATCGCCGAGCGCGGCACCCATCAAGAGCTGATTGAGCAAGATGGCGTATATGCGAAGCTCTATGCGCTACAGCTAGGCGATAGCGAAGAGTAGTCTCGCTGAAAGTACAATGAAGACCAACTGAAGACAAACGTTCTATTCAAAACGTCATGGTTACAGAAGGAATCAGTGCTCGTGTAGAACGTAACCGAATTCTAGATGATCTGACTTGATCCATTATTGCAAGATGGACCACGGCGAGCAGCTTGAGTACGCGGTTAGTCAGCAAGCGAGACTACTGAAGCATTTAACCCATTGGCGTGTAGCCTATGCTATGAAAATCTAAATAGACCAGACTCAGTAGGAAGGTGACTGTGGATACGACTTTAGAGATCTTTGCTTCGACAGAAGTAGAGCTAGGACTAGTAATTGCGCTCACAGTAGCGGTCAGCGCGATCGCCTTCAAACTCCTGCCCGCTTTATTTCGCACCCTATTCGACCAGCTCAAATGGTCCAAGACCATCTACGCCGATGTCATCGAGCCAAATCAATCGCTATTGGCCACATCGCTAGCCCTTAGCGCCGCCGATATTTTAATCGATCTGTTCCTTTCCGAATCTAAATTCTACACATTCATAGAAGTACCGCTAGGTCTGCTCGTTAGCGGCCTCATCATCTCACTGCTCTACCGCCTAGCGAAAGATTTCTTCGGCGTTTACCTGCTCAACACCGCCGTCCGAGACAATCGCAAAATTAACGGCGAAGTATTGCTCTTAGGGAAAGTCGCCACCATCGTCGGTGGGGCCGCTGTCGTCGCTATCATTTTTGGCCAAACCCATCAGATTAACGTCGTTGGGCTAGTTGCCAGCTTGGGGGTCGGCGGTTTAGCCGTAGCCTTCGCCGCCCAAAAAACGCTAGAGCAGGTCATCAGCAGCATCATTCTCTATATCGATCGCCCCTTTGTCATCGACGACTATATTGGTCTACCCGATCGCACCTTTGGGCAGGTCGAATCCATTGGGCTGCGCTCCACCAAAATTCGCACTTCGGGCAAAGGCACTTTGGTGATTGTGCCGAATAACGTGCTGACGCAGATTACCATCGAGAACTTCACCGGGGCCAAAAAAGTGATGTCGATTGTGTATTTACGGTTTCATCGGGCGATCGCCAACGACGAAAAAGCCCTCATTCGCCAGGTCATTTTAGAGAGCACTCAGGGCATCTTTGGTATCGACGCTAGCAGCACAGACATCGCCTTTATAGATCCTGAAACCGTCCTAGAAACCAGGGCGCAGGTCACGTTTTTTATTTTAGGGTCAGGGGAAGTCTCAATGGAGCTGCGCGGCCAGCTACTCGATATTGCCAGTCGCAACGTCGCTCAAAAGCTCAAAGAGTTCGGCATCGACTTCGACATCGAAGAACGCAGAGTCAACGTCGATTCTCCTATCACCATCTAGGCCGTATTCTCACCAGCCGTATTCTTCAGCGTCCTCAGCGTCTCTACTCCCACCTATGGAAACCTTTATCTCAGCCCTACA
>Ga0209194_1000529_pt1 | contig 30339 bp, 21 predicted proteins | sample COGITO_mtgs_1004_FD_184787 | JGI IMG/M metagenome (GOLD analysis project Ga0209194, IMG submission 184787) | Pelagic marine microbial communities from North Sea - COGITO_mtgs_100413 (SPAdes) (version 2) | ecosystem: Environmental > Aquatic > Marine > Epipelagic ...
TTCTCGGATTTAAGCGCTTCCAGCAAGCCTAATCAGAAACGCTGATGGGAGCCAGGTCATCGTCAAATGATGGCTTATTTTGTCGTGCGAGTGTTACCTGAAAACGGCCATTTTTGCACCATGCCCAAACGATTCATTCAGCGCTTGCTGTGCCTTATCTCCCTGATAGTAGACGAACTTCCGGCTGACCTGATGCTGGTCCGCTAAATGACTGATTGGAACGGTGCGTGCGACCGCTTGAATACCAATCTCCTGACGCGTAGCGGGCGATAGGCTGGCGGCGATGGATAGGGCTGGGCTCATGGGGACGATCTCAGGGGAAAATGACGACTCAGTTTTAGACGAGCTGATCGCTCCAAAGTGTCACCCTGCGATGAACCATCCCCAGAAACTCAGCTCACCGGCCAATCGTATTCAATCACGGGCGGATATACCGTAAGAATGGTCGGCGTGCTGACAGCTATCATGAGTTTTGCGGCAGTGGTGGCAGCTTGGGATGTTGTGGATGGAGTGCTGGCCAGAGCGCTAGTTAGAGTGCTGGCCAGATCGACGGCGATATTGTTTTTTTCTCGGACAGCAGTCAGCGGAATGTTGTTGAGGTGAAATGCGATCGCGTTCTCACGTTCTCGATTGTCTGCGTCAGTCTGTGCGCTCGTATCCACCTCTTTTAGTTGAAACAAAGCAGTTTTCTTAGCAAAGTGCTGAATCGTTTCAAAGACCTGTGTGAAGTCGCTCCGACCGAAGATGTAGATCCCTATGTCGCCAGATTCTATTGTTTCATCTGCTACCCAGACTGCGGCCCCTTGAGCGGTGCCAAGTAGCCACCAGTAGGGCTGACTATCCAGTATGACCGGATCGAATGAGACAGCGTACCAGTGAAGCCGACCGATGGTCTGTAGCCTGAGCGTTGTGCGGCTGACAATCTTGCCGCTGGGCTGGCCTTTGGCATCGGTGTGGAGTTCTAGTATTAGCTGTGTGTCTAGATGCAGTGGTAAGAGAGCAAGCGAAAGGCCGTTAATTTTTTGAGCGCGATCGCAGACAAATGGCTGAGCGATCCACTGGCCCAGATTAGTTTGGATGCCGGTGCGCTGTGTGAGCAGTGGAGCCGCTGCGCTGCTCATAGGCAAACTGGTTGACGCAATTAGCGGATCGGCAGGCTGTGAGCTGTCGGCTAGACGGATACTGGCCGCGCGGAGCTGGCTGTTGGGTGGAAGTTCTATATCAATAGACTGCGGCGCGAGCATTCCGCCCGTAAAGCGCAGGGTTCGCTTGGGTTTGTCTGGTGTAGTGAGAAACTGTTCTCTTTTGAGGTGATAGGCCAGAGAAAAGGCGCTGATTTGGATTTGGCACGGGGCGTCTGATTCAGCGACTAAGGTAAGCGCTAGTGAGCCGTTGGCAGGAAAGTCTAAGCTATCTAGATACCGCTGAAGTGGCTTTGTGAGCTGGCTGTTGAGGTTGAGGCTGCCTGCAGACGAGAAGGGTTCTAGCCAAATTGGAATAATAGAAGGAAATTCCTGACGAGTGTCTAACAGACCAATAGAAGGCGTGGTGGGATAGCTTTTAATCCGAACGCTTTTAATCTCATTTGGAGAGAGAGTCCCTTTATTTTTCAGGCGAATGGCAAACTGCGCAGCGGTAAATTTCTTGGAAAGTAGGTTTGCTTGGCTGCTGGCGATCGCCTGAGTGACGGTGGGCTCTGAGGCAACGGTGCTGCCATCTATCCGATAGAGTTCTAACGATCCGGTCATAGAGCTGTCTGTGCGAATAGACTCGACCTGTAGCGGCTGGTCGAGCGTGACGACAACTGTCTTATCATCTTTTCTTTGGATAGCCGCGCTGCCTATATTGAAACTATAGGGCAGAAATTTTGCCTGTAGCCAAGAATTAACGGGCTCTAAAACAATCTTTTCAGCAAATTCATCGGTGATCAGATTAAGTGTCCAGGTCCGTCTGAATCGCCGTTGAGGAACGGTGCCAACGGCTGAATCGATCGCTGCTGTGCCGGAGGGAAGGGTGATGTTCATCAGCTGCGGTTGTTTTCGGTGGTGCTTCCATTGATGTCAGGACGGTCAATGTCAGTACGGAGCGATAGCACGTTATTGCCGACTCGTGAAACCGAGTCCTCTAGTCGAACAATGCGGCCAGAGGCAGCGCGGGTAACTCTAGTAAGGTTTACATTAAGGCCACTGATTTGTCTGTCTATAGTGCCAAATCGATTGTTGAATTCGCCTACATTAGTCTCTATAGTCTGGACTTGTGAGTCGACTGCTTTGACTTGGTTGTCTATCTGGATGATATTGTTGTTCAAAGTTGTAACCTGGCGATTAAGCGTACCTACTCGGGTGTTGACCGTAGCAAAGTTTTGCTGTAGCCCGCTGACCTGAGAGTTAGTGCGCGCTAGCTGCGAATCAAAGGCATTTGTTCTTTCTTCGTTAGTATTGAGTGTGGTCTCCAAGCCTTTGAGTTGCTCGTCTGCGCTGGTGAGCCGGGTAGAGACGGCTTGAATGCGGCTATCCGTGGTATTTAGCCGGGTGTTGACACTTTGCAGCTGTTGATTGTTGGCGTTCAGCCTGCTGTCTGTAGCGTCCAGGCGTGCTGTCAGTGCCTGGTTTTGGGTATCTGTCTGGCTGAGGCGATTGTCAACTATCTCAAGCTGTTCGGCGGTTTGGCTAAAGCGACTGTCAAATGTCTGGAGTTGTTCATCGGCGGTGTCTAGTCTGCTATTGACAGTTTGGACCTGTCTGTTGAATCTTTCATCTGTGCTGTTTAGTCGGCTGTCAAAGCCGTCGACCTTTGCGCTAGAGGCAGTCAGTCGAGTTTCAAATTCTTGGATTTGTACGGTGGTGCTACCTAGCTGATTGGTGAAGTCTTGAATGCGAGAATTTGACAGGTCTAGTTGGCTACCGAAGTCTTGAATGCGCTGCGCCGAGGTATTTTGATCGCTTCGTAATCCTGTGATTAGTCCGTCGAAGCGGTCGACTTGTGTATTTAGCGTTGCAGTGTCAGTGCTCAATTTGCCCAGCGAGCCTCGAATGCCGCTGATATCGACCGTTAGCTGGTCAATTTGGTTGGGTAAATCGCCTAAATCCATTGGGCTGCTCGTGCTGCCTTTGGGGGAAATGGCCTGTTGCAGATTTTTTCTAGATTGGGTGAGGGTGACTAATGCGGGCGTGCCACCGGTTGCGATCGCACCCCCCGCCATGATCAAAGCAGGTGTCACCACCAGGCGATCTTCTAGGCTTAGCGTCTCTACTTCCGTCTCCAAAAACGCGTTGAGTGAATCTTTTGCCACCTTTCTTCTGACATAGTCATCAACAAACCCGCGCTGCCCCGTTAGATAGGTTTCGACTTCCTGAAAGACGCCGTCAACAATTGCGCCCTGCTCTCCTTTTTTGGTCGCGACGTTGATCTGATGAGGTAAATTGCTGTCATTTGTCGCAGCTGACAGCAGCACTTCCAAAAAAGCCCCTAGCCAGTTCTTGATCGGTAGCCGCAGAGCACCGCTGCTCAAGATTTCGCTACTTTGGGCTGTGTCTAGGGTTTCATCTGAGCCAGCATCTGGCTGGACGTGGGCACAGATGGTTGCCTCAACATACTGCCAGTCTGCGAGATAATCTCGGACATTGACCGCTTCTAGCAATCCCTGACCAAAGTTCTTGAAATAGATATCTACGGCTTGTTGATAGGCGTAGTTTGTATTCCAACGATAGATCTGTACCATTTCATTAAGCGCCGATCTGTCCTGCTGGGGGGTGCTGGCGGTGGCATTGAGCAGACCCAATAGCAGCGAAAGGACTTCGGTTTGATTCGCGAGTAGATCTTCGGAGGTGGCAGGCTGCAAGCTGATCTGGATTTGCCCTGAGGGATCGGTACGCAGGCTGAGGCTGGTACCGGTTTGATTGATGAGTTTATTGCGGCTTTGGAGCTTTCCCCAGCTGGTCGTTAGCAAGACGAATTGATTGCTCAAAGGGTTGCCGATGCCGTCCGTGACCTGGACAGTCAGGGGGACTGACTGTCCGAGAAAAGGAACGTTCTGGCGAGGCGATCGCACGCTTACCCGAGGCCGATTCTGCTCAATCTGTTTAAGTCTGGCCACCTCGCTTTTCAGAACGCGCAGAGATTCTAGGAGCTGGCTTTCGGTGGTGAGCGTTTTCATCGATTCTGATTCTCCTAAAGGCGTATGTATAGCGTTTCTAAACACGTACCAGGCTATTGCCTGAATGAGGGCAGCTCTTTTCTTAGCTCTATGAGCTGAAGTTCCACGGTGTTGAGCTTGCTCGTTTGCGCCTGAAGTTCTGTAGGATTGAGCACCCTGAAGATTTCAACAGACTCACGAATAGGGGCAACTTCTTTCTTAATTGCCTGTTTAACGATGCCATCTTCTGCTTCGATGGAGGCTTTGAACTGCTGCTGATCTCGCTGTAGCTCTCCTTTGGCGATGTTGAAGCGATCGTCAAATTCTAGCTGTAGTTCTCCTTTGGCCCTGGTGAATTCTGCTTGATTGGCGGCGACCAGCCCATCAATAGTTTGTTTGGTATTGATCGCGCCCGTGCGAGTCTGGCGCTTGGCATTATAAAAGGCATCGAAGGCAACTTCTGGCGTGCTGCTGCCTAGGCTGGCAGATTCGCCGACGCTGATCACTTTTTGAATGCCGATGGCGGATTTGGCGTCTTGAACCAATCTGTTGAAAAACTCTGGCTGCTCGTCTGGTGGGGTAAGTTGTTCTAACGCGATTTGGGCGATTTCGTAGCCTCTTTGTTTGCCAACGATGCCCAGTTGTTCTTTCAAAATGTCTCGAATACTTTCTTGTATGAGACCAGCGGATAGGTCGTAATCTCCGGTGATTTTAGGTTTGAGGATATCTTTGTATTTATCGATCGGGAGAAGCTCGAAGGGGGGATCGATGTAGTAGTCGATCCAGGGGCCGATCCAGTCGCGGAAGTTGACCTGCAAAGAGCTGACGCCCAGACTAGAATCTGGGGTGCTAGGATCGCTGTCGGGTTTGACAAAGGCCATGACGGTGGCGCGATAGTCACGCCATCGGGTGCGGTAGGCTGGAATCACGGTGGCTACTTTGAGGGTGGGGCTGCGCAGATAGTGGGTGTCAATGTAGGTGCGAATTTGGGGCGATCGCGCATACTCAGCGTTGATAATCTGGTAGGCAGGCCGAGCCTCAATCGGGGTGCTGGCGTCGAGAAAAACTTGGCGAATGGGCTTACTCAATTCGGCAGGGATCGTATTGAGCGCAGAGAGCATGAGATCATCGTCTTCTTCTGTGAGCCCTTCGGCATAGTCAGAGCGGATTTGGACTCTGGCCTGACCGTCGGCATTGACTCGAACAGAAAGGGTGCGATCGCCCACCCCGCCCCGATTCAAAAAGCCCGATACCGGCTTAAACTGTCCCCAGCTAGTCACCAGATCTACCCAGGGCCGCTCGCTATCTGCAAAGCTCAGCGGATTTCCTTGAAAGTCTTTGAGCTGCACCGTTAGCTCCGCCAGTTCACCAATGGCATAGTTTACCTTGGTTGTACTGATATCTAGCTGGTAGTACTGTTCGACAAAGCGAGTCACAAACTCTTGTAAATTAGTGATATTAGTTTGAATAGCTGTGATATCACCTTGTAGGTCTTCAACTACTCCAGCTAGGTCGCTTACTCTGTTATTGATGGCAATGTCGTTGTTTTCAACCGCCTCCACCAGGGCATTCCAGTCCTGTGAGCGGATTAGAAAGCCCGGTTCTTTTTTCCCTAGTTTCTCGACGAGTTCTCCCATTATTCTTTCCCCTTTAAGATAGTTTCTTCTAATGCAAGCTGAATCTGGACGCCGACTGGTCTAACAATTTGGATCTGCTGCCAGAGCCGGTCTACAACAACTGGATCGAGCTGTTCGCCGGGCGATCGCGCACTCAAGCGCACCAGGGCGACTCGAGGTTGAACAGAAGGCCACTGCAACCATACTTTCGCTGCCGGATTGAAGGCAAAGACGCTGCTGTCAAAATTGCTAGGCGGCGGTGGCAAAGTGAGATCATAGCGGCCAGACTCTGGATCTACCTCCGTATCGGGTGGCGGTGGCAGCAGCCGTCCTTCGTGGGTCCAGGCTGGGCGATCGGCAGGTTCGTTTGGCGGGTCTGATTCTCGCTGTAGATAGCGCCAGGTGGAAGCACCCACCGGCAACTTTGGAATCGCCGCTGGTCCACCAGTGACAATCTCTGTCGGCCTGGGTTTATATTGGGTCTGAAACTGGTCGATGTCAAGCTCGCTATTGGCCGTAAATGTAGAGCCGTCCCAGCTGCCCTGGTCAGCGGCGAGGCTGTCTGTCCAGGCGATCGCACTCACCGCCGCTTCAACGGTTGTTCGAAAATCTGCGGCAACGGGCGTCCCAAATCTCTCCCACTGCTCAGCTGCTCGATTGAATCGCCAGCCCTCACGATCAGCGGATAGTTGCGCCGCCTCGTAAATCCGATCGGCCTTGCCCAGCGCCTGCCAGCTTTCGCCCTGAAGCTGCCAAAGATTGCGGCCATCGTAGCGCAACAATCCTCTATCAGTCCCAATCCACAACAAACTACGGGCATCTATACGCATGGTTTTCACGCTGCCTGTGGTCATTTCTGGAAAGGCTTCTAAGCTGGTTTCATAGCTCAGCTCCCGGACGCTGCGAGCAATGTAGCGGGCCAGACCATTGTCTGTACCCATCCAAAGAGAGCTGTCAGCGGTGCGAGCTAGGGCGCGAACTGGCGGCAAGAAAATAGAGGATTCGGCGGGCAGCGGGTCTGTTGTTGGATCGAAGCCGATCCATTCAGGCTGCTGGTCTGAGCGCTCAGCACCGCTGTACCAAAACCAGCGCTTTGTACTGGTTTGGTGCTGAATCAGACCGAGCTGATTACCCAGATAAATGACGCCAGCATCAAACAACAGCGCATAGACCGGAACGTTCTGTATATCAGTGGCTTCTACTGTCTCGTCTGTCTCACCTGTTTGCAGAATAAAGGCTCCGTTTTGTGTGCCTAGCCAGTAGCGATTCTCTATCTCGTAGACGGTGTAGACAGGCGTGTTCTCTAGAAGTGAAAGTGTAAGAGAGGGCAGATTATCTACTGGAAAGAGGGGCAGTTTGTGCAGGCCAGTATCAGAGCCTATCCACAGCGTTTGTCTGTGCATTTGCAGACAGTGTAGCTGGCCGAGAGCACCCGTATCAATAGGCGTCGACCAGGTAGCGCCGTCGTAGCGCCAGAGCTGACCACTATCGCCTTCGTTTGCCGCGACCCAGATAGTGGCATCTTCAGCAGTGGCGATCGCCACCACCGTCCCGGTTGGCCCTTCGGCGATTGCGGCCCATGGACCTGGCGCTGTTGGATTGGCCATCTCTGTTTCTGTGGGAAGCGCGATCGCCCTTAGCAAACCACTATCTGTACCTAGCCAGCTATGAAAAGCAGGCCGAATTCTCAGCGTCTCGCCTGCCGCTAAAGTGCCGGCGTACGCTAATCCTACAGGCGAGCCACTGCCCTGATAGCGTTCAATCATCGGCTGCGCGGTCGGATCGAGTTCACCCGCTTCGGGGGCAATTCCTTGGATATAGACCGTGGGAACAACAGACACTTGACCAGAGTTCTCCATTGACCAGCGCATCAGCGGGCCGACTAGCGCTTCAGGTGCGCCTCTCCCGCTTGCTAGAAATAGAGGAGCGGTCGCAGGCACCGTTTCTTCTATCCAGAAAGGGCGATCGCGCAAACTCTCTTCTAGCGTCAAATCTATCGGCAGCTGCGCTTCTACCATTCGAGCCAACGCGCCTACCGTACCCAGGCCCTGACGATACAGATCGACCGTCCGGCGAATTCGTAGTCGATAGGCTTCCGAACTTTCTTTGAGTTCTGGCGGATCTTGCCAGGGTGAAAGTGACAACAAAGCGCCCAGATAGGCCAGCTCATTAATATAGGGAAAGGTGAGTAGAGAAGCATCGTTCGCGGTTGGAACTGGTTCTCTCGTTAAGGCTAGCCTGCGCCGAAAGAAAGGATCGTGAAGGGCGCGATCGGCATAGGGAAACCAGTGAGATTGCAAGACTAGGGCGGTCTCGGTATCGACTTGATCGAGCAAGGTACCGACTGCCTGCAACAGACGTGCCATTAGGCTGGCGTCCGCTGGCGGTGGATTATCCGCCTGATACAGCTCGTCAATCGGTCCTCGCTTTACATCGGATAGGGTAATTCTCTCGAAAGGCGCGATCGCATAGGCTGGATCTGTTTCTGATGTGAGTAAATAGCTGCTCTGATCGGCCTGCGTAATTAGAAACTGGACCTGATAGGGACCAGCGATTTCGGCTTCAGGTTCTTCAGGTTCAGGCTCTTCAGGTTCAGGTAAAGCTGGCAGCGGCACAGCCGTCAGTAGCTCGGCGTAGGTGAATGATTGTTCTATCGCTTCTACGCTCTGAGCATTCACGGTAACTAGTACGTTCTCGATTGCCGCTTCAATCTCTCTAAAGTTTGCCGTAGCTACCTCGTTATCGTGAGTAACAATCACCGTCAGCTGAGTTTGCGGGCGATTGTCTTGAGGAGTGCGATCGCCTATTTGAGGGCGATAGAGCGACGGTAGGCGATCGCGGATCTGTTCAAACTTAGCCATTGTCCGCGTCCTCCACATCCACCACCTGCTCTACGCTGCTGAGCGAAATCCTCTCTAGAGCAGTGACCGAATAGCCCGGGTCGTCCACCTGCGACAGGACATAGCTAAACTGGCTGGCCTGCGTCGCAATGAACTGAATCTGATAGTTCTCTGCGGCCCCCGGTAAAGAAAGCGCCTCTCGCAGTTTCTGATAGGTCAGCGTTTGATTTGCAGATTTGGCACTCTCTGCATTGACATCGACCAATAGTTTTGAAATAGACGCTTTAACCTCGCGCAGGGCTATGGGCACTACCCCATTAGGTTGAGTAATGACTACCGTGAGCTGGGTTGGCAGATTTGGATCGGCAATATCCAACGCGCCCAGTCGCACCGCTAGATTGGTTGTGTCTAGCTCTCCAGAGCCGGTCAAGACGCTATCACCTGTATCTATTCGAGTAATTTGCAAGATAGAAATATCTTCTATGCCGCTAATGGACAGCGCCTTACCGACTATTTGATTCAAGCTGCCTGGTTTTTCTGTTGGCAGCTTGAAGAAGTAATCTTCTAACTCTGCTTGCAGACGGTGCTGAATCCCACGCAGATCTTGTTCTAACAGATCGGGCGAGGTAGTTAGATGCGTAGAAATTTTCAGCTTAATCGGCGGCATCACTTCGCCTAGACTCACTTCTACGCCCACGGGGCGAACGTCTTGTATAGCCTTGCTTAGCCGCTGAAGCTGCTCTGGCGAGAGCGTATCCGCCTGTGGCCTGACAATCACCCGGTTGCAGCCTGACTCTGCTTTGATCTCTGTGATTTCAGCGGTAATGCCCTGACGAGCAATGGCCTGCTCCAGCGCCCCTTTGGTCGCTCTTTGGCTGCCGTAGAGGAAGTTTTTGGCACGCGATCGCAGTTCTACATCCGTTTCGCTTTGAGTAACAATCACCGTCGGTGCAGGATTTCTCACGCTACCCACACCCGCCAGCGGAATCACCATCGTCGTCAGCGCATCTGCAGGCAGCGGATCGTTCGGCTCTAAATCTCTAGCACCCACTCGAATCGACGTTTGCTCAGCCGCCATCTGCACCGTTTCTGTCGTCTCATATTCCACGTTGCCATCAGCTGTGATCACCCGCGTCCCGGTCGGAATGTTGATCGCCCCCACGCTATTCACTGCCCGCGTGAATTCCAAAATGCCAGACGCATAGCCCCCCTCGACCCGATTGACCCCTAGCAGCGCCACCACATTATCCAGCGCCGATCCGGTCGCCGTATTCACAAAGCCAGACTCATAAACCTGTTCTAACTGCGCATACAGCCGTGAAATCTCCAGCGCCATCGATTCGGTGATGGTGCGCACGACGCTGCCGGTATAAATATCTGTGAGTACGGGTAATGACGCCTGTGGATAATAGTTGATCGTTAGCAGTGTGCCTTCGTCGGGCAGCTGCGCCCCGGCTTCCCAGTACAGGGTATTGCCATTCTCTAATCGATAGTCGTTGCCGATCCGAAACAGTACAGTTTGACCGTCGCGCTGGCCGTAAACAGACTGAACTTCAGCCACGGGTGGCTGTTGTAAAATATGCTTGTAAGGTGGGTCGCCTGGGGGTGGAAAAGGATGCGTCTCTGCCGAAACACCGCCAGTAATACTGGTCAAAAGATTGTCGAGCACTTCGGGAAACAGGCGACGGCGAAAGCTCATTGGGGCACCTCTAGAACGAAGGAGATCGGCACGGCCGGGGCGTTGGCAGGAAGCACCTCTAAGAAGATATTAATGCGATCGCGGCTTCCCGGCGCAGATTCTATCAACAGTTGATTAATCTTTTTAATCCGAGATTCTTGCTTTAGGCTTTCTAGAATATACAGCCGCGCTAGCGCTAGATTCGTCGCTAGATTCCGGCGGCCAATGACCTCATACAGCCTAGATCCGTAGGTGGGATGACCTAGCTCGCTCAGCTCACCGCGCGGCGTCAACAATCGCATTACCACCGCCTGTGCCAGATTCTCACGACCCGCTGTCAGGTCAAAATCAACCACCCGCACCGCTCGATTTGGCACCTTGCGCACGGTCGATGTGTTTTCAGCACTTGTTCTAGCACCCGTCCCCTCAGCAAAGGATTCTTGTATGCCAGTTTCTCGCACTAGCTGAGTCGGCAGCTTCTTTCGCACTTCTGCTGACACATACACCGGACGCAGCTCCGAATGCCGCACCTCAATGCGTAAATCTGTTCTCAGGTGAGCGTCATCTTCCATCTGTTTAGCCTCCAATTAGAACTGTTGCACCAGCGGCCACCACCATCCCTACAGGCAGATCTGACGGGTCATTGCAAGTGAGGGCAGTATCTCCCATCCGCGCGGCTGGTTTGCCATTAATAAACACAGTGGCACTGCCTAGCTGAATCGTGGCTTTGTTCTTGGGGGGAGATTGAAAGGGGCCACCTTGAGGAATGTGCGCTGGTACATTGTTAGCCGTGCTGCCCTGAGTCGCAGCGGGCAGTCCTTCGATATTGACATCTGCGCTCAGATCGCCGTCAATTTGCCCAGTAAAGGGATGAGGCAGCGGTGTCGGCACCGGACCACCCGGCGATGGAATCATGATGATATGAATATCAGAGCCAATGATCTGGTCTCCTTGTTTAGCGGCGGGTAGTCCCATTTGTTTATTCTCCTGATTGTTTATTTTCCTAGTTAATATTTACCAGTGCCCCTTTTATAGTCATATTCGCCCCGGCCTCCAGCTTGAAATCCGTCTGCGCTTTCATCTCAATTGTGTTTGCCTCCAGCTTCATCGCTCCCTGACTGGTTACATTCACCGCCCCGTCACGGTCGATCTGCACCGTCGCCGCATCGCCTACTTTTACCGTGACCACCGGATCGTCATCGATCAGCGTGAGTGAGCAACTTCCCCCTACCTGCATCCGAATTTCGCAGGGCGCTTTTCCGCTGAGCTGTAGGCGCACGGCTTTGTCTTTTTCAGCCTCTGCGGGCAGTTGCCAGAGAGTTTGTTGTTCTGTATTTACAGGGGGCCGCGCTTTGTCGGTATAAAAACTACCCGTAATCACAGGTGCATTCAAATCTCCACCGATAAACTGCACCAAAACCAGCTCTCCAGGCAGCGGCACGCTCACATGGCCCACTTTAGCAGTCGCCACCGGCACCTGAGTTAAGACCAATCCTGTATTGCGCATCACGACAGTGCAGGCGTAATTATCCATATCGCTCTTACTGGCATGCGGATGGCTCTCTTGCACCGTCGCCAGTTCTGCCGTCTGCTGACGCTTTAGCTCTGCTTGCACAATGCGCTGAATCGTTTCGTACAGCGTTGCCGTGGTCATAACAATCCCCCTAAGCTGGCTAATCCTGGTAACAAACTGGCTTCTCCTAGCTGCAAAATACTTAACCGAGTCGTGAAACCCTGCGCTTTACTCATACGATGGCACACCCGCTTCACAATAAAGTCTCCGTTCAAGAAATCTTCAGGTATGTCCGCTAGTGTCAGCGTGCTGCCCACCGTCACCGCTGGCGCACCTGGCACCCATAATTCTCCAGCTAGTGGCGTCGAAGCAGCGGCAATCCGGCTAGTCGCCGCAGACTTCACAGCCTCCTGACTTCTCAGCGCCCCGTCACTGATGTAGCGGGTCTTGCTAACACTGCCTAATCCAAGACCGCCCGAGCCGCCGCCTGCCTGGGCTTGCACACCGCTAGGGTCGGCCACCAGCCAGTTTCCTGCTGCCTGTCCTTGTGAGCCCGCTGCCCCTTCTCCAGTCACGATCACGGTTTCTATGTTTGGCGCGATCGCCTCCACTTCTAGACTCAAAATATCCACTCCATAGGTAAACGTTTGAACAGATTGACCCGGCTTGACTGGCGCAAATATCAGCTCTCCTTTAGGATTGCAGTAAGCCCAATAGCCGCTGCGGCGAGCGAGCTGCGCAATATGATAATAGGCAGAAGTTTGCCCAGCCAAACGATAAAACGGCAGCGCAATCCCCGATTCAATCACGTCTGCTTTTACACCTACTTGCTTGGCTAAGTCTATGACAATGTCCCCCGCGTTTTGTTGTTCATAGCTTTGGTTTAACCGCAGATGCGAGAGAGCAAAGCTCCCGCTACTGCTATGCAAGTAGTTCTGACCAGTCAGGCTGTGACGGGCTATAGTCACCTGACCCGAAAATACGGCTAGCGTCTCACTATCGGCGTAGCCCAAGCTCAAAGAAAGCGAATCGCCTAGGGCCACATCAGTCCCTACTGCCCCGTTCGTATAGCTAATTCGCAAAGAGTCTACAAACGGAGCCGGACCCAGGTCGAGCGCGATCGCCACATAGTGCTCCGTCCAAAAATCGCCACCGCCCCCCAGCAATCTAGCCGCCGCACTCTCTCCCAATCCTCCATTCCCCGATCCTCCAACAATCTCCACCACCGGACGCCTCACCCCATCCGGCGCACTATTTTCTACAAACGGCAGACTGATCATCGTTAAGACACCTCCATCGGAATCGAATCAGGATGCGTGATGATCTGATTGTTAATTCGTAGCCGCAGTCCCCACTGATAGCTGCCTCTTGGGAAAGGATGAACAATCGCATCGCCCACCCGCATCGCTGGCAGCGGTAGCACGTTCAACCCTGGTCGCAGCGGCAGCCAGTCTTCGTCATCGTCAGGAAAACTGTCGATCTTCGCGCCTTCTGCGGAATAGAGAATGCCTTGAAAGGTAGAACCCGCTGGAATACCCGCAGATCCTTCGAGCAAGAGTCCGTATAAAATGTTGGGCGACTCGCTCTGGGTCATGCGGCCTTGCACCCCGGGGTCGAGCTGGGTGAGATATTGCCGCTGCGAGTCGGAGCGTACGAGAATTTTGCCAGGGAGCCCGTCGGTGGTGAGGGCCGTTTCGATCTGTTGCCTGAGTGCTGCAGTGACTGGTCCGACCGCCAGTTCGCTAGAGGTAGTGCCACCAAAGTCCGTGTCGCTAGGACTGGCGAAGAACAAGTAAGTGGTGACTAGTGTTCTGGCATGGTTGACGATAGGTGCGACCGTTAGCACGAGCTTTCCGGCGGTGGCCATTGGCCGGATCGGAACGTAGCTGCGGTCTAAATTGCGAGAAGTTTGGGTTGCAGCGGGAATGGTGTCGCTTTGACGAAAAACATCAGGAATCGCGTCGGCAGCGCGAGCAGCTACGGGAATGAGCGCGTCAGGTGCGGGCGTGAGCATCGTAGAGGGAATGGGACTGGGGCCAGAAACGCCAGGGACTGGTAGATCGGCGCGTGGAGGAATCAGGATAGTGTCTCCTCTGCTGACTTCATTGAAGCGGCTAGCAGCGAGCAAGTTTCCCGGTACGCCTTCTTCAAAGACATCAAAAAGCAGATGAATGCGACCGCTAGAGTAGAGATCGGCAGCAGTTTGAAACGCTTCAAAATTGGTAAGACCTACTCTGCTGCGAGTGAAGTGGTGGCTGACCCAATATTCGCCGTTGTGGATCAGTCCTTCGTCTATACCCGTGGCGATTTTGGCTAGCTGAGTGTCGAGCGCTTGGGTGATCGAAAGTCCCTTCTGAAAGAATTTAGCATCGACCAATATGCGCCGCCCGTCGGCTAGCTCTATGAGAATATCGGCTTCTAGCACATTGCCATAGCGGGTGCCTTCGAGCGTATTTAGCCTTTCTATTTCTCGTAGCCACCAGCGCCGACCGACGGTGATTTTAGCACCTGCCTGCTGAGCGGGCTCTAGAATACGAGAAACCACAACTGCTTCAAACGCATGGCCCCGATTGCCTGCGATCAGTGAATCGAACAGACGAGGGTTAGACGCACTAACTCTAGTCATGACACCCTCGACATCGCGGATTTTGTCGAGCGCGATCGCCAGTTCCATATTCATCAGTGGCGTGTGCTTGTACTGGGTATAGCGCCGGTTGTTGAGAATCGCCTTCAGCTCATCTGGGCTAATCCTCGCATCGCCCAGCAGTCTGCTGAGCGCCTGAAAGCCCCCATCGTCCCAGGTTGTTACTTTGCGAACATCCATTGCAAACAGCCCAAACTCTCGACCTGCTTCGCCTGAGAGTCTGGCCCTACTGGCAAAGCCATCGAGTCTGTTCAAGAATCTGGATTGTATCAACGAGTCTAGCTGTGCGGTCGTGCGGCCTTTTTTAACCGCTTTGCGAAAGGCTCTAAAAAAGTCTTTTTCAACCTTAGAGAGCCCAGCTGGAAAATCGGCGAATGTTCTTAAGTTGCCGCTTTTTACCTGGTTGACCAGCGCCTGCCGGAGGCTGCTCGGATCGCTCAGCAGCTCTCCGATCGACTGGTTTGGCTGAGTGAGCATGTCAAAGAAACTGTCTCTAGCTGAGCGGGGAACAGTTTTGGTTGGCTCTGCTCGCAGGCGCACCTGCTGCCAGTCGCGAGCAAATTCGTCCCAGCTAAGCGGATTGTTGCCCAGTCGGCGCGATTCGTCAAAGTGGCGGATGTAGTCTTGATCGATCAGAGATAAGAACTGGCGATCAATGCTTTGGCGAACGGCGGCGGTGCCTTGATCGATGGCTGCTTGAGCGGAAGCAGGTGGGGTGTCTAGGGTGCGCGATCGCGACAAATCCATCGGCGCAGTCTGCGCTTCCTGTAGTCCCTGCCTAGCCGCAGTAGGATCAACTTCGGTTGTCGCTCTGCCCAAAGCCGCCTCGTCAGCTGCGCCCGCTATCCTCTCCAAGGTTCGTGGGTCAATCGCATCCTCGACATCTCCGGCTACTCTACCCAAATCAGCAAGCTCATCCACAGTTCTAGGAACACCCTCTAGCGCATTCACGCCGCGTGCGGACTTGACTAAATCCTTTAGCTCGCTGATGCCACCGACCACATCTATCACCGCAAAAAATACGTCCAAACTCGCCATAAACCAGGCTTCTCTTGATTCCGCCTGAGTGACAAATGTCTCGTCTACACTGACGTCCGAATCGCTCAGCGCATCCTTAAACGCGGCATCTTGGACAGAAACAACCGCCGTCAAAATGCCAAGCGCAATCGAAAGCGGCGGACAAAAGAAGGTGAAAAACAATGAGCCTAGTCCCAGCACAATCGAAAAGGTCGCTGCCTGTTCTTTGAGCTTTTCAACTGCCCAAAAGTACTCGACATTTGCGTTGATTTGGGGCCTTGCCCGCTCTTCGATTGTTTTGACAATCCGAGGAATACCCATTACCTTGGGCGGCACGATAGTCAGCAGCCGGCGAATATCTTCGGTATCTTCCTCTAGCTGCGCTCTAGCAGCTTCATTATCTGCGATCAGCGTATCTATCAAGCTAACCACCGTTGCGGCTAGCTGATCGTTTGTTTTATCTCTTACTCCTTCTATATTCAATCGGCCTAGCAAGGGCGTTCCCCGTCGCATCTGACTCAGCTTTTTATCCATCAGCTCAATCAGCTGCTTTAGGCTTTTGAATCTTGTATTGGCAGCAAGTTCTCTGTCTAAAATGTCTACTCTATCGACGACGTCGCGATAGAAACCCTGCTTTTCGGCGTTGAGCGATCGCATGTAGCTACGTAGTCCTAAATATCGCAGATACGTTAGCAGGTTGAAGAAGTCTCGCAGGCTTTGCAGTTGGTAGTAGGCGTCTGCTTTCAGCCGCAGCTGACGTACCATGAGGATAAAGAGAGCCGATTGAGTCTGCGCCGCTGCCTTAATTTGTAAAAGCTCAACTTTACTCTCAGAAAGCTTATTGCGAGCATAGTTGGCGCACAGATCGACAAAGAGAATCTGAAAGCTTTGAAACTCGCTAATTTCATAATTTAAGAAACCTAATAGCGGCTCGGGTTTTTCCGTCGTATTACGGAAGAGTAGACCTCTGCCGGGTATCTGCGCTGCGATCGCCTGGGCAGCAGCATCATTATTTTCATCGGTGTCAAACTTAATTCGAATTGCTGCAAACCGGGTCTGGCCAACCAGGCGAGAGACCCTAAACAAAGGAAGACGGTTACCGTTAGGATTGAGCTCATGCGCGACGAAGAAAACGCCATTGGGCAGTCCTGTGCCTAGATCAACAAAACTGCTAGGAGCCGGATCGCCTGTTTCGGTCGTGTTCGTCTTCTCGATCTGTTCTAGGGTGATGATAGTACTGCCCCCATCCGCACCAAAAACGGTCAGCGTAGAACGATCCAATCGACCGATGAAGACACTGGCCGCTCTCGGTGCAGAAAAGGCGGGCTGACGCTGGATCTCCGTCAGGTCCAAAAAGACATTCGGCCTAGCTAGAATTTGCTGAAGCTGCTGTTGAACAACGGTATCTGTTGTCATGGTAGACCTCCAGCCGCTGTAGCCATAGGTTCTAGACTATCTATTCGCACATCGATAAAAGAGAAAACCGTGTTGTCTGGCTCCGGAGGAGACGCTGGCAGATTGGGTTCTGTCGCGCCAAAAACGGTCACCCCATCGATCTGTAAGACGTACTCTGTGCTAGGAAGATCTGGTAAGAGAATCTCGCCATCAGCTCCAGATTCACCGCTGGCACCAGCAATTGGCTCGCCTCTGCGATCTAGTAGCTGGTAGAAGACATTCTCTAGAGGCTGATTGTTGGAATCGATTAGCTGGACTTCTAGAAAGGTTTGCAGCTTGATCCGACTGTAAATCTGGCTAGGAGCGCTGCTAGAGTCAGCGCCCTCGGGTAGAGTATGATCCGCAGAGACGACGGGCCGATCGAGTAGGCTGGCGGTAAAGCTGAGGGCTTCGGGCGCGCCTTCGGCGATCGCAGCGGGAATTTTCCAGGAGATGGCAATGCGATCGCCCTGTCCCAAAGGCACTTCGATCGTCTCTAAAGGCACTCCGTCGCCCGCCGCTGTCACAGACTGAATCTCTACGCTCAGCTTTTGACCAATCTGTCCACCGTTGACCTCCACCCACAGCTCTACCGGATCGCCAGGGTTTCCCAGTTCTGTTGTCCATCCGGCTCGAATCACCTCGGCAGTATCCGGTTCGATCGCGCTTTCGATATTTGTGTTAATAGTGTCACTAAAGGTAGCTACTGGTAAGACTGCGACTAACGTTTTGGCTGCTATTTCAGAGTCAGAGGCGGCGGGATCAGCACTGTGTACAACGGCCTCTTCAACAAACCAGGCTAGCAAAAATCTTTGTGCGTCAGCATCTGCTGTGGCGGCTACCGCGACGCGATCGCGATCGCTCTGCCCGCGAATATCCAGCTTGCCAGGTGGAAAAGCTCGCCACTGGATCGCCCCTGTCAAGGCGGGCTGTACAACGGCTTGATAGCGAGTTTGCCGACCTGGTACTAGCAACCCTGGCGGATCGCTAGTACCGTTGCCAGCTCGAACTACCAGACGATTTTCGACGGTTCCTACGCTCAGCTTCAGTGTCCCTCGACTCTCTCCTTCAATGTCTACTTCTAAAGCAACATCGGCTATTTCTCCAGCACTAGCCGATTTGCCATAGAGTGAGAGCAGCGCTGTGGTGTTCTGTGCAAACTGTTTTTCTATACCACCATCAGGGTGGTCAAATCGAACTGCACCGCCAGCCTCGGATGTGAGAGACTTTAACCGTAAGACAACGGGTGCGGCGTCTTCGGGCTGACTAGACTCTTCAGGCTGCTCTGCTCTCCACAGAATGTTGACAAAGAGATCGGCTCTTTCGCCTAGCTGAATTCGGTCATTGCAGGCCAAAGTCACCTCTGCCCGCCAGCGATCGCGGGTAATGGTTCCTCTTACAACTTCTCGGCCGATGACTTGGTAGGGCATTGCTTTCTTTCAATCTAAAGCTTGAATCTCTATGGGCATGCTGCTGGTCTGTTTGTTACCAATTTACGGCGGGATTGGCACGTTCTCTCCTATTGGATTGAGGGCTGGGCGGGCAGGAACGTATTCGCCAAAGTGATTGAGATCGGTAGCAGGAGGGTGCGCTCTTCGTAAGTTTTCTGAGTTCTCAGGCTTACGCTCTTTGCGAACTTTTAGCCGTCCGTTCTCGGCCAAAATCGAGTATGTCTTAATCTGTTCTAGACGATAGATCAGCGGATGGGCCGGATCGATAATAAGCCATTGCTCACCGGATCTAAAGGTCTCAATCTGGGCAAATTTAGAAAGAGGCTCATTGTTTTGTGCAAAAGCCAGCGCCAGGTTTTCAGACAGTCTTCTATGCGCGAAATCAGCTAGAAAAGTATTGTCTAATTCAAAGACTTGAACGAGCTGAGCTGTAACTTCCCTCTGTAGTCGTAGGATTGTGTGTGTGCCGCTAGCTGTCAAATCAATTCTGCTACTGTCTCCTGAACCGCTGAATCCAGCAGTGACTCTCCAGCTGTAGTCGCTGACTTCACTGCCATCCTCGGTAACATCTGCCTCTATATTTGACTCTGCTATCAGCCAGTCAAATAGATCACTACTGCTGCTGCTGCGAGTAATAGTCGGTGGGTTTGAAGCGCTGTATCTGTAGCCATAGGTATACTCATATGGGCGATCGCGCGTTGCCTGGGTGATCCCGTTAATACGGTTACGTAAGGCGTTATTCCAATTGATATCAACATCGGTATATTTTTCAGAAAAAGCAGCCACGAGCACAGCTCGACTGGGCCGAGCCCTTAGCCCGCCAGCCCATCCAACAAAGTAAAATTCAACGAGGTATTCTTCTACTTGAGCGATTCGTCCTCCTCTAGAAACTCTCCAATATCCCTGGAGATGAATCGGTGCTCGCACCACAGGCCGCTGTAAATCTTCTGACGTTTCTCCGCCAAAAGCTCGACTGATTAGAGCAAGCATCGATTCACTTCGACCGATTGCACAGCCTCGAATGCGAATCGTGGTTCGAGCATCAATGATTGAATCTAGCAAGGGCATAAGCCGGCGATCGGTGATGGCTTTTTCTAATAGCTCGGGGGTCGTATCCGGTTTGGCATCGCTCACTTCTACAGGGATACTCAGTCCACCTTCTTCATTCGCATGCACGACGATGTTAATTTCACCCCAGGGGACATCCTCAGTAGCTTGTGACTCTATATAATCGCGAACTTCTCGCAGGCTGCGCTTATCAGTAACTAGCTCACCCGCTGGATTCAGAGTGAAATAGCCATTAGCCGCGTAATAGAAGTTGTCTCTAGCACCACTGCCTCTGCGATCGCCCATAATAAAAGTAACCGAGGGTCGACCTACAACTGGTGCGGCTCGTAGGACAGCTTGCTGCTGACTAAACGCAAGCAGATTGTTTAGGTAGATCAGTTCGCTGCTGCCTTCTGCAGCATTGTTTTGAAAAGTGCGAATATCATCGATGTCTAATCTTTCTAGCTGACGGCGGTAGTAGAGCTGCTGTAGATGTTCTGGCTGTAGCTGTTTGTCTTGGAACTGTTCTTCTAGCTGACGCTGATTCGCTGTCAGTATTCGCAAATATTGCCCCCCTTTGTATTTTATGGACGAATCCACAATCCTGTTACTAGCTCTGTTCCAAATGAGGCCAAATCCTATCAGCGTATAGAGTTCTTCAGTTTCTCGCAGTTCAAAAAATATGCTGTAAGTCTCCTCTGACTGAGCCGTAACGTCAGGTTCTTCGGCCACCCACAACAAACCACCCTGTTTAATATAAAATCCTACATGGGGCCGTTTGCTGATGATGCCATCTGAATCCGGACCCTCTGATCTAATCCCGACAGCTCCAGTGATCACGCCTGTGTTGATATTGATAGCGTTGATGGCATGGGTGGAAACGTCTCGGATAATGTCTGGCCCAAAGGCTGAACAAGCAACAGCGCCCTGCTGATGGGCCCGGCTATCTGGGCCAAACTGTACAAGCTGAATGTAGGTATCTGTCTGACCTTCACGGGTTGTCTCTTGCCAGAGGTGATCTTGGCACGTATCAACGAACTGGCTGCAGGTGTTCTCCTGTCGCCAAGCGCCGCGCCAATGGCCTTGAAATCGGTCGAAGGCATCGGTGCGACCTTTAGCCTTGTCTTCCGAGATACTATCAGGGACTTTATGAGAGTTTAGAAGTTCGATAATTTCCCCTTTTTTCTCTTCTAAACTTACTTCGGTAGTGCCGCCGCTGACCATCGGAATTTCAAAGGTATCTAACGTCTTGTCAGATAGTGCTGCGGCGATCGCCTTCCCAGCAGAAAAGATCGTTTCATACCGATCCCAAATGCGGCGCTCAAGAGAGTTTGGCTCCGGACGATTGGCCAGGGTTGCCACCATCATTTCTTGATTTAGCTGCTGAAAGGCAACGGCGGTGTCTACGCCTGTCTCTACGTCCGTCTGAGACTGCACTTTGAGACCGACGCTTCCGCGCAGCTCACCATCAATCGACACATCTATAAACACGTCGGGCTCACTGCCCGCGCTGCTCTTGACCCCATAGATCGCTACTAGCGTAGGCTCTATTGTACTGCCCGAAAAAGTACGACTAGTTGGGCCGTCCTGCCGATCGAACAGCACTTTGCCACCCGCTGTAGGGGCTTGTGATCGCAAGGACAAAATCACCTCCAAGTTCTCGTCTTCACCAGTCTTCGAAGTGACTGACAGTGAAATATGCGAAAGCCGGCCCAGCGGCACCTCCTCATAGCCAATCTTGACATCTGCATTCCAGCGATCGCGCGTAATAGTCCCGCGCACTACTTCCTTTCCTATCTCAGGTGTACAAATCATCACTATCCAACCCCCACGCTAACGTTCGTACTAGCCGATGGCGAGCCGCTTAGCGCCCCACGCGCCGCTCGCAGCATATCATCGAAGCCGATTTCCACTGCTTCTAAACCGTCAACTAATTTCACTTCTAGCTCCGTTAATTTATCGACTAACGGCGAAAGTACAACCGTAATGTCAATCTCTTCTAAGGCTGCTTCAATATTTTCCCAGGCTTCTAGCAGTGGCGTTTTTAACAATGTTTCTAGGTCGAGCGCGTCAAGGACAGCCTGCACCTGGTCAAACAAAGCTTGTAGTCCGGTCAAAAACTGCGACGGTAGAGTGTTGTTCACGACTGTTAATAGCTGCTGATAAAGGGTGTCTAGTCCGGCTAACATCTGGGCGGGATCAACCGCTTCTATGAGCGATCGCACCTGTTGAATTGCCTGATCGATATCCGCAGCCAGAAAGTCAATTCTGACTGCCGCAACCGTTCCCTGCACACTCGCTAGACTCGCCTTTACTTGATTCAGCGGCACTTCAATATCTAGACCTTCTAACAGTCCAACCACGCTGTCATACGTAGCGTCTAGCTCCGCGCCAATCTCTTCTGGTCGAATCGGCAACAGTTTAGTTTTAATTGTCTCGAACCGCGTTTCTAGCTCTTGTAAAAAGCGCGTCGGATCGGCTAGCCGCATCATCCGCTTAAAAGTTTCTACATCCAACAGCTCACGGCCATAGGCAGGCAGCATCCCTCGCAATAGATCGCTCACTTCTGTATACATAGCCTGCAAGCTGTTGGTCTGTACATTCTCTTTTATTGCAACTAATCCTTGCTCCAAAGCTCGATACCGGGCTACCAACGGACCTAGCTCTATGTTCGGATCGATGGTCACTAGCAGGTTGAGCCTAGCTTCTAGCTTTGCTCGAGCTTCTGCTTCAACCGCTGCCTCTACACCGCCTGCCTCTATTTCTGCGGCGGCTGAAGCTGATATCTCCGCCGTAACGGCTGCACTCAGATCAAAATGCTGGGCTTTAATCTGGCTGAATTTGCCAGGGATATTGAGCGATCGCAAGTCTGCCAAAACCTGGTCTAGCATCACCACTATCTGCCGCGTCAAGCTTTCAGGATTGATCCGATCTAGCACCGCTAGCGGCGGCTGAAACATCTGGTGCAAAGCATCGACCACAGACTGTTGTACCTCGTCAATCAAAGACACTAAAGGTATGGCCAAATCTACCGCAGGCTGAAACAAAGTAGAAGGCCGCACTCGGTCTAGCTCGGTTTCTAACCTATCAAACTCAGTAGCTAGCGGCGCTAACAGTGCTGACGGCTGGCTAGCTGATAGCCGCTGCTGTACGTCTGCGACCATCGATAGCAGTTCATCGATCCAACCGGTTAGATCAACCCCGGCAATGCTGGCTTTGAAACGCTCTAGCAATTGACTAAGCGGCGCGATCGCATCTTCACTGTCAATCGTGCCAAACGCATCGGTAACTTCTTCAAAGGCTTCTGTCACTGGCTCTAGTAAGTCTGTTGGATCTAGACCGCTTAGCGGATCTTGAACGTTCTTTTTGTACAGGGCGTCTAGCGGCTTTAATAAGGCCGCAGGCTTGATGGTGGCGATCGCATCTTTAATCACATCAAAAGCAGAAAACAAGCTGTCCAACAGCTGCTCTGGATGCAGCTCATCCAACAGGTCAATAGCTTCTTCATAGCCCGCCTGGATTTCGTCAATTGCCTTCTGTGGCACCTTACGAATCTCAATAAAGCCATCTCGAATACCCGGCGTTACCGATCCACTCACATCGATTACAACAACCAAATCAATCGCCGCTTTCAGCGCTTCTTTTAGCAGCACATTTAGCGACTCTGAATCGATTTCGCTGAGCTTTCTTCCATTCTCTGCAAATTCTTCTACAACGGGATCGATGATGAGCGCAAAATCAATCGGCGCGAGTCTGTCAAGCATATCTGCTACCTGCATTCGCAAATCTTCTAACAGCTGGGGAATATCCAACCCGGCCAAAAAATCATTGAAGCTATCAATTCCCTCAACCGCCTGCTGACTGACCTCTGTAATCTGCGCCTGCACTGGCTCTAGTTGGCTAGTAACTTCTCCTAATGTGTCATCTAAGAAGTCTTGAAAATCTTGCAGAATATTGACTACGCTCGGGGCATCAGGGTTTCCAGAGTCACCTGTGATCGCCCGCTCTGTCTGCTGAAACAGTCCGCCCAGGTCACGCTCAAAATTATAGACAAAGCTACCGTCCGGCTGAAATTCACCTAGCGGCACCACCAGTCCTCTTACTTTCTCCGATAGCTGATCAAAAAACGCCTTCACATCATCTAGCGCCCCTAGAACGCCTGTATCTAGATCCGCCACCACCTGCTCTACCGAGGCCAGCGCTGTCTGTAGCATTTCACCAATTCCACCCAGATTGACCGTCTCTAAAGTCTCTCTTGTCGATTCAAAAAAGCCCAGCACATCATCGCGCACAAAGCTCAAATCGATCGCTTCAATTGCGCTATCGAGCCGGTCAAAGAGTGCCGTAAAAGGATCTTCTATGCGCTGGGCATCTCGGATGGGAACAGAAAGAACAGTTTGAAAGTGCGATCGCAACTGGCTCTCCAGTGCTCCCGGCTGTAGCAAAGGGGCCTGAACAATCTGCTCTAGATTGGCTAACAGCGGCTCTAGCTCGCTTCGAAAATCTTCTAGTGCATTGGCCGTACGATCAATCGCGCTCTGAAAAGCACTCTCGTCACCAGCGACTAAATCAACCGCCTGCGCATACTCGACCGTCACGCCCTCTGCCGTCACCGTCACCGCTTGCAACAGCTCAGTCGGCAGCGCGGCATTTAGCAGCGCATCAATGGTTTGCAAAAACTGATCAACAGAGTCAAATCCAAATGTGTCTAATACTCCCGACAGTGCCTGCTGAAAGACCTCTACCACTAGCGCCGAGGCATCTGCGCCATTGTTCACCGCGTCGATTACCGGTAGCACCGTTCGGCTTAGATCTTCTACCGATTGCACCCAGGCGCGAATCGTCTCGGCCTCTGCCCCCTCCAGGCTAGAGAGCACCCGCAGAATCTGATCTAGTAGGCTGCTAACAATTTCTGTTCCATTTTCTGGAATGCGATCGCGAATATCTCCAGTCGTGTTGATCAAGGTCCGCATCTGACCAACCAAATCGCCGTTAATTGCCCGATTTGCGGCCTCCAGCTTCTCTTCAAAATCACCAAAAGCCTCCGCCGGAGAAGCCACTTCTACTTCTAGCTTTACCGCCGGGAACCGTCCCGTAATCTCATCAAGCGCTACGCTGCTGCCATAGTCCAACAGCGCCGCAAATAATGAAACCAGCTGCGCCGAAACATCCGCCGTACTTGTATCCAATTCGGCCAAGGCAGCAGCGGCCCCGCTCAGTCCGGTTGTCTCGTCGCCGCCAAGTTCAGCTACGCCCGAAAACGAGCCCTCCATCGCGCGGATATTGACAGTGAGTGACCCTTCTGGCATGGTGCTTAATCCTCTTCCGGTTCACTATCAGCCGCGCCCGTTCCAAAGATGGTCTGCAGAGGAGCCAAAGTATCTTCTAGTCCGCTGGTCGCTGCGCTGACGCCTTCTAGAGCAGGCGTCAGCTGAGGCGTTGGATCAGAAATATTGGGTAAATTTCCTAAGCTGTCAATCACATCTAGGGCATTTGTGGCAGTATCTAGAAAGCCCTGGGCCTGATCCAACAGTCCCGCATCTAGTCCGCCAAAGGGGTTCGGGGGCGGTGGGGGCGGCGGACTCTCTTTCAAGACGATTAGATAATCTGTTTGATCCGGCTGCTGATTGCTTTCAGCGATTGTCAGCGTCTCAATAATCACGTACTGAATGTCTGTCGCGGTAAGAATATCGGCGACAAAGGTGACTGGCTCCCCGGACTGAAAGCGACTGCGCAAGTCTGCTAGAAACTGATTTTGAGCCTCCATGCCGAACAAGCTGCCCTGAATAGCGACACGAGCCGGAACTGCATTGAGATCTTGAAACAAGCTGCCAGATCGCCCCGGTATGGGCAGCTCTGCGTAGGCGCGATGTTCTAGCGTACGGATAGAAGAGATTCTGGGAACTTCCCAGTCACCTAACACTGGTTTAGCTCTCATGACATGTCTACCCCATGACGATGGGCCTGTTCTTTGAGCGTTTCATTCACCCAGTCTGTCAAGGTTTCGGAAAGCTCTGGGGAGGTAGAAAAACTGCTGATAGCTGGGGGAAACTGACCGAGTGCTGTTCGCGCGGTGGATGTCGGTGCGGGAAAGCTACCAGGGGGATGAGAAAAACTCGAAGCAGGCGTTTGAAAAGTGCCAGTTGCGGCGGGCTCGCTGAGGGGAGCAGTTTCTGTTGAGAATAGCGGGCTGTTTTCTCTAGCTGCTGTTTGCGATTGCGAGGCCATTCGCCAAGGCGAGACTATTGTATCTGGGGGCAATAGAGAAGGCGATAGAGAAAAGGAACGATCTGGTGCATCGTTTCTAGACTCTAGCGAGCAACTGATGGCTGGCTCTTGCGGGTTTGTTGCTAGTAACTGGCTGGCGATTTGTTCAATTGTCTCGGTTGCATCCATCGAGAATGACCCAGACAGGGAAAGTTTTGAAGTGACACTTTCAACCTCTGCAAGTCCATCTAAAACTTGCTCCGCTGTACCTGGAGAAGTCGTTGGTAGTATCGCTGAGCGTCGATCCTGATGTACTAGTGGCAGTGGTGCCGAGAACGTTTCATCAGACTGAAGCTGAGCTGATAGCTGAGCTAGCTGAGAGACAGGCGGTTTTGACGGTTTGGCTTCTGTTGGTCTGAGTTTTGGTCTATTTGATGCCCTAGGCTCATCTGGATTGGTGACTAGCGTTCTGGACCTACTGGTTTGCTCCGACTGATTTGCTGTCGGTGCAGAAAGTAAGTTTGTTCTACTGACAGAAGGTGTGGCAGGAAATAGCGTACTGTTTGCAGAGGGCTGGCTTTGGCTAGGGCTATTTGCTCTTCGGTTCGATTGGGTTTGGTGGGTGCGATCGCGACCTCCTCCTTCATTCCCCCCTGACAGTTTCAAATTCTCCAAAGGATGCCAGTCTACTAATGGCAACTCCTCTGTTAATAATGAAAATATTTGATCCGCAGCCAACAGCTGAGCCATAGCCTCTCCTGTCAGCTCCGCTAGCGTCAGCTTGGTGGCATAGATCGAATTAATTGGCCCTTGATTAACTGGGCCTATAGTAGTCAAATTAAGCGCCGGGACGTTCATGACAATCCTCTGCAATTTTTGCTTATGAATGCTTTTGTGGACGTTTACTTACGGATTTTCTTTTAACATTTTTAGATGCAGCAGTACCTGACCTAGCGTTAGCTCACTGACTTCCTTTGGCGTCCAGCCAAATGCCTTTGAGAGCACGAAAGCAGCTTTTGTGAGCGGTGCTTCCATCGCGTCCGACAGGGTCTGTGCGGTGGGCGTAATTCCGCTGATTTGATTCACCTGATTGAGTAGATACTGCACCAGTCCAGCATGCATAGCGGCGATCTGGGCCACACTCATTTCTGGCTCCACGAGAGCCTGCTGGACCATCAGCGTCGAGGTCAAAGAATCACTTTCTTTAGCCGCGCGAGAAATTAGCTGTAGATCTTTTACCGTCAGGGGCCGCACTCGCACTCGCATCGAACCAGCATTATCTGCAGTCGATGTCGCACTAGCCGCCGACTGAGACGGGTGTAAAACCTGCGCGGGCACCTCAATCTCGTGAGTGATAGCCCCCCCTGCTAACAGTTCCTCAGCGGTGAGCATAGGCTGTAGCCGTTCCTAGCGTCTGTTTCATTTGCCTAATCTACTAGCCTTCATCCGCTACAGTCAGATTCAGCGCTTGAAAAGAAATCTCTTCTAGCACAAAATCATCTTCTGGCACCGCGTAGCTCCAGCCGTCAATTTTCACATTGTGTAATGTCAAAGTGTTGTTCACCTCAGCCATCGCTGGATTGTCCAGCAATAAAGTGATATTGAATGCCGCCTGCGGCCAGCTCGCTGCCGGACGACTTTGTGCGCCTTCGCCCAGCATCAGACGCAGCAAAGCGCCATTGATGTAGGCTCGACCGATTGTGCCACGAATGTTGATATTGCCGTGGCGCAGTTCGGTCGCATAGCGCTGACCGATCTCATGAAAAGCTTTTACATCCGATCGCACTTCTACTTTCACATTCTGTACCCGGCCTACGGTCAGCAGATCGTACGAATCGATCACACCTTGAGCCAGCTCCCCTTCCAAACCTTGAGGCGTTGAGAGGGTTAACGACCCATCAGCCCCGGTCAATACGCTTGCATTTGGCATCCGCTCTTTGTCTCCTTCTAGCGTCTATTTATTTGATCGTTACTGATTTGATCGCTATTGCAAGTTGAGGGTCACGGCGATGTAGTCAATGCTAAAAGTTGGCTGTAAAACGGCGTTGACCACCGCTCTACCACCGATTTCATCATCTCTAGTGGCAGTGACTTCCAGGCTGTAGGTAGTGAGCGCTTCGTCGCCCACCATACCGTCTAGAAAGCTAGCGATCGCACCTTGCAAAGCCTTTCGCACCCTGGCATTATTCAGCTTGCCAATGAACGGCTCAGAAGATTTCCGAATTCCCTGCTTGGCAGCATCTACAATCCGCCGAGTCGTAATCTGCTGAAAAGCGCCGCTCTCTGTAGTGATACCACGTACTACCTTCACGCCCTGCCGTTCTTCTAGCGCCAGCACCCGGCCAGAAACCAGCGCCTTTAGCTCACCATAGCTGAACCGCTGAGCCAGCTTAGTCAGTCCGGGCAGCGCCTTATTCGTCGGGCTCGATTGCGGCACCAGCGAACTGATCAGACCCGCTACCGCCGCCGCCGTATAGGTGCCTGCTAGCGCCACTTCTTCGCTCGCCGCCGCGTCATAGCTGACCACGCCAGGTGCTGTGACAATCAGGCGATCGTTATCGGGCACTGTAGATAGAAAGTCCGCCATCGATCCGCCGCCGAGCTCACTACCAACGATTGCGATTAGATCCTTGCCGTCGTTTTCAGCACTTTCCAACAGCGAACCAAAGACAGCAACTGCGTCAGAATAAGACAGCTCTGGTGCCAAGACAATGTTGATATCGTCCTTTAACAGCTCTGCAAAAGCTGCCTCATAGTCAGTTCTAGCTGCAGCAGCAGCTAGGGCCCGAGCATAGACCGTACGGCCACCATTTTGGTAGATCAGCTGAAGCGATCGCACCAAATTCAGCGTACCAGTCACGCTCTCTCCAGTCAGATAGGCATCATATTCACCAAAGCTAGCTCTAGCCGCGTCATAGTCTGACAAGATCACCGTTTGGCCATCCGCCAGACTACTGGCTGTGCCGACAATACCAATATTGCCACTCGAAATGCCCCCCGCCCGGATCAGTCCTTCCGCCCGGACCCGCACGAAAACACCAGGCACGATTAGCTCCGATACTGAAAAGTTCTCTGCCATAAATCGACTTCTCCATAGTTAAGCAACAGTTATAAATAAAGGCTCAGTAGTCAGTAATACTAAGTAGTGAAATGAAAGGTAGATAACAATAGATTGAAACGTAGGTAAGGAAGGCTCCTAAATCCGAAGAAGAAGTTCTCCGAATAGAGAAACTTGACAACTTGACAAGAGAGAGAACTCCTATAGCTCTCACCCACAGCTCTCAGTAGATACCAGAAAAGTGCTACATAAAAATGTCTAACAGCAATACATCGGATCCGTCAGCTTAATTGACTGCTTAAATAGCAGCCCTTAACTGAACATTAGGCCACTTCGACAATAAGTGGAACACTCTGAATAATTTCTGCAGATTCTTCAGGAATTTTTAGAAATTCGTAGAGTGTGTGATAGCTGACCGCCTGCGTCAGACTGGTGCTGCCGCTCGCTTCTAGGGGTGTGATGCCACCGACCGCCTTAAGTCTGAATCGTAACAGTCCCTGTTGGACTAGCTGCTGGCGCGATCGCCCACCTAGCTCCAACACCACTGTATCCACCGCAGAACGTAAAGGATCTGGCTGGTTCGCCTGCACTAACAGCCTGATCTCCGCTTCAATTTGACAGCCTATGATATCTCCGTTGACCGTGTCGTGAGAGGCGACAAAGCCACCTAATCCTGTCGGCTTTAGCTGAGTGGGATATATAGATACGCTGGCCGATTCGGAGGGTGGCAAAGGCGGCAGCATAGATTCGATAGTGGTCCGAAGGCTGGCGATCGCCTCCGCAAAAGAAAGCTCCATAGCAAATAAATATATATGAAACAAGATGATTTGAATTATGGACTCTTGTTCGTTTGTTTGTAGCAAAACATAATCTATCTTTAGAATCGATCATGAGAACTAAGGGAAGCGCCTCAAAATAGAGTACCAACTATAATCAGAATAGCGATGACTTTAGGAGTCAACTTAATGCGTGTTGCTGTAGCAATCGACGAGAAAGTAAAATCGACGCTGAAGGATGCTGCTAAAAAGCTGACCGGGCCAAACAAGCGAGCGTTCATGGCAAAAGCGGCAGCAGACTACCTAGACGGCTCGGCGCGAAAAGCGGAAACGCATCTGGGCTGGAAACGACAAACGGTGCAGAAAGGGTTTGATGAGCGCCGTGTTGGGGTTGTCTGCTTAGATCACTACCAGGCCCGAGGTCGCAAGAAGACCGAAGCGAACCTGCCGAACTTAGAAGCCGATATTCACGGATTGATAGGCGAGAAGTCTCAAGCTGATCCTCGGCTGAAAACAACGTTTGCCTACACCAAAGTCACGGCCCAAGCAGTTCTTGATGCACTGATGATAGAGAAGGGCTATGCAGAAGCCGAGCTGCCCTGCCGTCAGACGATGGGGGTAATTCTCAACCGATTGGGCTACCGCCTAAAAAAACACAAAAAGTGAAGCCTCAGAAAAAGATACCGGAAACGGATGCCATCTTTACGCATGTGGCGCAGGCGAATAAAGCTGCCGATGCCGACGACAGCGTGCTGCGCCTGTCGATAGATAGCAAGGGCGTTGTTGCAACAATATCGAAACGATAGTACATCCCTTTGCTTCCCTCCAGTCGAGGGCGGCGTCTCGGTTTAGCAGACATAGCTATCCGGCTTAGCGACTTGAATCATACGATTAAGCACAAGACACTGCACCTTTAGTTCATT
>Ga0209194_1000534_pt1 | contig 30150 bp, 23 predicted proteins | sample COGITO_mtgs_1004_FD_184787 | JGI IMG/M metagenome (GOLD analysis project Ga0209194, IMG submission 184787) | Pelagic marine microbial communities from North Sea - COGITO_mtgs_100413 (SPAdes) (version 2) | ecosystem: Environmental > Aquatic > Marine > Epipelagic ...
CGTACATCAATGAACCTGCAACAGGCTCACGGATGCCGTCGATGTCAACGGGAGGGGCTGCGATGAACGCAATCACGAAACAAGCTGTAGCAGCAAGCAATGTCGGGATCATCAGCACGCCGAACCAACCTACGTAGAGGCGGTTGTCGGTGCTTGTAACCCACTGACAGAACTGCTCCCACAACGTAGCGCTTTGGCGCTGTTGTAGAGTAGTAGTCATTATTATGAATCCTTTATGTTTTCTAGGTACGAGGCGCGGAGCACTAAAAGATGTTCTTTGCCTATGTGTCTATATTAGTCGAACTGCATCTTTTTGTAAACTAAAGTAAATCTTAAATTGAGCGGCTACTCAGTTCACTGCTTTTTTGAAAGCTGAAACCTATGCGGGTCAGGCTAAAAGCTAAGAACCTACATGAGTCAAAGCCTTCGGGAAATATTGCGCCGCACTCTTGCTATGGACGGATATTGACTCGAAATAGTTAGCAGTCCTCTCAGGAAGGTCGCGATGTTTATGAGAGCGCCGATAGCAGAATGACTGGTTTACGCACCTGAGCGACGAGTCCTCCTGGAAAAGGGTCGGTTTTGGTTCCGTTGGGAGCCTGTAGCAACGCCACTAGCTTTTCAATGTGCTGAAAGTTAGCGGGGCTGCCAAGGGCCGTTTGTAGTAGCTGTCGGAGCACTCGATGCTGAAGGGCTAAGGGAGCGCTCTGGAGTGCGGGGCGGCTAACTTGCCAAATGCGGGGCGATCGCTCAGTGACGACCTGTGCATAGAGCGCCCTAGCCTGCGCCTCTATATATTCGATGTCCATTGCGGTGGTTTCCGCCATTTGTGCGAGCGACCGCTCTACCTGCGGGTTAAAGTGCTCTTTTAGATAGGGCAGCAGTTCTTGGCGAATGCGATTACGGCGAAAGGCCAGGGTTTGATTGCTGCTGTCTTGCCAAGGCGTAATGCCCTGCTGCTGACAGAATTCTTCAGTTTCTGCGCGACTAAACGCCAAAAGTGGCCGTACCAGGCTAACGGGCGACTGATAGCTCAAAGGTCTTTCCCAGCGTAGAGTGCCAAGCCCGTCAAGTCCGGTGCCTCGAATCAGGTTGTAGAGAACGGTTTCGGCGCGATCGCTAGCGGTATGTCCAGTTACCACATGTGTGTAGCCATGCTCTTTAGCTAGCCTGGCAAAAATTTTGTAGCGCCAAGCTCTAGCCGCCGCTTCACTTTCTACGGGCGATCGCGCAACTTCAACCCAGCAAGGTGTTTGCCACTGATGGGCCAATTGCGAAACATAGGTAGCGTTATCAGCAGAGTCTGTCCGCCAGCGATGATCGCAGTGGGCGATCGCCAAGAACCACCGCCACTTATGCTGTATGTCCAGCAGTAAGCGCGCCATGCATAGAGAATCTTGCCCCCCGGAAACGGCTATTAAGATGCGGCTATCGTGAGGAAGCAAAATTCGCTTGCGCAAAAAGGTATGCAGTTGAGCGTGGGCCAAAGACCAGGCCATCTTTGTCATTCCCTTTGCTACCCTCGACGTAAATGGCTAATTAGTCTTTGCCCGTAACATCATCTTTAATATCACCGGCTTTGTCTTTTACCTGATCGGCGGCCTCGTTAATACGCTGCTTAGCGCGATCTAACCAGTCGCTCGATTTGCCTCTAGCACCGCCTGTGCCATCTTGAGTGCGACCTTTCACACTCTCAACGCCGCTTGAGAGATTTCCTCTCGTACTATCAACGCCGCCGCCTTGAACGTTGCCTTTTACGTTGTCGATGCCGCCTTGGAGACTGCCCCGCGTATCTCCCATACCACTTTGAACATTGCCATGCGTGCTATCAATGCCGCCACCTTGGACGCTAGCGCCCAAGTGGCCAAGTTCGCCTTGCGTAGTATCTTCCTGTTTAATACCTTTCACGCTGTCGATACCCGTTGAAGTCCCTCCGCCGATGCCATCTAGATCCATCGTGACATTGCCTGTATCTTCAGAGAGTCCATCTGGTCGGCTAGCCAAGCCTGCGCCTGCTACCGCTGCACCACCCGCTAGCGCAGTACCTCCTGCAACTGCTCGACCCACGCCTGCGTTTGCCTGGTCTCCGACTTCGCTAGTAGCGTAGGCTTTATCACTTACCTTGCCTGCATCGTTTCGGTAGTTGGTGCGAATGGTATCGTCTCTATCTGCGTTTGCAATGTAGCCAGTTTCTTCTTCATTGCCGCGTTTACTAGCAGCCCAAATTAATAGACCTAAACCGGCTATTGGCAGGAGTAGCCACCACCATCTGCCGCGATCCGATAGCTCGCCTGTATTAGCATCAGCATTGACAATCACACCATCGACTTCGCCGTCAGCGGTAGTCCCGGCTTCTTCTAGCGTCGTCACTACATTGCCATCGGCGTCGGTGATGGTGCCATCGGCTGCGATGGAGTTACCCGTAGTCGGATCAATGGTGCTGCTTGAACTGCTCGGCGGACTGCCCTCAGCCCCATCTGCCCCTGCCGCCTGCGTTCCATCAGGTGTTGACGCTGACATCCCTGATGACTCAACAGCAGCGCCCGCTGTAGGTGCTACCGCGTAGCCAGAAAGCCTAGTGCCCTCTATTGCAGTCTGACCAGGTGCTCCAGTGGCATAGCCTAGAAAAGCTTTTACCGCTGGAGAAGCTGCACCTGCATAAACAAAGGAATAGGGCTGCGAGAAAGGATATCGAGGATCGGTAGGCAGCGTTTTGTGCAACGGGATAGCTTTGACATTGGGCACACCTTCTAGCTGGCCTACTAGCGCATAGCTAATGCCGTCGTCGCCGAGTTCTTTGGCGATCGCCGTTATGGAACCATCGCTGGCCTGGGTTGCGTTACTGCCAGTTTCAAAAGGCTGACTTACGAACACAGGATAAGGTCTAAGCGATTGCCGCGTTTCGCTGGTTTCAGGAAGATCGATTAACCGAATAGACTTGTCGGGGCCACCGACTTCGCTCCAGTTAGTAATTTCACCCCTAAATATTTGAGCGAACTGACTGCCAGTGAGGCTTCCAGTAAAAGGGTTGTTCTTACCCACGATAATGGCAATTTTTTCGCGGCGAGCAGCTACAGCCAGCAAGTTTTGCGCTTTCTCTGCATCCGTAAGCGGACGGCTAATAGCAGCTAGATCAGCATTGCCGTTAAGAACATCTTTAATGGCCGCATCAACGTCTTTAGTTTCTACCGAAACTTCGGCGTTTGAGTACTTAGATTCGAAGCCGCTCTTCAGTGCTTCGGTAATGCTGTTCATATTGTCAGATCCGCTGCTGACTTCGAGGCTGGTGCCTTTGGCTACGCTATCGGGTACCGAAAAGCTAGAAGCTTGAGCGATGACTGGTGCCATCCAAGCGGCCATTGATTGGGTGGAAAGAGAACAGGCCAGTAAAGCTGCTACGGGCAGAGTCGCTAGCTTGAGGGCTGAAGCTGTTTTGCGATGAACCATTGTGTAGTAAAACCTCTGTAGATGAGATGATTGAGTGGGAAAGCGTCACGGTAAAGCGCTGGAAATAGCACAGGCTCAGCTCGTCGCGTGGTTACTGAGCTGTCTAGATGTAATACTTTTTGTCTAAATGTAATACTTACTGTAGAGATGTAGCGGTATAGCGTTCTTTCAATGCAATGCCGTATAAATTCAACTAATCGTGACTAATGATGCTTATTCACCCTCACGGTAGGCTAGCTCTATCAGATTCTTACGCGAGTTTATCTTTTCTTCAAATACTGAGTGCTTTTTCTCTTTCGATAGACCGGATTTTATAGCGTTTTACATCGATCTGCTCTCTAAGTTCGCTATTTACTTTTAGACTACGTTGGCGAAGCCCTCTTTAAGAAAACTGCCGCTCAAAGCTTAGAATTAAGCTGGGCTTGTGTATCAACGAATGCTGATGAATTCAGCAATTACCCCAAGCTATATTTTCCCATGAAGCAATAGTGTTCTAAGATAGCCAAGGCTTTCGGCGCGTTGTAGACAGCTCTTTCTCGAATTCTGATATCGACTGTGCTACGCCTGATGTGCTTACCAATTAGTTGATATCGGGGGTGTCGGCAGTGATTTCAGATTCTCCAAAGCAGAATAGTCAGGCACCTGAGGGAGTTGACTTTAATAACTTTATTTTGGAAATTGAGCCAGAGCCTAACGCTGATGCCGATGAGGGTAGTCATCAGGTGAAGCCTGAGAGCAATCCAAACTTGCAGGTTCAATTCAAAAGTGAGAAGGGTCGGCTGCTATTACTGTTGCCCCCAGCGCCTGAGAAAAGTCGCAATCCAGTTTACTGGGAAGATCTGCGCCAGCAGCTCAAGGGTCGCCTTCGCGGTGGCGAGCGATTTCTTCAGCCACATACACCGGTGCATTTGATTGGTCGCGATCGCCTGCTAGACAGTCAGCAAGTTCAAGAAATAGACGCACTACTCTGCGAAGCTCAGCTCCCGCTGAAGCGAATCTACACGAGCCGTCGCCAAACGGCGGTCGCCGCCGCGACTGCGGGTTACTCCGTCGAGCAGCAAACCACGCTAGGTCACTTAGGTCAGGGTCAAGAGGCCTCTCGGCAGGCTATGGAAGAGCCTTTATACCTACAGACGACGCTGCGCTCTGGGGTAGAAGTTCGCCATCGAGGCACCGTGATTGTGCTAGGAGACGCAAATCCCGGCAGTTCAATTGTGGCCGAAGGTGACGTTCTGATATGGGGTAATTTGCGCGGTGTGGTCCATGCGGGCGCAGAAGGGAACCGTCAGTGCCGTATTATGGCCCTGCATATGCAGCCGACTCAACTGCGAATTGCCGACCAAGTTGCGCGATCGCCCGAAGAACCCCCTGCTCAATATCATCCCGAAGTGGCTTATATTGGCCCAGACGGCATTCGCATTGCGACCGCCTCCGAGTTTGCTTTAGCCGACCTGACTACAGAAGAAACCCCATGAGCCGCATTATTGTCATGACCTCCGGTAAGGGAGGCGTTGGTAAAACGACCTGCACAGCAAACTTAGGAATGGCGCTAGCCAAAGCAGGACAGCGAGTAGCCGTGGTCGATGCCGACTTCGGTCTGCGCAACCTCGACCTGCTGCTAGGGCTAGAAAATCGCATTGTTTACACCGCGCTAGACGTACTAGCAGGCGAATGTCGGCTAGACCAAGCACTGGTTAAAGATAAGCGCCAGCCCAATCTAGCGCTGCTACCGGCTGCGCAAAATCGCTCTAAGGAATCGATTAAGCCAGAGCAAATGAAGCGGTTAATTAAGGCGCTTACCAAGGTTTACAACTTTATTTTGATCGACAGCCCCGCCGGGATTGAGATGGGATTTCGCAACTCGATCGCAGCGGCTCGTGAGGCAATTATTGTGACTACGCCGGAGATCTCAGCCGTTCGCGATGCTGATAGAGTCATTGGATTGTTAGAAGCTAATGACATTAAAGCTGTGCGGCTAGTCATCAATCGCTTGAGACCTGCCATGGTCGCGGCTGAGCAGATGATGTCTGTAAAAGATGTTCAAGGTATTCTATCGATTCCGTTATTGGGTGTCATTCCAGATGACGAGCAGGTGATCGTCTCTACGAACAAAGGTGAGCCGCTAGTACTAGAGGAAAATCTGTCTCAAGCTGGAATTGCCTTTATCAACGTGTCTCAACGGCTACAGGGAGAGAAGGTGCCGCTCATGGACTTGAGCATAAAGAAAGAAAGCTTTCTCATAAGGCTCAAGCGACTGTTTGGGGGCTAAAGGGCCGATTTTTTGGCTAGTCTTAGGTCTTTGCCGCAAGAATGCAAGACCCGCTCAACGGCACTTTCCCCACTGGTGACATCGAGGTAACTAAACGACATGACCATTCCTATTATCAGCGACCTGCTCGAAAAGCTTTTTGGCCCTGCCGATGATCCTCACAGCCGCGACGATGTGAAGCGTCGGCTGAAAATAGTGCTGGCTCATGATCGCTTAGCGCTCGATCCGCAGACGCTAGAAATGATGCGTCAGGAAATCATTGCAGTGGTCTCTCGCTATGTAGAAGTGGATTTTGAGAATTTGGAGTTCTCTTTAGCAACCGATCAGCGGGTGACCGCGCTAACTGCCAATTTACCAATTCGACGTATCCGGCCCTTGGGTAAAGAACCCGATCAGCCAATCGAATCGGCATCTGAAGCTGAGACGATTGAGCTAGCCTCTAAGTCTGAAATTATGGCGATGGATGCAGAAAACGCAGCGGCTGCGCTGCGCCAGTTTGAGCAGAATAGCCAGGCCAATAGCTCAAGAACCCCGTCCCAGAAAGAGCTTAGCGATAGTAGTGAGCGTGAAAAAGGTGAAACTGGTACGACTTCTGAAGTTACAGACAATCTGATAGATATTGACCCATCTAGATTAGGTGACTCGGACGAAGCTGATGAAGAGCTGACGCTAGATCTAGAAGGCGACTTAGCAGATGACGAACTGGTGGGTGAGCCTGCGCCTCAGCTACCGGATTTATCTGTTCCCGATATGTCTGTTTCTGATGTTGCTAGAACCTTGGCCCAAGCCGATGAGTCTGGGAAAGCGTAGGCAGTTGGTTGGAGAAGCTAGAACGTTAAAAGCTAGAACGTTAAAACTAAGACATGAGTGCAGGAACGTACTGTGCACTGACTGCTTGAGAGAAAAGGTAGCCCTGCCCGTAACGACAGCGCATTTGTTTGAGTAGCTGAAGCTGGTCTGAGCGCTCTATGCCCTCGGCGACTACTTGAATGTTTAAGCCTTCTGCCATCAGTAAGATAGTTCTCACGATTACTTCATCGCTGCGCGAACTGGGAGGTATATCGTCAGAAGTAAGACTTGTCGCGATTCTCTTTAGAGGTCGCTGTGCCACCGCATTGCTTATTTGTACGAGCGGTTCAGCGGTATTAATAGCCGCCATAGAGTATTGCCCTATCCGTTTACGCTCAGGCTGAGCGTCTATCGGCAGTGTGGTTAAAGCAGACTCTACTGGATCTCTACCTAACGAGTACAAAAAGGATCGATCGATTTTTAGCGCATCAACGGGTAGCCGATGCAGATAGCCCAAAGAAGAATAGCCTGTTCCAAAGTCGTCTAGGCTAATGCTCAAACCTAGTGCCTTCAGCGCTAGGATGGTTTCGATTGCCTGCTGCGGCTCTGCAATCATCACGCTTTCGGTAATTTCTAGATTGAGCTGCCGGGCCGGAATTGCGAAGCGCGTGAGAAGTGCGCTTAAGTAGTCTACTAACCCTGGCTCGCTCATATGCGCGCCCGAGAGATTAACGCTGAGCAAAGGCTGCCTTTGAACGCCTGACTGCCGCCAGCTCGCGAGCTGCTGACAAACTGTTTCTATAACCCATCGGTCGATCGCCACTATCAGACCTATCTTTTCCGCAACCGGTAAAAAATCATGCGGCAGCAGCAGCCCTCGCTTGGGATGCTGCCATCGTACCAAGGCCTCAAATCCTACCGTTTGTTCGGTTTCTAGATCGACAATTGGCTGGTAATGAACGCGCAGCTCCTGATTAGAGACGGCTCGCTTTAGCGCCTGCTGAAGCTGCGATCGCGTCTTCATTTCAACCTGCATCTCCGGCTCAAAAAACCGACAGCGGCTCTGACCATACTGCGCTTGCCGTCTCAATCTTCCAGACGCCTGAACACCGTAGTCGGACCATTCTCCAGGCGCTCTAGGCGCTCTAGGCGCTAAGTTCAGCAGCTCAGTCGGCCAGATTGCTGACGAGTTTTTTGCCCAAGACATGGCGATATCTGCCTGATTCAAAAAATGTCTAAATTCAAGGGTTGTCTTTGATGCATTCTGAGCGATCGCCCCTTCTGCTGGCCGATCTACGATGGTAATTCCTAGACTGCCGCTGACGTTAATAGTATGACCGCTTATATAGAAGGGCTGATTTAAGGCGACTAGTAGCCGTTCAGCCACCTTCTTTGCCTGTTCCCTATCGGCTCGCAGCAGCAGCGAAAACGTATCGCTCCCAATTCGAGCAATCGTCTCATACGACTTTGCTTCTGCTCTAAGCCGATGACCCACTTGGTACAAGATTTGATCGCTTACTTCACTGCCCAAGGCGTCGTTGACTAGCCGAAACCGGTCGAGGTTTAGGTGTAGCAGCGCTAAAGGCTCTGCTGCAGGCGACGCTAACTTTTGAGTGCCAACTCGATACAGCTCTTGGCGATTGGCTAAGCCGGTGAGTCCGTCGATTGTCTTTAGGCGCTCAATTTGCTGATTTCGCCTTTTAAGTAGCCTCGTAAGCCAATTGAGACGCAGCCACAAAACCGCCAGCATGATGCTGATTAAACCGGTAATAATTCCAAATCCCCAGTCTGGATGAGTCATCGTCAGATGGGTTTGCCAGGATTTTGGCGGTTGACTACCGGCTAGAACAATAGGGCAGCGAGCGGTCAGGCAACGAGAAGAGTTGGCTACGTTGAATGTCATGGTTGTTGTTGGCTAATCAAGCCTATTAGAAGAACCCTTGCTATCTAATGCGTGAAAGTCTAATAAAGGGACGGATACCATCTGAGAGACGTTGGAGGAAATCTCTCTTGTAAACTCGTTATATAAAAGTTAGACCTGATTAATACAGTTGGATATAGCTAGATCCAACTGTTATGGACTGTTATAGACTGTTATGGAGAAGAACGTAGATTGATCGAACGTATCTCTTACCTATAAATCGTATTTATGACCTATGCAGATAGTTCTGCTTAGAGCTAACGATAGGCTAAGTTAAGGATATTGAGCTACGGCAAGAGAAAAATTGTGTTGGGTTCCTTTTACTTTTTCCGTCTAGATTTTTTAGCGAAAGGCTAAACAGGGTTCTTCGAACGAAGACTGAGTCACTTACTGAGTAATTCTCTACGTAGGATAGATTGGTCGAACTTTGTAGAGATTGCAGACAGTTTTGGTAAGGCTCTGTTGGATGACGATACGTTTGAATGACTGTAGCCAAGGTCTCCATTAGGTTGGGTCGCTATCGTCTCCCGCTGAGCGATATCCTGTAGGAAGGTTTTACTTGTTGGCTCTAACGTCTTCCTCATGCAAATTTATCTGGATTACAGTGCCTCTACGCCAACGCGCTCGGAAGCGATCGCCGCGATGCAAACGGCGATGACACAAGAATGGGGAAATCCGTCTAGCCTGCATCATTGGGGCAGCCGGTCGGCGACTGCATTGGAGCGATCGCGTCAGCAGGTGGCGGATTTGATCAACGCATCGAGTGCCGATTCAATTGTGTTTACAGCTGGTGGAAGCGAAGCTAATAATCTGGCGCTAGTGGGCATAGCGCAAACCTACGCTAGCCCTCAACATTTAATCATTTCTGATGTGGAGCATTCTGCGATCGCAGAACCCGCTCGGATGTTAGCTGGCCAAGGATGGCAGGTTACGCAGCTGCCAGTGGATGCTAAAGGAGCGGTTAGCCCTGAGCAGTTGCTTGCGGCAATCCAACCCAACACGGCGCTGGTCTCTGTAATCTACGGCCAAAGTGAGGTGGGTACTTTGCAGTCAATTGCAGAGTTGGGGGCGATCGCCCAATCGCATGGCGTCCTTTTTCATACTGACGCGGTACAGGCCGCAGGCCGACTGCCTTTAGATGTGCAGCAACTGCCGGTTGATTTACTCTCGCTATCTAGCCACAAAATCTATGGCCCGCAAGGAGCTGGCGCACTGTATATCAAGCCTGGCTCGCCGCTGCCGCTACCGATTATTGCAGGGGGCGGACAGGAGCGAGGGGTGCGCTCGGGCACTCAAGCTCTACCGAATCTGGTGGGATTTGGGGTGGCCGCAGCGCTGGCGGCTCAAGAAATGCCCACAGAGACCGTGAGGCTGATTCATTTGCGCGATCGCCTATTTTCTTTGCTTGCTAATGTGGACGCGCTAGAAGTCACTGGCCATCCACGTCACCGATTGCCTCACCACGTGAGTTTCTGTCTGCCTTACGCAGATATTACCGGTAAGACTCTCGTGCGGCAGATGAACCTAGCTGGCATCGGCATCAGCGCTGGCTCTGCTTGCCACAGCGGTCAGCTTAGCCCGAGTCCCATTTTGAAAGCGATGGGCTACAGCGATCGGGTTGCGAAAAGCGGCATCCGGCTGACGCTAGGCCGACACACCACCGAAGCCGATATCGACTGGGTAGCGCTAGTGCTAAAGCAGGTATTAGCCCGCACCTTGGCGGCAACACCTGTCGGCGTGTAGGCTACGTTTTTTTGCGAACTCGAACCAACCCCTAACCCAACCTCTGCCTTATGACTTCGACCTCTCCCGCCCCTTCTATTCCCGCCACCATTCCAGACGCTACTGAACAAGCCAAACTAGCTGTCCAGGCTGCGCTAGCCGCCGGTCAGATGCTGGTGCAAGTAGAAATGGCCATTCCAGAACTTCAGCATCAGCCCATTGCCGAGCAGTTTCTAGATATTTTTGAGTCGCAGCAGTTCAAAGTGTTTTTCCCTGACGCAGGTGCAGCTGCGCTAGCGCGTAGAGATTGGGGTAACCCAGATTTTGTCATCCGAGGACTCGGCGAACTGATTGAGCCAATAGATGCCGACGACGATCTCTACCTATTGGTCAATCCGTCTTCTATCGAAGTCAAAGAGGTCGAATCGCTTTGCAATCAGGTAACCGATCAGCCCGTGGTACTTCTCAATCCAAATCTAGAAGACATCGCCACTATCGGCATCGGCTACGCTGGTCGCCAACTGCGCGAACGATTTATCAGCAAAATCCAAACCTGCTACTATCTTCGTCCTATCGATGGCGCAGCCGTATACCGCTGCTATCCTGGCCCCTGGCAGCTCTGGCGCGAAACTAGCCCGGAAGAATACGAGTGGGTCAGCGACTTACCCAACAGACCTTCTAGCGAAGACATTGACCGCATTCTCTATGGTGATGGTTCAGCCAACAATCAGCCGGAAGAGGGCGTAGCCGGCAAAGCTAAATCGACTGGACGCAAGCGAGGCCTCTTTGCAGAACTTCAGCAGTTCATCCGCGCCCTAACTCAGTAGTTAATGGCCGCAATAAAGCCGCAATAAATTAGCTACAATAGCCTTTCTTCTCCTGCTCACTTCCGCTGTGTTGCCATCGCTCTAACTGCCTATGTCTCCTACTGCGCTGTTTGTTCTCTACTGGGCTTTAGTCGCGCTTATGGGCGTAGGTCTGGTGGGTGCGTTTCTGCCTGCGCTGCCGGGCGTTAGCCTAATTGCGATCGCCGTTCTCATTTGGTCACTAATCACTGGATTTGCCAGTACTAGCTGGGCGCTTGCAACGGCGGTCGTGGCATTGGCACTCAGTTTGATAGTTAACTACCTGGCTACTTACATAGGGGCGAAAAAGGTTGGGGCCAGCAGTTGGGGCCAGACCGGAGCCATTATCGGCCTGATTGTCGGCTTTTTTGGTCTGCTGCCGGCGCTACCCGTTGGGGGACCGCTTATCGGCATTTTATTTGGGACGATGCTAGGTGCCTTTGTGGGCGAGTTTCTCTATCGAAAAGAGCTAGAGCCTAAAGCGCGACTCGCCGCTTCTAGCAAAGTTAGCGTCGCGGTGGTGGTGAGTTCGCTGATTGGCACGCTGCTAGAGGGATTGCTGGCGCTAGCGGCCATTGTGGTCTTCTTGGTCACAACCAGTTCCGAAGTCAGTCTGCCCAGCCAGCTCTTCTAGCAGGTTTACAGCTTCTAGCAGGTTTATCAAAGACGGCAGCGCTCAACCATTGTCGTAGCGGATGTTGGCCTGACGCAGCCGGTCTACCGCTTCTTTTAGGCGATCGCAATCTTCTATCAAGCTGATGCGCACATAGCCCTCTCCGCCCTCTCCAAATGCCGTACCAGGGGTAACAACCACGCCTGTTTTTTGCAGCAGCAGCAGCGCAAAGTCAGAGGCTGTCACACCCGGCGGACAGGGCACCCACAAGTACATTGCCGCAAGCGGCTTATCTATTTGCCAGCCTAGCGTTGCCATCTCCTCAATCATGAAATCGCGACGAGTGCTGTAGCGAGCTTGAACTTCACTTAGATATTGGTCCGGAAGCTGAAGTGCGGCCTCTGCCGCCTGCTGCAAGGCCGAAAAGATGCCGTAGTCCAGGTTTGTCTTCAGCGTGCGCAACCCTTGAATTACATGGCGATTGCCCACTACAAAGCCCACGCGCCATCCCGCCATGTGATAGGTCTTAGAAAGCGTATGGAATTCGACGCTGATGTCTTTAGCGCCTGGAATTTCCAGTAGGCTAGTGGGCCGATAGCCGTCGAAAGCTAGCTCTGCATAGCAAAGATCGTGAATCAGCAGAATCTGATGTTTCTGCCCGAAGGCTACCATCTCCTCAAAGAACTCGCGAGGAGCGACCGCACCCGTTGGATTATTGGGATAGTTGAAGTAGAGCACTTTGGCGCGCTCGGCTGATTCTTTAGGGATATCGCTGAAGTCAATTACCCAGTTATTTTCTGCCTTGAGCGGAATGGTGTGGATGTCGGCTCCGGCGATCGCCGGTCCTCGAAAGTGCGCCGGGTAAGAAGGCGTAGGTACTAGCACGACATCGCCTGGGTTAATGTAGGCCATTGCTAAGTGGCCTAGGCCCTCTTTAGATCCCATTAGCGGCAGCGCTTCTCCGTCTGGATCGAGCGTGACGCCATAGCGACGGTAATACCAATCGGTAATCGTTTTGCGAAAGCTAGCAGTTCCCTCAAAAGGCGGATAGCCGTGATTCTTTTCGTCGTGAATCGCCGCGACCGCTGCTGCTATAACGGGCGCTGGCGTTGGCCCACCCGGATTGCCCATGCCCAAGTCGATCAGATCCACCCCTTGCGCTCTAGCGTTGGCTTTAAGCTCATCTAGCCGCGCAAATACATAGGGCGGCAGCGAACTTAGCCGTTCAGCAGGCTTCAACCAATCTAACGTCATTCAGGCAACCTCTTGCAGCGCGTCTTTTAGGCATTAACTCAGGAGCAGAACACCAGATTATCAGGAATACATATCGGTTTTTCCAGCGTTTTGTCTTAGCATTGGGCAGGTCTGCCACTCTACTGCTAAATGGTTGCTAGCAGCAGATCAGATCGCTTGGTTTGCGATCGCCTCTTTGGCGATCTCTCCAGCTAGACTCTGGGAACTCGATTTCTTCATAGAATTTCCAGGACTCATCGGCGCAGTTGTCGAAACCATTGCGGCCATAACCTGCTCTGGCTGAACACTAAAAGGCAAATGATGAATATCTGAACCTGGCTTGCAGGCGATCGCTGCCGCCTGCTGGAGCTGCGCTACGCTCAGCGAGTCTAAACCCAAATCAGCTAGGCTTGTGGGTAGTCCAATTTGACGGTAAAACTGCAAAAGCTGCGTCCTTGCCGTTGCTGCTAGTGCGCTGCCTGCTTCCATTTCTTCTAGTCGTAACTGTACCAGAATGCCATAGGCCACCTTCTCTCCGTGCAGTGTCCCGCCTACAGCTTCTAGCCCAGTTTTAGATACATGAGTCAAGCCATTGTGAACCGCATGGGCCGCGACCGTTCGGCATACCGCACCGCCCATCCCACCAATTGCACCTGCCATCAAAACCGTGGCATCAACGACTTCTCGCCAGTCGTCACCGCCTGTGTGCTTCAGCGCGCTAGCCGATTTTTGAAAGAGAATATCTCGTAAAACCCTAGCCTGCTGTACCGCTCCAATGACCAGCGTATGGCTAGATTGACCGCTGCTAACGGAGGCTTCGTACCATTTGGCGATCGCATCTCCAATTCCAGCTACTAGCGTACGCTCAGGCGCAGTGAGCACCAACTCATAATCGAGCACAATCGCATCTGGGCAGCGAGGCAAACTCACGTCGTACAAAAACGCCCCGACCTCAGAATACACGTTGGAGAGCGCTGTCCAGCCCGCACAGGTAGCCGCAGAAGTAGGAACCGTGACAATAGCTAGCTGTCGCTGGTGAGCTAGTAGCTTAGCGGCGTCTAGCGCTTTGCCACCGCCAACACCGATAACAAAGTCCGCTGAGTGCGCCTCTGCGCTCTGGTGTAAAGCTGCGATCGCCAGTTCGCTACAGTCTTGCTGATAAATCGACTGAGCAACCGCCAGCTTAGCTAGTGGTTCGTTGAGAAACGGCAGCGCCACCGCTAGCGAGTACTCACCGCCAACCACCAAAGGCCGCTTACCGAAGTAGGCAAATAGCTCCACGCTGCTTGCGAGCACTCCGCTGCCGCGAATGACCTGAGCTGGGGCAATGCTAAGAACTGGAAAGCTTGATGAAGCCATAGGAATACCTTTTTGGGGCGGCCTAGCCGAAGACAATCTGAGATAACTTTCTGTATTCTATGCCCGTATTCATTTGCTGTGTCCTGAGACGGGTTTGATAGACCCACCCCGATTGAAATTAAGGATTGAAATTAAGTCGAACGATTTGCTTTCGCTAGCTGCTCAGAAAAAATTTCTACTGCAGGCAAGCCGCTGTCCTCTAGCTTAGGTGCGTCCGAGGTTACTTGGCCCACATAAACCAGCTCAGAAACACCTGGCTTATGGACAATAGCTCTAGCTCTAATCGTCGGAACGTTGCTACCACTACCCCCTATGCGACTAGCTTTGAACAAGTTGCTAGCTGCCTGCTGAAGCGTTGCCTCTAGCTCAGTTGCCGTAATGGTGTCGGGCACCTTAATCACAATTTGCGAGGAGCCAGAATCAAATACTGTTTCATATGGCACCGCGCCCGGTACGGCCGTGCGAATGAAGGGTTGAAAGCTCAATCCCAGCAGTCCAACCGTCAGTACGCCCATCAGTCCGGTTGCACCCACCATGCGAAAACGCAGGCCCCATTTAAAAATAAATGCGATCGCGGTCAGTGCGCCCAAAGCCAACGTAGCGATCGCTACCCAGCCGGTTGCCTGCAAAAACTGCTCGGGAGAGAACATATCAACCCAATGAATGTGTGAGCTGATTATACGACCTCAGCTCGCGGTCTTATCCATTTAGCGCAAGCTCAGCGCCGGCGGGATAAATAAAATCGTGTATCTTCTCAGGTATTGACGACTATGACCTTTTCTCAGATGCGATGTTGGCGATATGCTGTCCCTTGCGCGATCGCTCTACTCATAGCGAGCAGCAGTTGGTGGCGTAACACTCGAAGCGATCGCGCCTCTAAACAGCCTAATGCAATCACCCCTCTAGTCGCACCACTTACTCAAGATGCCAAAATCCAGGTCTTCTTCAACCATTCTGAAGCAAGTGTTTACACCGACCCCTATCGTCAAATTACCCGTCATGGCGACAACCTAGAAGCCGTTATCATCACTGCTATTGAGCAGGCTAGTACCTCTGTTGACGTAGCGGCTCAAGCGCTAAACCTGCCCTTGATAGCCCAAGCGTTGATCGATAGCCATCGTCGAGGCGTCAAAGTTCGGCTCATTCTAGAAAACCAGTACTCGCAGCCTTGGAGCCAGGCCGTATCTGGAAAGGCCCCTCCAAAAGTAGCGCTGGAGCAGCTGGCTGACTGGAGCCTTTTAGCTGACACTAACGAAGATGGACAGATAACCCCATCAGAACTTGCTAGTACAGATGCTCTGCGCTTGCTGCAAAACGCAGATGTGCCTCAAATAGATGACACCGCGGACGGCTCGAAAGGGAGCGGTCTTATGCACCATAAATTCCTGGTTGCCGATCGCCGCTGGGTTGTGACCGGTTCGGCTAACTTCACGCTCTCGGGCCTCCACGGCGACGCTGCTGAGGCGAGCAGCCGCGGTAATGCCAACAGCCTGCTCAAAATAGATAGTCCCTCGCTAGCTCAGCAACTGACAGCGGAGTTCGACCTAATGTGGGGCGACGGGCCAGCGCTCCGCCCCGACAGCCGGTTTGGTCTAAACAAGCCTATTCGTCCTGCCTATCAAGTAAACCTAGCGCAAGGAAGCCACCTGACCCTTCAGTTCTCTCCCTTATCGGCCACCCAGCCATGGGACAACAGCGTTAACGGATTGATTGCTCGTACCCTTGCCCAATCTTCTCAGCAAATAGATCTAGCGCTTTTTGTCTTCTCCGAGCAGCGGCTAGCCGATCAGCTAGAGATTCAGTCAGCGTTAGGCAGCGATCTGCGTGTGCTCATCGACGCTAGCTTTATCTATCGTAGCTATAGCGAAGCGCTCGATTTGCTCGGAAAAGCCATGCCCGATCAACGCTGCCGGATAGAACCCAACAATCGTCCCTGGCTCAACCCAATTAACTCCGTGCAATCTCCTCAGATGCCCCCCGGCGACAAACTTCATCATAAGTTTGCAACTATAGATGAGACTACTGTTATCGTAGGATCTCAGAACTGGAGCCACGCAGCCAACACAGCTAATGACGAAACGCTACTGGTAATTCACAATCCGACCGTTGCAGCTCACTTCAGCCGCGAATTTGAGAGACTTTATCAGACGACTCGTCAAGATGATTGGGCATATTTAAACCAAAAGCTCAGCGCTAGCGAACAAAAATGTCGTTGACCCGGTTGTTGCAGGTCATTCGCAGATCGCGCCGCAAAAGCTTTGGAACAAATTCATGCTTCTTTAAATGCCTGCTACAGACAATCGCTTCTCTTACTTGGATAATGTATGTATATATATGTATAAACCGCTGCACGTATTGTGTAGTTGCTGAGTGACCTGCCTCATCTGAGAAGTAGAACCTTTCACACTAGTCTAAGGGCTGTATCTATCGACACTTGCTCGATATCAATAGCGCCCCTACAGCAGTATCTAACTATATACACTGCATCAGTTTATAAGTGAAAACACCGATGGGTATGAAAATCGTGCAAATTGCCGCCATCGGCCTCTACTTCGAATAGCCTTTGTATATTTCTGATTCGGTCTTTAAAGAACGGCTGCTTTTTTTAAGAGATCGGGTGAAGACATTGTAAAACGCTCCGATTAAACCCCCTTTCCGTAGAGCTGACTAGTTGAATGTACTTATTACATCTTTTATTGGCCAAGACGCATACTCTCTAGTCTTCGGTTTGTCTTCTGTCATCCATCAACGTCCGCTTATAGCGAGCATATTTATACTGTGAACAAATTATCGATACTCGGCTGTCGCGGAATCCCTGGTAACCATGGCGGCTTTGAAACATTCGCAGAGCGACTATCCCGCTATCTCGTCGGACAGGGATGGGCTGTGACCGTCTACTGCGAAGACTACAAAAGCAAAGAAATTTCGGAGGAGTACTGGAACGGTATTCGCCTAGTTAACATCCCCGTGCCGAGCGCGACCGCTTCAGCAACTATCCTTTTCGATTGGAAGTCTACGCTGCACGCCGCTAAAGAAGGCAATTTAATTCTGACACTAGGCTACAACACAGCCATCTTTTGTAGCTGGTATCGATTGAAAGGATTGACCAACGTTATCAATATGGATGGTATAGAGTGGCGACGGCAAAAATGGAGTGCTCCGGAGAAAGCCTGGCTATATTTAAACGAGCGGTTGGGCTGTCTGCTAGGTAATCATCTGGTTGCGGACCATCCCGAGATCGCAGATCACTTAGCAACTCGGGTCTCTCGCCAAAAAATTACGATGATTCCTTACGGCGCGGAGCGCGTAGGGGCCGCAGACGTTAGTCTATTATCCCCCTACGGACTTAATCCGGGCGGATATTCAATCGTCATTGCCAGGCCAGAACCCGAAAACAATATTCTAGAGATTGTCTCGGCTTTCTCCAGTCGCAAAAGAAACGTCAAGCTAGTCGTGCTAGGAAACTATTATCCAGACAAAAATAACTATCACCTACAGGTTCAAGAGGCCGCTAGTGATGAGGTGATTTTCCCCGGAGGAATCTACGACGCGGATACGGTAGGCGCATTGCGATACTATGCAACGCTGTACCTTCATGGCCACTCCGTGGGTGGGACTAATCCTTCTTTGGTTGAGGCTATGGGCGCAGGTGCAGCTGTACTAGCCCACGATAATCGGTTTAATCGATGGGTTGCAGGTCCAGATGCTTGCTACTTCAAAGATGAGTCCGAATGCGCTCGTGAGTTTGACCGTCTGCTAGACGACGCTCAAGTTCGTCACTCAATGAAGCTAGCTAGTCTGCAACGGTTTAGAGAAGGTTTCTCCGCAGATATTGAATGCCAAGCTTATGAGTCTTTGTTAAAGCAAGCTCTAAGCAATAACTTTTCTGATTTTAGTCAGCCTCGAGGGGTTCTTCCTGCTCAGCCTGAAGCTGCGCCCGTTGGTAGTAGCCGTAGCCATCGTTGATGATCGATATCCTAAGCGAGCAAAGCCTGGCGAACTATTCTTCTCGTCATCCTCGCGTAGCCTGTCGCAGCATCAAATAAGCAAACGGGTTCGCAATTAGCAAGACTGTACGAACTAGAGTGCCAAATGGTATTGGGGAGCGAAACTACTTGTTAAGTCTGATAACCTTACAGACAAAAAGCCCTGATTAAAGCCGTAGACACAGCAGAAGCGCCTACTCGAAACTAGGCATGACAAGGGAGGTTTGTTTGTCAGGAATCACTTTGAGCAGACATCTTAGTGAGCGAACCGACAATAGTCATATCTATATTTAAAGCTCTTTTGACCGTTATTAAACTAATAAGCGCTCCTGCTGCACTGCCCAAGGACGTAGCTAAGGCTGCACCATTGACACCCCATAAGGGAATGAATACAGCGTTGAGTACAATATTCGAGATGGTCGCTCCCCACCCGATAGTTGCGGCCTCTCTCTCGTGCCCGGTCATGTTCAAAGCGCCGTAAGATAGTCCCATAGACGTGGCGATAAAATTTCCTGTGCAGAATATGTAGAGTGCATTTTGACCTTCTAGAAACTCTGGCCCGAACAGGCTTAGATAGAAGGAACTGAAGACAATTAGCGTAGCGGCAAAAAGAAAGGCTATACCCGCAACGATTCTAACGCTTGAGGTAATTGTTTTTTGCAGTTCAGCCGTTTTGCCGCTGGCATACTTACTTGCAATAACGGGAGACAAGCTGCTACCAACGGCCATTAAGATAAAGGTAATTAGCTGCGCCCCTCGGTTGACAGGGACATAAAGGCCCACGGCTGTTGCGCCCTTAAAGGAACCTAGCATAAGCACATCCACCTGTGAGTTGATGATAGGTACGCTTTCTAGCAGCATGAAAGGTATTGCTGCGCTGAGCCAAAATCGGCCTTCATACGCTGGCTCAGCCTCAACGACTTCGTTGGGCAGTGTTTGCTTCAGAAACCTGCTGACAATCAGTAGCGTAATGCCGCTGCCTATGCCATAGAAAATAATGACCCATAGTGGCGTCAGGGCATCACCTAAAACAAAATAGGCTCCTACCGTAAGGATAATCAAAATAAGTGGATCGAACAGTAGCTCGGGTAGTAACCCTTGCGTGATATTGTTCAGACCTCTCATAGCGCCTCTTCTAACATTCCGTAGAGACAAAGCTGGCATCAGCAGCATAGCTACACAAAATCCTAGAAAGGTTTCTGACTGTGTTCCACCTCTTAGAACTGAGGCCACTAGAATTGCCAAGAGACCAACACTTATAGAAGAGATAATGACAGTTCTATTTGCCCATTTGAGAAGGCCGTTCATCAGAGGCCACGAAGCTTGTGTCTGATAAACGGCTATTTGCTTAACGACAAAATTATCAAAGCCCATTGTGGCGGGCACGCTTAGTAAGTAAGCCCAGACGATAGAGTAGGTATAGATGCCAAAGCCTGATTGGCCTAACACTCTCGCTAATAAAATGCTGGTTAGGAATGTCAACGCTGAATAGATCAGTCTTAGACCAAAAACGCCAGCAATTTTACTTTTCATTCTGTCCGTTGTAGGTGCATAGGTTGCGCGGCAAACACCTGAATACTTCATTTAGGTGTTTGCCGCTATTCTTTAAATACTATTGTTTGCCGAATACTATATAGGTTTTGGCGACTGGCTATATGGCAAGGTTTGCGATCACTAATCAATGTAAGCGGATCTTATGTAATCGAATTTATATAGGTATAACGTTAATTTGAGTTACCGTCTTAATCTTGTAGTTTGGGAGCCATTGCTTTAATGCCTTGCCGTTTCACTCTTTAAAGAGACTGAGGCTTTAAGAAGTTCTTTTGAAGACGAACTTTGCGCTCAAAGTCTTTGTAATCAAAGACTTTGAGCGCAAAGGAATTGTGGCTGTAAAGAGCTTATACCCGTAAAATCCTTTTTATGCTCTAAAAGGGAAATCAACTGATTCCAGCGTTTCGTCGTTCTTCCTGTTTGTCCATAGCAGCAACAGTCCTGTCGTTGCTAGGAATGAACCTGCTAACGCCCCAACTACTGCAATTGCTGGGCTTGGCGAGACGTATTTGTCTTCATCTGGCAGCGTTGGCTCAGCTGCTAGCTGAATAGGCGGATAAATATTGTAGATGTCGTCTTCAGTTAGATCAAGAGTCGTTCCGGCAGAGGCAAAGAGTGTCTCCGCTGCGTTCAAGTCTTGTCTCAAGCGGTCTGACGTAAATTTATTCTGCGTGAGCGTTCCCAGTCTTGCCTCAAGCACATTAATTTGGTTGGCCAACTCTGTTGTCTGAGATTGGAGTCCTTTTTGGCTAGCCCGATCGGCTACAGCGGACTCAAAGAGCGTACCTCTTGAGGCTGCGACTCTTGGGTCAAGACCGAGGGGCGCTAGCTGAGTTAAAGTCTTTTGGTCAACCTGTCTATCTAGCAGGAACGAGCCTCTAGTTTCTACCGCTGCGAGCAACCCTTCAACTTCAGCGCGCTTAGCGACAACTTGGGGATGCTGATCGCCTAGCTGCGATGAAATATCAGCAAACTCGGCGGCTGCGGTACCGTATTCTATGAACTGGCTTTGATAGACAGGGTCTCCCTGTAATTTATAGGCATCTCCAGCGCCAGCAGACGAGTCGTTGATATCTGTTGCTAACTGTCTGACGCGCCCGTCTAAGCCTCTTTCTTGAGCCAGCGCCTGCGCGTACTGTTGACGCAGTTGCTCGATACCAGAAGCCAAGTTTTCTATCTGCGAGTCGGAGCTTAACCCCGAAGAAGCCTGATAGCCAGCTAGTGACTTTTGAGCCTTTTCCACTTGCTGCCGAGCCGACTCCAGATTCTGTCTAGTTTTATCTTCCCGACGAGCAACCTCTGACTCTCTAAGGCTTTCCACAGTTTGATCGAGCACAGCGTACATAGCTCTAGCCTTCTGTTGCGCCATTTCGGGCGTCTCGCCTTCGACTACCAGCTGGATGATAGAGCTTTGCGTGTCGGTGGTAACTTCTACGTCTCCATAATCTTCGACGGTCATGCCGACTTGAGCCGCTGCCTCTTTCTTTAAAGCTAGGCTCTCTAGCAGGTAAACATAGTCCGATCTAGGATCGTCTGCTGCCGAACCTGAGTTGTTAGCAGATTGAGAAGTTCTCAATCCGTCGGGCAGCGTGACGTCTACGCTAGAAGCCGTTGTGAGTACCTTGGCGCCCCACTCACTCTTGTACTGCTTAGGAGATAAAGTGATGTACGCTAGCGCCAATCCCCAAATGAGGGTATTGGCGAGTAAGCCCAAGCCTAAATAGTTCCATTTAGAGCGCTGAGAATGAACTTTTTCAGTTCTTCCTTGGGGCGGAAATTGAGGAAAAGATAGGTCAGTCATAAGTCAATTGAGTAAGTATTGGAGAAAACAGTAGAGCTTGTAGTGCGGTCTAGATGAGCCAAGAAAGACAAGTCGTCAGTTGTTGTTGCCGAAGACGTTAAACAGTAAATTTAGAGGGCTGAGGAAATCGGTAACAGTGCCGAGAATACCGCGAACGTTGGTATTGCGGGAATCGTAGCAAGCGATCGCATCTTCTGGCATCAAAAACGGATTTTCAGCCGCAGTTTTAGTCTCATCACTTACTAGGTCATTGACTCTGTACTCTGAAGTTTTGAGAGAGCCTGTGAGCGAATCCGTTTGAATCAGCACTGCTCGCCGATTAGCGTTTGTCGTACGGGTTCCACCGACACACTGAGCTGCGACCAAAGCCTGAGCCAGATTAGTGCCGTACTTGAAGCTCGCTGAGTTGATGCCCTGGTTGCGATCTAGGTTATTACTAGAGCCTTCGGTTACGTTTGAGACGTATAGTTCCACGCTATCAGGTGTAATTTGAGAAGGCTGTACTAGTATCTGTTGAAATGTCCCAGAATCAGGGATGATAATTTGGTCGCCTGAGATCAGCGGAAAGTCAGTAACTGTCGCGCCTAAAAAGAGGCCAGAAAGATCGACAACCGTCGATTCTGTCCCTCTAATCACCTGAACTTGCGTAACATCAGCCGTTGGCTTAACGCCTCCGATTGCCTTGAGCGCGCTGGTTAAGTAGCGCTCTAGCGGATAGTCTCCGGGCGTGTTCCCCGTTGTATTTTCCGGTCCTACTGTCCCATCTTCTGTCATGTTAGAGAGTAAAATTCGGCCTGGTTCAAATACTTCTCCCGCTACTGCAATCTGAATCGGTGAGTAGTCGAGTACCTGAATACTGGCGTTGACTATCCCCGGACGGAAATACCCTCGCTGAACTAACACGTTGGTTAGCCGTTCTTGAACCTGCATGGGGGACAAACCTAGTACAGGTAGCGGATCGATCAATGGAATTTCCAGATTTCCACTGAAGTTGACAACGTACTCGCCGGTAAATTCTTCGCCCCCAATGCCGGGAATTTTGAGGCTAAGCAAGTCACCTGGGGAGAGAGGAATGTTTTGTCGTTCGATGCTGGGAAGAACGCCATTACGCTGTACTGCTGGAAAAAAGGCTGGTGGTACAGCCTCTATAACGCCTTCTGAGGAAGGCTGTGGCAGGCTAGGTAACGTCTGTGCTGAAACGCTGCTTGCCGGAAACCAGAAAGCTGGAATAGAGGCTAACCCTACAGCCGCTTTCAAGAAGTACGTCAGTCTGCCTGCGCTTTTATCCTTTGAAGAGATTGACTGTTTCACCGCTTTACTCATCTTAATATGTGATTTCTGTGATTTCTGTATTGACGTTATCTTTGACAAGTCTGCCCTCGCGGTTCTTATGAGGTTACGCGATTTCAGACCTTGTTCTAACCTTTGAAGGAGCCAATCGTCTTTGAAGCGATAACTTCAGGCTGGCAACGTCTCAGATTCAGTAATTAAAACCTTCTGGCTAGTGATAATACCGTCAGGATTAGTTTCGAACATTCAGCATAGTTACTGATTCGTACTTCTGATAGTAGAGTTATGGTCAGTCTCAAGCCTAGTGGATGCATCATAAATGAAGAACTATTCACGGTTTTTGCGGCTTTTATAAAAATCTCCTTCATCAACCGTTTTTTTATCTGACAATTGACTTTGTATGGCGTACAATCTACGCTATTGTCCGCTGACAAGCAATGGTTCAAGTCACTGAAAGCCTCGTCTTACTTGGAATTGCTGTACGCTTTTATACCTAATTTCTGCTAAGGCTCGCGCAGCCCCTCGTGACTAAATTCTATACTAGGCATGCCCCCAGTTGGCAATCAGCATTAGGCTACTGGCTCAAGGGCTCCTACATATCTGCGGCAGTCCTCCTGCGTTTGCTGTGCAAAAAAAGGCTTCCCCAGTAGCTTACGCGCTTGGGTCTACGCTGGCGTTTTGCGCTAGTCCTTACAGGCAGCAGACACACTTTTCGGCTAACTCTCTTTCTAGGCAGTGCATCCTAGAGCTAGTCTCTCTGCCTAGATAAATAATTAGCTATACACGCATCTATAGGCGAAAAGCTGTTTTCTCAAAGTTTTTACACTATTTCGAAAGCATCTTTTGAAACAGAACAGAAGACGATAGCTTTACAGTAACTTTGCAGCATGAGTAATTTTACCTGAAAAAATATTCCTAGCCTCCCTATTTTGCAGGAGGGGTGGCGTAAACTTGGCGTTAAAGCAAGCAAATGTAGATGAATGGCCTTATCGCTCGATTTCCCTCAAAAGAAGCAGACTGAATCTACCCAGGATTTTCCTTTTAGGGCCATCTTTTGGATGGCTCTTTATATTCCTTTTGAAGAGTTTTTCTTAAGGTGGCTTCCAAACCCAGCGGCAGTCGCGCTTAGGTTCGTTCCAGAATTCATTCTGTATATACTGCTGTTTCAAGTTTGCGGACTTAAATTGCTACGCGGCCAGCCGCTCAAAAGAACGCCAATTGACTGGATAGTTCTCGCCTTTTTTGTTACGACCGCTGTCTCGATGGTCATCAACGACTCATCAATTAAAGGCAGCATCGTCAACATGAGGACGATCTGGCGATACCTTTCTGTCTTCTATGTGGTCGTGAATATAGAAGTTTCCAGACTAGATCTGAAGCGTCTTTTAAGCGGCCTGAAGGTCGTGATGATCGCTCAAGGTCTGTTGGGATCTATCCAGTACTTTTTGCCAGATAGCTTCAACCGCGCCTTCTTTGCACCTAAGGGCTTCTCAATTGGTAACTATGAGGGCGGCTCTAATGCGGCTGAAGCGGGAGGGGTAAAAGTAGGCGCGACCTCTGGAACTTTCTCAGACCCAGCTATTTTGTCCGCCTTCATGCTGATTGGCCTTGCGCTTTTCTTTGGTACCGCTTATGTCAGTGGTGGAACGCTACTGCCGAGCTTTAAAGATTGGGGCGGCATAGGAACATTGATGTTCGCAATCTTCTCTACCAAGAAAAGAGCCGCGTTAGCGCTAGCTCTGCTCATTCCACCCTTGATTATTTACGTATACGGTAGAAGCAAACGGCTCGTTAATATGGGTTGGTTTTATGGTGTAGTTGCCTTGGTGGGCGTAATTGCTATTCTTGCGGTAGGTGCTGCTAGCTCGTCTATGTCCGGCGTTGATGAACGAGAACAGTCTGTTAACTTAGGTGATTATTTCCTTCAGGTCTTTACGCCAGAGTACTGGGAGAACTCTAACGAAACGGCCAGAGGTTGGTTTACCAGCACTATTTTGCATGCTGTTTTGAGTACTCGTAGCTGGTTCGGGTTTGGCCCAGACGCCTGGCATACGCTGAACGCCATTGAAACAACCATAACCCGAGGGGAGGATAGGGATAAGCTCTGGCGAGATGCTGGGGTGTTTGACGACGGCTTCTGGTTTGCGTTTATTGCTTACTTTGGTTTTATTGGAACCGCTATTTATGTCTATATGCTGAAGCGTTTATATGATGCTGGAAAGTGGCTCACGCGGGTGTCTACTGAGCCTGAATACCGCACGCTTGGCTCGACGTTTGCAACCTTGATTATCATTACAATTCTGTATACGTTTGTCGAACGCATTTTCAGGCTTCGTGCCTTCAGCTTCTACTTCTGGCTACTAGCTGGGCTTGTGGTCAATGCTTGCCATCTCAAAATGGCCGCTATCAAGCAATCTAGGCAAACTCTCTAGTCTGTTTGGCTGAACTGATACCTAATACTAGAAAACCGATCTATGGGGGAAGTACCCCTATGGGTCGGTTTTTGATCTTTGGATTCACCTACTATGGACAGTTCCTATCAGCGCTTACGTGTTTTACACTTCAAAAATAGGTACTGTGAGTGCGCTTTTTATGGCACATCCTGTGTAGTGTGTTTATTGTATAAAAAACCACTACTCCGGTAATCTACACAGCCTTAGCCTTAATTCCTGTATTAATCGTGTAGTTCTCTACATAGATAGCTACGTCTACTGTCTAAATTTATGGTCGCTCAACTCGATTCGCTTTATATTCGTACGAGTCTGTCTAAAACACTGACTCGGCTCTTGAGCTATGCCTGCTTCGAAGGCCGTCCTCTGACAACTAAAGGGCAGTGGATTAATTCGCTGGTTTTTCCCTTTTTGGCTCTCCAGAAGCGATTGCCGCAGATGAAGAGGGTCTATAAACCTATCTTTATTGTCGGCACCGGGCGAACTGGCACTACTGTGCTAGGTACGATTTTGTCTATGCATCGGCATGTGGGGTTTCTCAACGAGCCTAAAGCAATTTGGCACGCTATTTATCCTTCAGAAGATTTGGTGGGTAGTTACTCTCGTGGGGCTGCTAAGTACCGATTAGATGCTACAGATGCTTCCTCGAAGGTTCGTCGCGCTGCGCATAAGATATTCGGTGCATACTCAGCTCTCTCTTCCTCTCGTCGAGTTGTAGATAAATACCCGGAGCTAGTGTTTCGAGTGCCCTTTGTTAAGGCGCTGTTCCCAGACGCAAAGTTTATTTTCCTAGTGCGAAATGGGTGGGACACTTGCCAATCGATCAAGGGCTGGTCGCAGCGATTGGGGGTTGAGGTTCAATCTGAGACTCATGACTGGTGGGGCGCTGATAACCGTAAGTGGAATTTGCTTTGGGATCAGGTGATTAGTGAGGATCAGTCAATTCGAGGGTCGTCTTTAGATCGACGGAATCTAGAAAACCCAATAGATATGGCGGCGCTAGAGTGGATTGTGTCTATGCGCGAAGGCTTGTCGATGATGAAGCAATTGCCGCACGATACGTACATGATGCACTACGAAGATTTGGTGGCTAATCCTAAGAAAAGTTTGGCAAAGCTAGCTGTTTTCTGCGAATTGCCACCTGACAAGCGATTTCTCGACTACGCTACGCAGCGGTTGAAGACTGCTCCGCCCAAGCGAGATGTGGATATACACCCGGCTATATTGCCTTACTTTGAAGAGACGATGGTTGCTTTGGGCTATGACAGTAGGCGGGCAACTTGTGCAATTAGATAATGTCGATAATAGAAAATTAAGGTGGACGATTGACGAGCATTTTAGATAGTTGAGATAGGTTGTCATTACAGACAGCTTTCTATTAATGAGGCCATCTTACTAGCGCTATCGAGAGTAGATAGTTGCTTGACGGCTTTAGCCATAGCTGATAATTGTTCTGAATTATTCAATAGGTCCAATCCTAGGATTTGGAGCTGAGCCGCGTCGAGATCTCGCTGTTGATACATTTGTGCTGCGCCTGCCTTTGCAAACGCTTTGGCGTTGTAAGTTTGGTGATCTTCGGCGGCAAACGGATAGGGAATTAGGATAGAAGGTGTTGCTGTAATGGCTAGTTCGATTAGTGTTCCCGATCCGGCTCTGCTAATGACTAGACTGGCTCTAGAAAACAGTGCTGCCATGTTGTTGTAAAAATTTCGATGAACGTAGTGTGGGTGGCTAAAGCTACTAACTTCGGCATCATTATCACCGGTGATATGAACAATCCAGATTCCGGCTTCTACCCAGGCAGGGGCTGCCGAGCGGATCATTTTGTTGATAGCGACTGCGCCTTGAGAGCCGCCGACAACAACGATTAAAGGGGCGTCGGGTGGGATGTCTATATCGGTGAGTGAGGACTGGGCTGAGCGAAGAAATTGCGATCGCACGGGTGTACCGACTACGACCGTTTTTGCTTTGGGCAATCGATCAGCAGTCTCTTCAAACCCTAGCGCGACTTTTGTACAGTAAGGACTCAAGAACCTCGTTACTTTCCCTGGTAGTGCATTGGACTCGTGCATAAGAGCAGGTAAGCCGAGCGATTGCGCCGCTAGAATGGCAGGAGCCGAGATGTATCCGCCTGTGGTAAAAACGCCTGAAAAACTACCTTGCTTAAGCAGTTGGCGGACTTGCACTGTCGCTCTAGCGAACTTGGCGAGTAGCTTGATAGAACCCAGGCCGAAACTGCCCTGAGCACCTCCCATACGCACCGTATGAAGAGGGTAGAGATTGGGTACTAGCTTGGTTTCTAGCCGATCGGGGACGCCTAGCCACTCAATGTCATAATGGGTAAGCTGCTGAGCGGTTGCGATCGCTGGAAATAGGTGGCCCCCCGTACCGCTAGCTGCTATTAACAGCTTCTTTCGGCGACTGGACACCGCAGGCTTGGATGCTTCGCTGACGACTGCCTCATCCACTGCTTTGCTCATGGGACTTCCTTTCTCCAAATCACCGCGATAATACAAGTTACAGGTTACCGTGGTTTAAAGTGATATCTGCTATCGAAGCCGATCGCACTGCCTTAATACTGTCTCGATCCGCTGTTCAAATTCTAGGACGCATAGACCCATGACCCATTTCTCTGGCCGTTCTGGCCGTTTTCAGTCTAGAGCCGCTGCCGCACTTTGCGGACTGGCAATCTCGCTAGGACTGGGGGCTATGGGTTCTACGAAGGCGCAGGCTGCTTCACCTGAAAGTGCACCTGCAGAGCTGACGACGGCGCTGAGCCAAATTCAGTCAGCGGCCTCTGCGAGCGATGTTGATGCGGTGATGCAAAACTACAGCCCGACCTTTACGAACGAAGACGGGTTCACTTACGACGGGTTGAAAAGTGCTTTGCAAACCCTGTGGGAAAGCTACGACACGCTAACCTATCGCGTAGAGCTACAGTCTTGGGAGCCGACGAGCAATGGCTACGAAGCTGAAACTGTGACTTATATAGACGGCACACAGACCGTTGAAGGCCGCTCGGCCAAGCTAGAATCTGTCATTCGCTCCCTGCAGACTTACGAAGGCGGTAAGATTGTGGCTCAGCAAACGCTTTCGGAGCGAAACCAGCTTACCTCAGGCGAGACGCCACCAACTGTATCTGTTATTTTGCCAGAGCAAGTCGCTGCCGGAGAGGGTTATGACTTTGATGCGATTGTAATGGAGCCGTTGGGAAATCGCTATTTATTAGGGGCTGCGATTGAAGAAGGTGCAACCGCTACTGACTTTTTTGCTGGGCGTCCGATAGAGCTAGAGCTGCTGGCGGCTGGCGGACTATTTAAGGTGGGATCAGCACCGACTACCAACGACAGCCGCTGGGTTTCGGCGCTGCTAGTGCGCGATGACGGTATTACGGTTGTTACGCGCCGCCTGCGGATTGAGTAGTCTTTTCGTTGCGCAAGTTACGCAGCGGCTACGGCTACGGCTTTGAGTAATCCTTCAAATAGCGCTAGCCCGTCAGTATTGCCTAGTGCTGCATCAGCGGCCCTCTCAGGATGGGGCATTAGACCTAATACATTTCCTGCTCGGTTGCAAATGCCCGCAATGTTGTTGATAGACCCGTTTGGGTTAGCGGCTTCGTTGCTTTGGCCTTTGGCATCGCAGTAGCGAAAAAGCACCTGGTCATTGTCTTCTAGCGCTTTGATTGTGTCGGGCTCGGCGTAGTAGCAGCCTTCTCCATGCGCGACGGGAAGGGTAATAATTTGCCCTGGGGTGTAATTTTGCGTCCAGGGTGAGTCGGTTCGCTCTACTTTTAGGGGTAGGCGATCGCACACAAAGTGCAGGTCTCGGTTGCGCACTAGCGCGCCCGGCAGCAGCCCCATTTCGGTGAGTACCTGGAAGCCATTGCAGATTCCCATCACTAGCTTGCCTTGCTTGGCATGGGCTGCGGTTGCTTGCATCGCCGGAGAGAATTGGGCGATCGCGCCACATCGCAAATAATCGCCGTAGCTAAATCCGCCTGGAACAATGACGGTATCTACATCGGATAAATCGCTGTCCTCATGCCAAATCATTTTGGTTGGCTGACCTAGCAGATCGCGCAAGACGTAGGCGGCATCGCGATCGCAATTAGCCCCTGGAAAAACAATCACGCCAAACTTCATCAGATTTACTCCTTTCGATATCTTGAGACTTAGACCTTTTCTGATGCGCTAGGCAGCGATCGCTTCGAGTACTTCAATGCGATAGTTCTCAATCACTGGGTTCGCTAGCAGTTGGTCGCAAATTTTATCTAGCTGCGTTTGAGCGGATGCCTCATTTTCTGCGGTTAGTTCTAGCTCAATGTACTTGCCAATTCGTACTTTGGAAACGTTGTCGTACCCCATATGGGCTAGGCCGGAGCGTACTGCTGTCCCTGCTGGATCGAGAACTGAAGGCCGTAAGGTAACGTATATCTTGGCCTGATACAAATGGGCTTGGGCTGAAGATGATGTCATGGGTAAGAGATTAAAGGGCAAGCACAGAGCGATCGCGATCCTACCGTAATTCTTTACCTGTCCGTAGCGGCTTGGCCTAAGCTGTATTAAGTGTTTATTTGCTGACAAGTCCGTTCAGATTCACCCACTCATTTGATCCTTGCTGATCTTTCTAAGCGCGAATGAAAAGCCGTCGCACCCGCAGCCAAACTCAAGTTTTAGACCTGCTGAAGCAGCTAGAAAATGCTATCTCCGCGCAGGAACTTTACGCGCAGCTCAAGCAGCGAAAAATTAGCGTTGGGCTAGCGACGGTGTATCGGGCGTTAGAGTCTTTAAAGCTAGAAGGCGTCGTGCAGATGCGAACATTGCCTAGCGGTGAATCGCTCTATAGCCCGGCACAGGCCGACACTCACCATCTCA
>Ga0209194_1000541_pt1 | contig 29754 bp, 43 predicted proteins | sample COGITO_mtgs_1004_FD_184787 | JGI IMG/M metagenome (GOLD analysis project Ga0209194, IMG submission 184787) | Pelagic marine microbial communities from North Sea - COGITO_mtgs_100413 (SPAdes) (version 2) | ecosystem: Environmental > Aquatic > Marine > Epipelagic ...
TGTTTTTTAATTCTATCCATACAATCTTTTAGATCCATAAATAAATAGAATTTCTTTTTATATTTTTTTGTCAATATCTCTGTGATTGATTTGTAGTCTTTAGCTTTCATATTTACCTTTCTATTAGTTTTGTTTTGGCTCAAAGCTTAAGATAACATTAGCCATAAAAGACCAATAATTTTCAATAACTTTAGCTTGTAGTTTTTCATTAGGGTTTTCATCTATTGAACCCATTTTTACAGCTAGATTTACAATATCATTATAATAATATTCAATATCTAAAGCCAAACCTTGCAACCATTCTGTCATTGCTTTTTGTTTTCCTATTCTTTTAATATTCCAATCAAATTCAGAATAAAACCTTTCAAAAATATATTTAATTTTTTCTTGATCTGTGTTTAATTCTTTTTCTTCACAGTCTAATTCAATACAATTAAGAATATATTTTTTATAATTCTTTTTGTATGCTGTGTGGTGTAGTTTAGTCATTTTTTTTACCTTTCATTAGTTGTTTTTATTATAGCTATAAATGTGGCAATATTTAGGCATTGTCAGGTAATGCTGCAAACATTGACATAAAACCACCGAATACAATTAAAATGCCAAGTATTCTGTGATCTGCTGAGTGTATAAAAGTAATAAAACCGATCATTACAATTATAAACCCCACTAGCAGCATTAATAATCTTGCGATTACTTCTGCGTAATTTACTTTATTATTGTTCATTTGTGTTTCCTTTCATTTGGTTAATTTTATCTTTTAACATATTTACTATTTCTTTTTTAGGATAGTCCATAAATCTATCAGTAAAGCTATTACTATCTTCATCATGTAAACAGCTTGCAATCATCATATTATTTAATTTTAATGTTAAAAAAATATCATAACCTTTATATCTAATTGATTTATATTCTCTTACAGTTGGATAAAACATTTGTGTTACCTTTCATTAGTTAATTAAAGTTAATAAATAAATGTGGCTATAATTAGGCAATAATGTTTCCATTTTTATCACACTTCCAACCCATAGATTCCTGTCTTTTAATTATATTAGACAATGAATCTTGATCATATTGCTTTATTACTTCATCATAATTAAGATGTGAGTATTTTGGCATTTGCTGAACGTATGATTGTTCATCATCACTTAAACAATCAAACCAATCATAACCTACATCATTAATATTAATTGTTTTTGTTTTAAAAACTTGATCGCTAAAATTATTAAAGAAATCAAAATTTTTACCAGGTACAAGATCTTGAATTGTAGCATATTTATTTTTTGTCATAGTTTCTTTTTGTTGATTTGTTTTAAACATATCCATATCATATATATATATTTATTGAAGTCAATACAAAAAAGATATATTTATAAAATTATTTTATGTGTGATATTATTGCAGCAGTTACTTTATAATAATTCTAATGTAATTTAATTTAAAATAATACTTGCATATATATAAATTGGATATATAAAGATTAAAAACAATTAATGAAAGGTTATAAAATGAAAATAATAATAAATGCTGCTGATGTTATTAAAGCTCAGCAATTTAAAAAACAAATGAGTGTTGAAGATTTTTCAAAAACTGATGAATTTAAAACGCTTCAAGATGCTGGACTAATGAGCATTGAACCAAACAAAACATATAAAAAAGCTGTTAATACTTTAAGATTTAATTTAAAAAAATAATAATAAACAATTAAACCTACTGATTAATTAATTTTAATTGGTAGGTTTTTTTTGTGTGAGGTGTAAAGAAAGTTAATAAAAAGTTGGTATCTATTTATAAACAGCGTCTGTTTTTTTTCTCACATTAAAACAAACGACAGTAATACTGACCTATATCTATAATGTATGGTTGATAATTAATGATTATAGGAATAGCTATTGATATTCTTTTATTATTACTAATCTATGGTGTATATTTTTTTAGGTTTGCGTGTTAAAATTAAAGGTTTGCGTGGCGGGTACACCCCCAGACGCACCCGCATTTTATTATATATATATATACCGGACTTGAGGACACCCTTACAGCCACCCACACCTTTATACACACTCATCTTTTCTGTTTTATTTTTTTTAAAATCCACTACATGTAGTATATGGATTACTTTAGTGCAGACGATTTAGATTCAGTTGCTTACATAGAAGAAGGCACAAACAATGTTATATTAAAATTCTATGGCTTTCCCAATAAACTAGCAGCCGATCTATTTATCAACTATGCTATGTTTAATATGGGTTTTGATTACCAACCTATAGATGGTATGAAGTCTGACATGATACACTAGATATGGATATTAAAATACCTTACACACCAAGGAAGCATCAAGCTCACTTGCACAGACAGATAGATAAACACAGATGGAACGTATTAGTATGCCACAGAAGATTTGGCAAAACAGTATGTATGATTAACCACCTAATTAGGTCAGCACTATTGTCCAAACTTAGTAACCCTAGGTTTGCCTACATTGCTCCAACCTTTAAACAAGCAAAGTCTATTGCATGGGATTACATGAAACAGTTTACCGCCAAGATACCCCACACTAAATTTAACGAAACAGAACTGAGAGTAGATTTACCTAATGGTGCTAGAATCACCTTGCTAGGCTCAGAATCCCCAGATGGGTTAAGAGGTATATATTTAGATGGCTGCGTGATTGATGAGTACGCAAACGTAAACAGTAAGTTGTTTCCAGAAATAATTAGACCAGCATTATCAGATCGTAAAGGCTACTGTGTCTTTATAGGCACACCTATGGGAATGAATAATAACTTCTATGAGTTGTACCAACACGCACAAGGTGCGGAAGATTGGTTTAACTACAAAGCAAAAGCATCAGATACCAAGATCGTAGACAATGATGAGTTGGTCAAGGCAAAAGAAGTAATGGGTGATAAGAAGTTCCAGCAAGAGTTTGAATGTGATTGGATAGCTAACATTGAAGGTGCAGTATATGGGGATGTCATTGCAAAACTAGATGATGATAAACAGCTTACAAGAGTTCCTTACGATCCTGCCTTACCAGTATCTACAGCATGGGATCTTGGGGTCTCCGACCACAGTAGTATAATATTCTATCAGCAGTTAGGTAGAAGCATTAATATAATAGATTACCATGAGGAGAAAGGTCAAGGTTTACCATACTACATTAAGATGATTGATCAGAAAGAGTATGTCTACAAAGATCACTTTGCACCACACGACATTGAAGTTACAGAGTTTGGCAATGGCAAAACTCGGAGAGAGGTCGCCACCCAATTAGGATTAAGGTTTAAGGTCGTTCCAAAAATTCCACTAGAGGATGGCATACACGCAACAACAATGATCTTACCTAGATGTTACATTGATACAGACCATTGCAAAAAGTTAATAGATGCGTTAAGACATTACCACAGGAAGTATATTGATAAAAACAGAATGTTTAGATCAAAGCCTGTACACGATTGGAGTTCACACGCTTGTGATGCAATGCGTTACCTAGCAGTTGGACTACAAGAAATTAACACTAGACAATCAGCTCCACAAAGTGTAGCAGATAATAGTTACAGGATTATATAATATGAGTTCAATTTTTTCACCAAAAATGCCACCGCTGCCACCAGTTCAACCTTTGCCAGAACCGCCTTCAGCAGAGTTATCTCAAGAAGAGAAAGATAAGATTGCAGCAGAGCAAAGAAAAATGGAAAGAAAAAGAAAAGGTCGTAAGTCTACAATTTTAACTGGACCACTAGGTGTAGAAGATGAAGCGGAAACAGAAAAGAAAACTTTATTAGGATCATAATGTTTGACAAGATTAAAAAAATTTTTAAAAAAAAACCAAAAGTAGAAAAAGAAAAAAGAACTTACGAGAAAGCTATAGACCATGGTAATGACATTACTTTTGAAAACGAAATTAAAAAAGAAGAAGTAAAAGTTAAAGTAAAAGAAACTAAAGAAACAAAGTCATCATTAACTTTCGGAGAATAATTATGGGTGGAGCAGCAGCAGTAGTAACAAAAGCATTTAAAAAAGAACCTGCAGCAGCACCTGTAATGGTTGCACCAACAGTAGCAGAAGTTTCACAATCACAAGCAGCAGATGCTTATGATCCAAGAAAAGCAAAAGCCAGAGGTAGATCATCTACAATTATAACAAGTTCTAAAGGTGTAGAGGATGAAACATTAACACTAGGTAAGAAAAGTTTATTAGGACAATAATGGCAAGAACAGATTTATCAAAAAATTTATTATCAAGATACGAAAGACTTGAAGGTCAAAGACAAAATTGGGAAACACATTGGCAGGAAGTTGCAGATTATATGCAACCAAGAAAAGCTGATGTTACCAAACAAAGAGCTAGAGGTGATAAAAGAATGGAACAAGTTTTTGATTCTTCACCAATACAAGCAGTAGAATTATTAGCAGCATCATTACATGGTATGCTAACAAACCCATCAACACCTTGGTTTACTTTAAGATTTAAGGATGTGGAAATTGATAATGAGGATGAAGCAAAACTTTGGTTAGAAGCATCTACAGAAGCAATGTACACAGCATTTAATAGATCAAACTTTCAACAAGAAATATTTGAATTGTACCATGACCTAATTACATTTGGTACAGCTTGTATGTTTATTGAAGAAGATGATGATGATATTGTAAAATTTTCAACAAGACATATCAATGAAGTGTTTATTGCAGAAAATGATAAAGGTAGAATTGATACAGTATTTAGAAGATTTAAAATAAGTGCTAGAGCTGCAGTACAAAAATTTGGCGACAATGTTTCATCAGACATTCAAGGTATCTTTAAAAAAGATCCATATGAAGAAGTAGAAATACTACACGCAGTTTATCCAAGATCAGATTTTAATCCTAAGAAAAAAGACAAAGGTAATATGCCATTTGAATCTGTTTACTTAGAATATAAAAATGCTAGTGAATTATCTGTTGGCGGATTTAAAGAGTTCCCTTTCGTAGTACCTAGATATTTAAAAGCATCAAATGAAATTTATGGAAGAAGTCCAGCAATGACAGCATTGCCAGATGTTAAGATGTTAAATGAAATGTCTAAGACTACAATCAAAGCTGCACAGAAACAAGTAGACCCACCACTATTAGTTCCTGATGATGGCTTCTTGCTTCCTGTAAGAACTGTACCGGGTGGATTAAATTTTTATAGATCGGGTACAAGAGATAGAATTGAACCACTAAACATTGGTGCAAACAATCCATTAGGTTTAAACATGGAAGAGCAAAGAAGAGACAGTATTAGAGCTGTGTTTTATGTTAATCAATTAATGATGCAACAAGGTCCACAGATGACAGCAACAGAAGTTATCCAACGTAATGAAGAGAAGATGAGATTACTTGGTCCAGTATTAGGTAGACTACAATCAGAATTATTAAAACCATTAATTGATAGAGTGTTTGCAATATTACTTAGAAACAATATGTTACCACAAGCTCCAGAGTTTTTATCTGGCAGAGACATAGAAATAGAATATGTTTCACCACTTGCTAAAGCACAAAAATCTTCAGAACTACAATCTATTATGAGAGCAATAGAAATATTAGGTAGTCTTGCTAATGTAGCACCAGTATTTGATTATGTTAATTTTGATAATTTAGTTAAACACTTGGCAGACATTGTTGGTGTACCACAAAAAATATTAAAATCACAAAACGAAGTAAACGCAGAAAGAGAACAAGCCGCAGCACAAGCTGCAGAACAACAACAAATGGCACAGATGCAACAAGTTGCACAAGCCGGAGGAGATATAGCACCACTAGCAAAAGCATTGCCGGAAGAAGCAAAGGCTTTAGTTAATTCACAAGTGGAATAGTATGACACAAGATAAACAACTAGAAAAATTTATAGCCGCATTAAAAAAAAATTACGTATACATATTCAATACAGATGAAGGAAAAGAAATTTTATCTGACCTTGAAAAAAGATGTCATTATCATTCTACCACTAATGTAAAAGGTGATAGCCATGAGAGTGCATATATGGAAGGACAACGTAGTGTCATTCTATTTATTAAATCAATGCTACGAAAAGATAAGGAAAAATAAAAATGTCAAATGAACAGATAACACAAGAAGCTGTGCCTGTAGAACAAGCGACTACAGAAACTGCACAACCAACAACTCCAGTAGCAACACCTGCTGCACAACCAACATCATCTTGGAAAGATTCTATTAGCGAAGAGTATAGAGCTGATCCTAGTATAGAAAAGTTTACAGAAATAGATGCGTTAGCAAAAAGTTATATCAACGCAACTAAAATGATTGGTCAAGATAAAATAATTATACCAACAAAAAATTCTACACAAGAAGCATGGGATGAAGCCTACGCAAAATTAGGTAGACCAGAATCTGCAGACAAATATGCTTTAGATGTAAAATCAGATGTTGTTCCTTTTGATGAAACTGCAATTAAATCTTTTGCAGAACAATCACATAAACTTGGTTTAAATAATAAACAAGCTCAAGGTATATTAGAGTTTTATAAAAATAATATGGAAGGCTCTGCACAACAAACAAAGATAGATACTGAAACTGCTCAATCTCAAGCTGAACAACAGTTAAGACAAGAATGGGGTAGAGACTTTGATGGTAAAGTTAAACAAGCTGGTGCATTAGCTAAAGCTAATATCAATCCAGAAGTATTAGATATGACTTTATCAAATGGCACAAGACTTGGTGATCATCCAGAGATTATAAAAGGCTTTGCAAAAATAGCAAACATGATGTCAGAAGATAAAATTGTTTCAACTGAAAGTGAAAATGTAAATACAGTTGCTGACATTGAAACTGAAATATCAGCTATTACTAATGATACTGATGGACCTTATTGGAATAAGCAACATCCAGATCACGATAAAGTAGTACAACAAGTTTATACATTAAGAGAAATGCTAAATGCTGATCAATAATCTTAATGATAAAGAAATTCGATTAGAAGTATTGCGGTTGGTTAAGGAGACAGGATCTGAAGTTCAGAAAAATGATCCCTTGCCAATCGCTGAAAAATATTATAATTGGATAGTAGGTAAGAAAATTCGCAAGAACCTTACTGGCAAGAAGGAATAGACTTCTACTCTAAAAGAGTTTAAATCCAAGAATAGCCTACTCATGTGAGTAGATAACCTTTCTGATTTTTATAATAACAATAATAATAATGGAGAGACAATTATGTCATCACAAATAACTACAGCATTTGTACAGCAGTATTCTGCTAACATACAAATGTTATCTCAACAAATGGGATCATTATTAAGAGACAAAGTCAGACAGGAAAGTGTTGTTGGAAAAAATGCTTTCTTTGATCAAGTTGGCTCAGTAACTGCTCAGTTAAAAACTAGCAGACACTCAGACACTCCGCAAATAGATACACCTCACTCAAGAAGAAGAGTATCTTTAGCTGATTATGAGTATGCTGATCTTATTGATCAACAAGACAAAGTAAGGCTCTTAATTGATCCTACATCATCTTACGCACAAGCCGCTGCTTACGCAATGGGGAGAGCAATGGATGATGTTATTATCGCTGCTGCAACTGGAACTGCCTTTACTGGTGAAACAGGTGCAACAAGTGAATCTGCTCAAACAGCAATCGCTGCGGGTGGTACTGGTTTAACAATCGCAAAATTAAGAACTGCAAAACAGACTTTTGATTTAGCAAGTGTTGATCCTTCTATCCCTAGACACATTGTTGTAGGACCAGAACAAATAACAAACCTTTTAGGAACAACTGAAGTAACTTCATCTGATTTCAATACTGTAAAAGCATTGGCAAATGGCGAAGTAAACTCGTTCCTTGGTTTTAACTTTACTGTATCAAATAGACTTAGCAAAACAGGTAACGATAGAACTTGTATTGCTTTTGCACAAGATGGTATCACTCTAGGAATTGGTAAAGATGTAAATGCAAGAATAGACGAAAGAGCAGACAAATCGTATGCTACTCAAGTTTACTACTGCATGAGCATTGGTGCTACTAGAATGGAACAAGCAAAAGTTCTTGGTATAGTATGTCAAGAAGCATAATAGGAGGATATATATATGGCTAATTCAACACAATACGCAAAGACATTAGATACACCTTCTGTTAAATTAGATACTAACGAACTACATGGTAGAGTAAGAGTAGCTTATGCAGATTTTACTGCAGCAACTGCTCAAGAAACTATCAATATGTTTAAGTTACCTAATGGAGCTAGAATAATTGGTGGAAGATTAAATCATGCAGCTCTTGGTGGCAGCACAACTGTATCAGTAGGACACGCAGCATACGATAATGCAGCAGGAACTACTGTAGCAGCAGATGTAGATGAATACAAAGCAGCAGCAAGTTCAGCATCAGCTAGTGGTGTTAATATTGCAGCTACTACAGCATTGGGTGAAAACTCTGTTGTAGATGCACCGGATGGTTTAGTTATTACAGCAACTACTGCTGGAGCAGATGCCGCTGGACTTATTACAGTTCAGATGACATATGTTTTAGACTAATAAATAAAATTTTAGGCGGTGGAAGCGAGAGTGGAAGCCGCCTAGAGTGCATGAAAAAGATACAAGATTTAAAACCTGTATTACATTTTAAAAAAGATAATTATGTGTATAGGTATGTATTAGTAGATAGGTTTCAAAACGATTCTAAAAATCATTATGGCTTTGACACTAAAGAAGAAAGAACAACAGAAGAAATATTTGCGTTAGAAAAAGATAGACAAATAAGACGTAAGTATATTATAAGGAAGTGATATGGCATCAACAGTAGACATTTGTAATGGAGCATTAAACCAATTAGGTGCAACAACCATTCTTTCACTTACAGAAGATTCAAAAAACGCAAGACTTTGTAACTCAAGATTTACTCAAGTAAGAGATAGTGTATTTAGATCACACCCTTGGAACTGTTTACAGAAAAGAGTTGAGTTAGCGGTAGACACCACAGCTCCTGCATGGGGTTTTAGTTTTGCTTATACTTTACCAGCAGATTGTTTAAGATTACTTCGTATATTAGATTATGATTCAAACTACAAAGTAGAAGGTAGAAAAATATTAAGCAATACATCTTCTATGAAAATATTATATGTTGGTAGAATTACAGACCCTAACGAGTATGATGAATTATTAAGAGAAACTTTATCTGCAGCATTAAGTGCAGACATTGCTTTTGCAGTTACTTCCAATAATACTACAGCAACAAATATGTATAATTTGTTTCAAGATAAATTAAAAGATGCTAGATTTGTAGATTCAACTGAAGGTCAAAATGTTGAACAAGATTTAGGCATGACAGATGTTATAGACGCAGGTACATTTATTAACTCAAGGTTTTAGACCATGGCTAGGGTTGCAGTTGAATTAACAAACTTTACAGGTGGTGAGCTATCGCCAAGATTAGATGGCAGAACAGACCTAACTAAATATACATCTGGTTGTGCAACATTAGAAAATTTAGTAGTATACCCACATGGTAGTGCAGCTCGTAGACCCGGTTCTACTTTTTTAGCGGAAGTTGCTAATAGTGCAAACAAAACAAGACTAATACCTTTTGAATTTTCTACAACACAAACTTATATGCTTGAGTTCTCTAATTTAAAAATGAGAGTGTACAAAGATAGTGGTGCTGTATTAGAAGGAGATAAAACTATATCTGCAATCACAAAAGCTAATCCTGCTGTAGTAACCGCAACTTCACATGGATATTCAAATGGTGATGAAGTGGTAATTACTGCTGTTGGCGGCATGACAGAAGTTAATGGTAAAAGATTTTTAGTTGCAGATAAAACAACAAACACATTTGAACTACAAGATAAAGATGGAGTTGATATAAACAGTTCATCATTTACTACTTATACTTCTGGTGGTGTATCTAATAAAGTTTTTGAATTAGTAACACCTTATACAACTGCACAACTTTTTGATATTAAGTTCGCACAATCGGCAGATGTGATGTACATAACTCATCCAGAACATGAGGTAGAAAAATTATCTCGTACTGGTCATACTGCTTGGACATTAACAGATGTAGATTTTACTAATGGTCCATACTTAGATCAAAACATTACTACAACAACATTAAATCCATCAGCTCACACAGTAGGAACAGGTATAGATTTAGTTGCTAGTGCAGTTACTGGCATCAATAGTGGTAGTGGTTTTCTTGCAACAGATATTGGTAGATTAGTTCAGTTTGGAGATGGTTATGGAAAAATTACAGCAGTTACAGATACAACAAATGCAGTAATGGAAATTATTGTAGATATGGGTTCAGCAACTGCATCTGCAAATTGGTCGTTAGGTGCTTTTTCTGATACTACAGGTCATCCTTCTTGCGTAACCTTTTTTGAACAACGATTAGTATTTGCAGGAACAACATCTCAACCACAAACAATATTTTTTTCAAAGTCTGGTGATTATGAAAATATGGATGCAAACATTGGTGGCACAATAGCTGATGATGATGCAATCATTTATACAATCGCATCTAACCAAGTTAATGCTATTAGATTTATGACAGCTACAAGAACTTTAATTCTTGGTACAGCAGGAGGTGAGTTTACAGTAAGTGGTGGAGGTACAGATAGTGCGGTTACACCTACAAACATATTAATTAAAAAACAATCCAACCATGGCTCGGCAAATGTAGATGCTATAGCTGTAGGTAACGCCACATTATTTTTACAAAGAGCAAAAAGAAAAATTAGAGAACTAGCATATAATTTTGATGTAGATGGTTATACTGCTCCTGATATGACTATCCTTGCCGAACATATTACTGAAGGAGGTCTAACACAAATTGCATATCAACAAGAACCTAATCAAATAGTTTATGGAGTTAGAGGTGATGGTGAGTTAGTAGGACTCACTTATCAAAGAGAACAACAAGTAAGTGCTTGGCACAGACATATCTTTGGCGGAAGATTTGGTGTAGCAACAATTACAGTTTCTGATTATGCAAACATTGCAAATGGAACTAAATTAACTTTAACAAAATCTGATGGAACAACTGTAAGTTTTACTTCTACAACAGGTACTGCTGGAACTAATGAGTTTAAAACTCAAACAAATAATAATACTACAGCAACTAATTTAAAAAATGCGATTGATGCTCATGCTAATTTTACTGCAACAGTAAACTCTGCGGTAGTAACAATTACTGAAACTGCACATGAAGCAACAGGATATTTAACAATTAAAAGTTTTGATAGCACAAGATTAACTGCAACTAGTGAAGGTAAAGCAGTAGTTGAAAGTGCAGCAGTTATTCCAACAGACGATACAGAATATCAAGTATATGTTATTATTAAAAGAACTGTAAATGGTTCTACTAGAAGATATGTAGAATTTTTAAATGTATTTGATTTTGATCAAACAGATAATACTACATTTAATTTTTTAGATAGTGAATTAAGTTATAGTGGTAGTGCTGTTAGTACTATATCAGGATTAGATCATCTTGAAGGACAAGTTGTTTCTATATTGGCAGATGGTGCAACGCACCCAAATAAAACTGTAAGTTCGGGTAGTGTAACTTTAGATCGTTCTGCAAAAAATGTTAAGGTAGGTTTAGCCTATACATCTTTACTACAAACTATGAGATTAAATGCTGGATCACAGAATGGTACATCACAAGGTAAAACAAAAAGAATATATGATATTACAGTTAGAATGTTTGAGACTATAGGTGTAGAGGTTGGACCAGATTTAGACAATTTAGAAAGAATACCATTTAGAAGTTCTGCTGATTTAATGGATGAAGGTATACCACCATTTACAGGAGATAAAGAGGTAGAGTTTAGAGGAAACTATGAAACAGATGGTTTTATCTTTGTTAGACAAACTCAACCTTTACCTTTTACAATTTTATCGTTATACCCAAGATTACAGACAAATGATGGATAATATGTTATATATAGTACCTTATAAAAAAGAACATGGACAGATCATATTATCATACCAAATGAATCATAAGATATTAGAAGCAGACAGACATTACATTAATGTTGAAGGTGATGCTAAAAATTTAGAACAAGATCATTTAGCTTTTACAGGAATGGTTAATGGTAAACCTATTTTTGCTGCGGGTATGAAAATGATTTGGGGTCAAGTAGCAGAAGGTTGGGTTATAGCATCAAGTGATATGTGGAAATATCCTTTAGGTGTAGCTAAAGCAATTAAAAAAGATTTTGCTAGAGTTGCTAAAGAACATAATATAAAAAGAGTTCAAACTGCAATTAGAAAAGATTTTGCTCAAGGTAAAAGATTTGCAGAGTGGTTAGGTTTGGAGAACGAAGGTTTAATGAGAAAATTTGGTTTTGATGGTTCTGATCAATATATGTATGCGAGGATATTTTAATGACAGCACTTACAGCAGCAGCACCCTATATAGTAGGCGGAACTTCTTTGATGCAATACCAAGCACAAGGAAAAATTGGTAAATATAATCAAGCAGCAAATAATAGAAGTGCTGAAGTATTAGAAGGTCAAGCTGCACAGATAGAACAAAAAGCAGAATTTGATATTGCACAATTTAGAAAAGATTATTATAGAATGACAGGAGAAACTACTGTTGCTCTTGCTAAATCTGGAGTACAAGTTGGTAGTGGTAGTGCATACAACATTGCTTTATCAAATGCTCTTGAAAAAAGATTACAAGAAAATTTAATATATTATAATTCAAGAGTTGCTGCGGCTAACAAAAGAGAAGAAGCTAGTTTTGCAAGAATAAAAGGTGTTATGGCTAGACAATCTGCTAAACTTGCACAGATTGGAACTGTAATACAAGGTGGCACAACTTTATTAACAATGGGTGGTGGATCAAAACCAAACACAACAGGACAATTTGGTTCTACAGCCAACAATGCAACATTTAGTAATTATTCATAATGCCAAAAATACCTACATTTAAAGCACAAGGATCAATAGAACAATTAGTAGGAACTACTAATGCTCCTCAAATGCGATTAGATCAAACACTAGCTACTGCTATAGCACCTGCTACTAAAATGATTGTTGATCATCAAATACAAGAAAAAAACGCACAGAACCAAGCAGAAGCATTAAAGCTAGAAAACGATTATATAACTGATCAAATAAAAATATCAGAAACTATTAATACTGATAAAGTTATGTCTACTAATAAAGATATTGCTAACGAATATTTTAAAAATCAAAATAATATTTTAATTAATAAATACAAATCTTTAGCAACTAATAATAATGTTGCAATTAAATTTGAAAACTATGCGTTAGCAGAAACACAAAAAACAATATTTAGAAATGATACACAAATATCAAAAAATATTTTAACAAATTTATTTGCTAGTTACGATAAACAAAAAAACCTTTATCTTATAACAGCTAGTACAGATCAAACTGGTATGGCTAAAGCAACTTTAAAAACAGATTTAGAAAAATTAACAATAGATACATTTCAATCACAAGTATCAGCACCAGAATTAAAGGTTATGATAAATTCTATACCCGGTGAAATTGATCTTATGGATGGTTTAAAATCTGTTCAGACAGAACCTAGAAAAACTTTTTATTCTTTAAAAGATAAAAATTATTTACCTAATTTAACTTATGAACAAAGAGAAAAAATAAATAAAGAAGCTCTACTAGCTATAAGACCACAACTAACTACAGAGTGGGAAAATTATACAGCAACAGTAGCTGCTGGTAAAGAGCCACCAAGATTTGATTTTCAACTTGCAAAAGAAGTATTTAATTCAAGAGTGTCTGATAAAATGATTCAAGAAGATACCTTTACTAGAGATCGTGTTAAAAATAATGCAGTAATACTTAATGCTTCTAACGATACTGTTAATGAAGTTGTAGAGGGTATTATAGACGAAGGTAATGAATTGTATGGAACATTACAAGCTAATGAACAGGAAAATTATTACAAAGCTGTTTTAACAAAAAGAAACAAAGATATGAAAGATGATATTGTTAGTTATATTACTACTAACAATTCTGAAATTTCATCTTTATATGAACAACTAGAGGGTGATGAAAATACAGACAGTAGATTAGCAACTAAAAAACTTATTACAGAAGCATTAATTGAAGAACAAAAAAGATATGGCACTAGCGAATCTTTTATTAGAATAACAAGTAAGGCAGAAATTAATCAAATTAAATCTACACTTATGGATGTAGACACACCTTACATAGAAAAAGAAAAATTTATAAATGATATGATATTATTATATGGCAATAAAAACATGGGTAAAGTTTTGAATCATTTACAAGCTGAAAAGTTACCTGTTGAATATATCACAGCTATAAGCACTAATAGTGCAGAATTAAAAAAACATATTCTGTCTGGAGAAACTGTAGAAGATTTAGAAAAATTTGTAAGACTTAGATTGCCAACTGATGAAAAATTTAACAAAATTGAAAGAGGTGTTGCAAAAGGAATGGAAGATTTTGAAACTGTAATTTTAAATCAAGGAGAAGGTTCTAAATTAAAAACTGATTATTTAGCATCAATTCAATCAGCTGTTTATAAATCTGCTTTACAAAGAGTTAAAAGTGGAGAGAATATTACTGAAGCTGTAGATAATGCAGTTACAAGTTTTACTAAAGATTATTTTATTGCACCGGATAAAACTTTTATGATTCCTGTAGATGTAGGTGGCAAGTTTGTTAATCAACCTATAGTATATGATAAATCACAAGCTCTTAAATTAATGGTTGAAACAGGTGATTATATAACTCGTTTTCATGGTGAAGATGGCTATATGCACTATGCTGCTTTAGCTGGAGTAGAAAATTTAAGCGAAGAAGAAGTAAAATCAAGAATGGAATTTACAATTAAAAACTATTCTAAATGGTTAATGAATGGTGATGGTACTGGAATTGTTTTAAATGCTGAATTTACAAATGGTACATACCCTATAGTAAATGCTAATGGTGATAAAATAGAATTTTTCTTTACAGACACACCTAACGATAAAGGTATCTACAGTATAGAATTAAAAGCTCCAGTAACAGGAGAGGATATAGATTTAATACCTTTTACATCTGATGTAGGTGCTTATGAGTTTGAAGAAACTAATTACGATAATACTAGCGAAAACAAAAACCTTCTAACTACAGCAATAGATAGTGTTGGTAGAGTAATAGATACTGCTGGTGATACTTTAATTACAAATAATAATGATTAATACTGGATTAGGTACATTTGAACCATCAGAACAAGAAGTAGGTTCTTTATATAATCAAACTAGAACTGGTTTTTGGGAAAGTGCTGGTGCTACATTTTATAATGCTTGGAATTATAACCCTACATCTTCTGTATTTAGAGCAGTAGATCAAACACAAGCCTATCAAGAAAGTAATACTTATATAAATAGAGACGAACTAAACAAACAATATGGATATTTAGGTTTAACATTTAAAGAAGATACTAGAGAAGGTTTAGTTAATTATTTAGTTGAAAGAAAAAAACTAGAAAGAGAAAGAGCAGATACTATTTCAAAAGGACCAGATGGTAAGTTGGCTAAAAGTTTTTTCTTTTTAGAATCTCTTGCTACAGGGTTTTTAGATCCAATAAATATTGGAGCTTCTTTTATACCTGTTGTTGGTCAAGCAAGATTTGCAAACATGGTTGCTCGTTCTGGTAAAAATGTAGCTAGAATGAAAAAAGGTTTTGTAGAAGGTTTAGTTGGTAATGCCGCTGTTGAACCTCTTGTTTATGGTGTGGCTAAATCAGAACAAGCAGATTATGATATGTATGATTCTTTTACAAACATAGCTGTAGGTGGTTTTATAGGTTCTGCAGCTCATGTTGGTTTTGGTAGAATAGGAGATTATCTTGCAGAAGTAAGAGGTAAGCCAAATATCTATCAAAGATTAGCAGCAATCTCACCAGAAAATCAACAAGCATTATTAAAACATTCTGTTGGTAGAGTTGTAAGAGGAGAAAAAGTAGATACTGGAAATGTTATAGTTGAAAAAACTAGAGTAGGTGATGAACAATTAAATAAAATAGATGATCAAATAAAAGAATTTAAAACTTTATATAAAAATTCTTTAGAAGGTGGTGATAGAAAATCAGCAAAAATATATTTACAAAATATTAGAAACTTACAAAAAACAGAAAGAGATATATTTGAAGCTAAAAGAAGAGCTAATGATGCTGCTAAATTAGCAGAACAAACTGGAACTAATACAAGTAATAAGAAAAAATTAACAGAGCAAGAACAAATAAGAATAGAAAAAACTACATCAGAATTAGCTAATGAAGCAGAAAATATAAGTTTAAGAAATACACAACAACAAAAACAGTTAGATGTTAAAGATCAAGATTTAGGTGAAGAGTTTGTTGCAGACAAAGCTAAAATTAAAAAAATAGATGAATCTATAAAAAACAAAACTACTGTTAGAGAAGCTATAAAAGCTGGAACTAATTGTACTAAAAGGAACTCATAATGGTAGATATAAAAACAATTAGTAAATGTTTTAAAGAAGTTAAAAGATTAACTGGTGATCTTTTGCCAGACGAACAAATAAATCAAATTTTAGATGAAGCTAAAATAAAAATTGAAGAAAACAAATTTCAAGATTTAGAATCAAAAACAGACAAAGTATTAGCACAAGAAATTATTGATAAGTTTGAATACGATCAAGTTTCTAAAAAAAGAAATATAGCTGAAAACAATTTAAAAGCATTGGACACTTATCAAAAAGTTATTGATGCTGTAGATTTATCAGAAGGAAGAATTACCCCTGTGGAAGCTGTAAAAGCAATATTAGTTGGTATGCAAAAATTTTCTAAAATTACTAGAGATTCTATTGGTGCAAAGCAAGAAGCATTAGAAGATGTTTTAATAACTAAACTTATTAGACAACTTAATGACATAAGTGATACTGCTTTTAAAGACCTTGGTGATGGTAAAATGGATGTAGAAATTATGAATGAAATGCTTGGTATACCTACAGGCATAAAAGATGCAGCAGAAATTGCTAAAGTATTAAAAGATTTTCAAGCAGATTTAAGAGTAAGACTAAATGATTTAGGAGCTAACATAGGAGAGTTAGATGATTGGATTACAAAGATGTCTCACGATACTGAAAAAATGGCAAGAGCAGATGTAGGTTCAAAGTTAGTTGAAGATAATAGATATGCTTGGAGAGAGTATATAAAAAGTAGATTAGATTTAAAAAGAACATTTAGAAATGTAAATGATCCTATAAAAATTGATGAAATATTAGATAGTGTTTATGACAGTTTAATGTCTGGAGACCACAATAAATATAGTGGTGCAGATAGTGTTTATGCAACAAAAAATGTTGCTAATCGTTTAAATGCAGCAAGAGTTTTACACTTTAAAAATCCAACAGCTAGACAAGAATATAACATAAGATTTGGACAACCTTCTTTAAAAGAAAGTGTATTTACTACATTAGCTACAAGCTCAAGAAATATTGCATTAATGTCAGAATTAGGAACTAATCCCAAAGATACTTTAAATAAAGTTTTATCTTTATTAAAAAAAAAATATAAACAATCAAATCCTAAAATGGTTTCACAATTAAATTTTAAAACTTTTGCAAATCAATTTGCTGAATTAGATGGAAGTATAAATGGTGTTGCTAATGATCTTTTAGCAAGAGCAGGTATGGTTGTAAGAGCAACAGGTAATATGGGTAGACTAGGTATGGCTACTGTATCATCATTTGGTGATTTAGCACAATACATGGGAACTACAAGTTTTCAAGGAAGAGGATTATTAAGTGGTTTATTTGAAGCTATGACAGGATTGTTTAGAGCAAATGATACAGCTGCAATGGAAGTTTTACAAATTACCAGTAACTCTGTTGCCGCTACTGCTTTTAGAGGAAATATTTATGGTGCAGCAGATGACACTTGGGGAAGAATGGGTAGATTACAAAACACATTTTTTAAATGGAATGGTATGAATGGTTGGATTTCAAGTTTAAAAAGTTCAATGGCACTTGGTTTAGCAAGACATTATGGAATGTTAGCTGATACAAAATTATCTAATTTAACCACAAGAGAACAAAATTTTTTAACATTGTATGGAATAGATGAAGGAAAATGGAATATGTTGCGTTCTATAAAAACTTTAGCAGTTGATGATAAAAGATATTTAACAGCAGAAGCCGTAGATGATATATCTGATAATGTTATTAATGCTTATGTTGGTAGAAAATTAAGTGCAAGAGAGATTAGAAATTTTAAAAAAGACTTACAATTAACATGGAAAAATGTTTTATCAGATCAAGGTAAACATGGATCACCAGAACCAGATGCTGCAGTTAGAGCTATAACAAATCAAGGTTTAGAAAAAGGCACTCCAATGGGAGAAACTCTCCGATTTGTTATGCAATTTAAAAGTTTTCCTATTAGTATGTGGGTAAAAATTATTGGTAGAGAAAGATTTTCTTATGGACCAAATGAAAGCAATCTTGCAAAAATTGGTGGTTTATCAAGTATTTTAATATTAGGTACTTTTTTCGGTTATTTAGCAATGTCTACAAAAGACATGCTTCGTGGAAGATCACCAAGAGATCCTAAAAATAAAAATACTTTATTACAAGCATTTGCACAAGGAGGAGGTGCTGGTATTTATGGTGATTTTTTAATAAGTGAAATACAAAATGAATATGGAAATGGTATTTTTGAAACTATACTTGGACCAACAGCTTCTGATCTAAAAAAATTACTTGATATAACAATGTCAATGAATGAACCTAAAAAATCTGGTAAAAAGTTTCTTGAATTAATAGAAGGACATACACCATTTTTAAACCTATACTATACTAAAGCTGCCTACGATTATCTAATTGGCTATCAAATTAAAGAGTTACTTGATCCGGGATATTTTGCTAGGATGAAAAACAAACATGAAGAAAAAAGAGGTCAAAATTACTATTTAAAACCCGGTTCTATTATACCGGATATAAACTAATAAAGAGTAGAAAATAAAATGAAAAAGCATTATAAACAAGAATATTTATTTACAAAACCCTCAACAAGTAATAAAGGTTTTTAAGTTATGACAGTATCAAGCACAACAGTAAAAAATTCCTACTCCGGTAATGGTAGTACAACCGAGTTTGCTTACACATTTAAAATATTAGTTAATTCAGACTTACAGGTAATTATTAGATCATCTACAGGTACAGAGACAACTAAAACTATAACTACACATTATACAGTAGCTGGTGCGGGTGATGCTAGTGGAGGTTCAATAACTTTCACATCTGGCAATATTCCGGCTTCTGGTGAAACAGTTGTTGTTAGAAGGAATGTCCCGCAAACTCAAGCAATAGATTATATTGCTAATGATCCATTCCCTGCGGAGACACACGAAGAGGGTCTGGATCGTGCTGCTATGGTTGCACAACAATTATCTGAAGAAGGCGATAGATCAATAAAACTATCAAGAACAAATACAATGAACTCTACAGAGTTTTCTGTAGGTGCTACTGATAGAGCTAGTAAAGTTTTAGGATTTGATGCTAATGGTGAACTAACAGTTACACAAGAACTTGGTACAAATAGAGGAAACTGGTCATCTGGTACAGATTATAGTGCTAGAGATTTAGTTAAAGATACCTCAACAAATAATATTTTTTTAGTAAACACAGCTCATACATCTTCTGGCTCACAACCTTTAACAACAAACGCAAATTCTGCTAAATATGATTTAATTGTAGACGCAGCATCAGCAACCAGTTCTGCAGCTACCGCTACAGCTCAAGCAACAATCGCAACTACAAAGGCTGGTGAAGCAGCAACATCTGCATCAACTGCTACAACAAAAGCAAGTGAAGCAGCTACTTCAGCAAGTAATGCATCAACAAGTGAAACTAATGCGGCAGCATCTTTTGACAGTTTTGATGACAGATATTTAGGTGCTAAATCTTCTGATCCTTCAGTAGATAATGATGGGGATGCTTTAATAACTGGAGCATTATACTTTAATTCTTCAGACAATGTAATGAAAAATTACACAGGTTCTGCTTGGGAAACTTTAAAACCCTCTTCTGTTGAACAAACAAATATTAATACTTTAGCTGCTGCGGATGTAGTAGCTGATATGGCAATACTAGCTACAGCAGACATTGTAGCAGATATGAATACTTTAGGAACAGCAGACGTTGTATCTGACATGAACACTTTAGCAACTGCTGATGTAGTTTCAGATATGAATACTCTTGCAACTGCAGACATTGTATCTGATATGAACACTCTTGCTACAGCAGATGTAGTAAGTGATATGAATACATTAGGAACTGCGGATGTTGTAACTGATATGAATACTTTAGGTACAGCAGATAATGTAACTAATATGGCAACAGTTGCCACAAATATTACAGGAGTTAATTCTTTTGCAGAAAGATATAGAGTTGATAGCTCTGATCCTACATCTAGTTTAGATGAGGGAGATCTCGCATTTAATACTACAGATAATAATTTAAAATTTTACAATGGAACAGCTTGGACATCTATTTCTCCGGGGATAGCAAATGTTGTTGATGATTCTACTCCACAACTAGGTGGTAATTTAGATGTACAAACTAATCAAATTGTAACAACAAGTAATAGAAATGTTAAAGTTTATCCTAATGGTACAGGTGTTTTAGAAGTAGGTGGTGATGGTTCATCTAATGATGGTACTATTCAATTAAACTGTTCTCAAAATTCACATGGTGTTAAGATTGCATCACCAGCTCACTCTGCTGGACAATCATATACATTAATTTTACCAACATCAGTTGGATCAGCAAATCAAGTTTTAGCTAGTAATGGTAATTCTACAAACCAATTATCTTGGATTGATGCAGCAGAAACTAAACCTACTGTAGCAGATGTATCACAAACAATACCACCTGCAACAGCTACAACAATAAATATTACAGGAACAAATTTTGTTTCAATACCTACTGTTGAATTTGTTAATGGTTCAACAGGTGCTATTACAAATTCTAATACAGTTTCTTTTACAAATGCTACTACACTTTCAGTTAATGTAACTTTAGCATCAGGTAATTATTATGTAAGAATAGAAAATCCAGATGGAAATGCTGCAAGATCAACAAACAATATTTTAACAGCTTCTACTGCACCATCATTTACAACTGCTGCAGGGTCATTAGGTACAGTTGCAGGAAACTTCTCTGGTACAGTATTTACAGTTGTAGGTTCATCAGATAGTGCTATTACTTTTACAGAAACAACAAGTGTTTTAGTTGGAAGTGGTGGTAGTCAAGCTAATTGCAGTTTAGCTTCTAATGGTGTAATAACTACAAGTGATTTTGGTGGTAGTTCTACAACACCAACTACATACAATTTCACACTTAAAATTACAGATGCTGAAGGTCAGTTTGTAACTAGAGATTTTAGTTTAACTTCTAGCTTCGGTGCAACAGGTGGAGGACAATTTAACTAATCATGGCTAATACATATTTAACAAGGACTTTTGGAACAGATAATAGTACTGTATATAAATGGACATACTCCTTTTGGGTAAAAAGAAGTAAATTAGGAAGTTCACAAACAATTACATCCCCATATGTTGATGCAAATAATCTTGGTTGGATTTCTTTTCTTAGTTCAGATGCGTTAGAAATTTATGATTATCAAATTTCTAATGGGGGATACAAAATGAGAAAAGTAACAACTAGATTGTTTAGAGATACTTCAGCTTGGTATCATATAGTGATTGCGAATGATAATTCAGTTGCTTCACCAGATTTAAAAATTTATATTAATGGAGTACAAGAAACTTCATTTAGTACAGATACTGAATACGACCAAAATAAAGATACTTTGTTTAATAAAAATATATTGAACAGCATAGGAAGGTATCCATCTGCAGGATATTTTGATGGCTCAATATCACACTTTCACTTTATAGATGGCACAGCTTATGACGCAACAGCATTTGGTTCAACAGATGCAACAACTGGAGAATGGAAAATAAACACTTCTCCAAGTGTAACTTATGGAGCTAATGGTTTCTTTATTTTAAAAGACACAAATTCTGGAACAGACCAATCTGGTGAAGGTAATAACTTTACAGTTGGTGGTGGTACACTTACAAAAACAGAAGATTGTCCAAGCAATGTTTTTGCTACTGGTAATCCTTTATCATCAAATGTTACAATGAGTAATGGTAATTTAACTTTTTCTGGAACATATAATTTCAAAAGCACATTAGCTTTTAGCAAAGGTAAATACTATGCAGAGTGTAAAGTAACAAATTCTAATACTTATAATCCACAGTTAGGAATCGGACAAGTCGGAAGTGCAAATATTGATAATCCTGCAGGAACTGGTTATGCTGGTAATACACCAAATTCTTATCATTATGAAAGAGATGGAAAGATTTTTGCTAATGCCAATGGTACAGCAGTTCAAACAGGTTTAACTACTGTTGCACAAAATGATATAGTTGGAATAGCAGTTGATTTAGATAGTGCTACAAAAACTATTAAATGGTACATAAATGGTACTTTATCTGCCACACAAAATATTACAGAAACAGCTTCTGAACCTTATGTTTTTTGGACATATGCTTCTGGCTCACAAGCAGGAGAGGGTAGTTGGAACTTCGGTAATGGGTATTTCGGAACAACAGCAGTATCTAGTGCAGGAACTAACGCAAGTGGAATAGGAATATTTGAATATGATGTACCAACAGGATATACTGCTTTATCAACAAAAGGATTAAATTTATAATGGCTTTACATTCGTTACACTCATGCAAAGAAACTAATTACAAGGAGATATTTTAATCATGGCATACACAACAATTAATAAATCTACAGATTATTTTAATACTAAACTTTATACTGGTACAGGCTCTGCACCTTTAAATATAACAGGTTTGGATTTTCAACCAGATTTTAACTGGACTAAAAATAGGTCAACTGCTGGAGGCTATTCTCATAATTTATGTGATGTTGTTAGAGGAACAACAAAATATATTAAATCAAATAGCAGTAATGCAGAACAAACAGATAGTAATAATATAACATCTTTTAATTCTGATGGTTATACTTTAGGCTTCAGTACAAATGGAGAGCATAATGTCAATGGTCATACTTACGCATCATGGAACTGGAAAGCAAATGGTGCAGGTTCAGCTAATACAGATGGAGATATAAATTCAACAGTTTCAGCTAATACGACAGCAGGTTTTAGTATTGTAAAATATTCTGGAAATTCTACAAGCAATCAAACAATTGGTCATGGATTAGGTTCAACACCTAAAATGATAATTATAAAAAGATTAACAAATACTAATAGTTGGATTACATATCATTCTTCTTTAGGTGCAACTAAAATGATTTTTATAGACCAAACTTCTACACCTACAACAAGTGCCGCACCTTTTAACAATACATCTCCTACTAATAGTGTATTTACTGTAGATGGTAATGGTGGATATAATCCAGTTAATGTAAGTAGTAATGATTACATAGCCTACTGTTTCGCAGAAAAAACTGGTTATAGCAAGTTTGGTTCTTATACTGGTAATGGAAATGCTGATGGAACATTTGTTTATACAGGATTTAAACCTGCTTTTATTATGCTAAAAAATACAGAAACTGCTGGTAATAATTGGGTTATGATTGATAACAAAAGATTAGGATATAATGTTGATAATAATAGAATTTATGCAGACCTTTCTAATGCAGAAGATACAACAGATGTCATTGACATAGTTTCAAATGGCTTCAAGCATAGATTCACAGGTGGTACATCTAATGGTTCAGGAGATAATTACATTTACATGGCATTTGCAGAAGCACCTCTAGTTGGCAGCAATAATGTTCCTTGTACAGCTCGTTAATTATGATCGCTTCGCTTTACATAATCAACGAGAATAAAACAAAGTTTTAAGCAAGATAAATGAAATTTGTATTGGCTTATACAATCTGCTCTGCAATCACAGGTTTGTGTAACAACACAACAGTATCACCAATAGAATTTAATTCTTGGACAGATTGTACTAAAGCAGGTGCAATAGCAAGTATTAAAGTTGTTAATAATAATTTAGAAAAATTTAACGAAAAAAAATTATATGTAACTTATTTTTGTAACGAAGTAGAGAGAGAAGATGCCTAAAAATTCTGCTCTTGACAAAATAGAATCACACGAAAAACTTTGTCGTATCATGCAAAAACAAACTCACCAAAAAATTAACAATATAGAATCAGAAATTAAAGATATTAAAAGACATATGTATTATGCTATGTCAGCATTAATAGGTGGAATGTTTACAATTATAGTTATATTATTTCAAAAACTTTAACTTTAAGGTCTTTATGGCTAGAAGAAAGAAAGCAGTTACTGGTCTAACCTCAGAATTAAAGGCTCAACTTAGGCTTGCGGAAGATCCTAATTTAATAGTATTTATACCTGTTGGAGGTCTTGGTCCTGTAGATATTGTTACTTTAAATATGACAACAGGAGAGTATAATGCTTATGATGTTAAGTCTAAAAATTATAGAAAAAGCAATAGTTATATCGCACCAGATGGGTATAAAAGAAACCTTAAAGGAACATTTATATCAAGAGGAACAACTAAAGAACAAAAAAAACTTAAAGTAAGGATTATATACGAATGAAATTATCACAAAACTTTACCCTTCAAGAACTAACTAAATCAGACACAGCTATTAGATTGGGTATACCTAATGAACCTAACTCAGATCAGATTGAAAAACTACAAAACCTTTGCGAGACTTTACTTCAACCAGTTAGAGATAAATTTGGTCCAGTAATTATAACGTCTGGATTTCGTAGTGAACAGCTATGTGTTAAAATAGGTAGTTCAATCAATAGCCAACATAGCAAAGCTGAAGCTGTAGACTTTGAAGTACCGGGAACAGATAATGCCGATCTTGCTTATTGGATAAAAGATAATATAGAAGGGTGGGATCAAATGATCCTTGAATTTTATACGATTGGTGAACCTTCAAGTGGCTGGGTGCATTGTAGTGTTGCAGATAAACCTAGAAAACAATTCTTGAGAGCTTACAAAGAAGATGGTAAGACGAAATACAAACCAATACTAGGAGACATAAGATGTGGTTAAGTGCAATTAAGTTGGCTGTTCAAGCAGGTAGCCATATATATAAAAATAAACAAAAAACTAAAATGCTAATGGCAGATGCTCAAATGAACCATGCACAAAAAATGGCAGAAGGCAAAGAAGAGTATCAAGGTAAATTATTAGAAAGCAGAAACTCAGACTGGAAAGACGAATTTATTTTAATTTTGCTCAGCGTGCCAATCGTAATGCTGGGATTTGCTGTATGGTCAGACAATCCGGAACACATGGAAAAGATGCAGCTCTTCTTTGAATATTTTTCTAACCTACCATTTTGGTATCAATCAATTTTTGTGGGAGTAATTGCGAGTGTTTATGGTCTTAAAGCAACAGATTTAATTAAAAGAAAATGACCATAGCTGCTTTTGATCCCAGTTTATTAAGCAACTATGATGAACCTAAATACCTTTTACATTTTCAATGGAAAAATTCTGACACTAAAATTTACAGATATGCTTTAGTAGAAGAGATAGATATAACTAAAATAGATCACAGGTTAAAACTAAAACAAGATGAAATAGGATTGACCCAACAAAAGATATGGGAAAAGAAATATAAATGAAAAATATATCCACATCATACTCACAACAATATAATAAGAAAGTAAGTTTATTATCACAACAAACAGGAAAAAATGGCAAGAGTAAAGTTCAATATAGCAGATCAACCTCACGAAAGAATACCAAAAAAAACAAGTATAGGTAGACGACCTAAACTTTCTTCTATGAATAAGCATAAGAAGAGACAAAAAGGCAAGTCAAAAAATCGTGGACAGGGTAAATAATATCTTATATTAGAAGATCATAGGAGATAAATATGATTGATGAAATTAAAGATATGATCAAACACTATTTAGAAGATCATAAAAAAGCAGTAATTGTTATTGGTGTGCTATTAGTTATAGCTCTAATACTATAATAATCTTATAAAGAATAACCTATGGAGATAGAGAAGATGAACTATTATTTTACAGGTGTTCTTATAATTATGATGTTGTTATTGGCTTTCTGTGGAGGTCCGGCAACATGATTGATAAATACGTATATAAAGTTCTTGGTTTTTTTGATAAGTACATTGAATGGATTAATGATTTATTTGCTCCAAAATGTAAATGCAAAAGAAAGAAAAAATGAAAGTATCAGAAAACACATCAGTAGCTATGCCAATAAAAAATATGATTGGTATTGTTGTAGCTGTTGCTATGGGTGTGTTCGCATATACAGAGGTAACTTCAAGGCTGACTTCACTTGAAACATCAAGAGAATTATTTCAAGCTGACTTACTTAAAAAATCTGAGCAGTTACCAACTGATCAAGAGCAATATATGTTGATAGAAAATTTATATAAGACAACAGAAAAATTAGAATTAACTCAAGAACAAAACATGACGAATAAAGTTAATATACAATTTTTAAGAGATCAATTAGACAAAGCGTTAGCTGATGTTGAACATTTAAAAGATAAGGTAAGACAAAATGGAAACAGTCATTAGTAGTGTGGTTGCTTTGTGTATGTTTGTGGCAGGTGAATTAACTGAACACAGAATACAACCTGCTATGTCTGATTGTTTAAAAGGTAAGCGTGTTGCTGAACGTGATGTTAATGATAACATTGAATACAAGTGTGGTAAAGTAAAAGCAGAACTTGAAGAAAATATTGATGGTAGCAAAGCTATTAAAAAAATAATAAAAGAATAATTATGGCTATTAGAAAAACAACAAAAGGCAAAGACGCAAACTACAGACCTACAAAAAAAGGTGCTGGTATGACAGCTAAAGGTGTTGCAAGATATAGAAGAGCCAATCCCGGATCAAAATTAAAAACAGCAGTAACAGGTAAAGTTAAAAAAGGATCTAAGGATGCTAAACGTAGAAAAAGTTATTGTGCAAGATCGGCTGGACAATTAAGAAACTCATCTGCTAAAACAAGGAACGATCCTAACTCAAGAATAAGACAAGCAAGACGTAGGTGGAAGTGCCGATAAAAAAGGCGACTATTTCTAGCCGCCTTAAATTTTTATTTAACTTACTCTTGGTCTAAACCTTCAAAGTCTTGACTACGAAACACTTGAAGATTTCCTTTAGATGGTTTGATTTGATCTTTTGCGTTTAGTGAATGATGTTCAATAGTAAAACGATCTGCTTTTACTACTATCATATTATCACTATCAGCTCTTCCATCTTTAAAGGGAACTAAAGTTACATGAACATATTTTTCTTTATATGTTTCTGAACCTTTATCTGTATCAGTTGCAATTTCAATCATTACAAATGGATACTTTTTATTCTCAACCATGTTTTTTCCTTTCTGTTTTTTTGTTGTCATAATATCAGTATATACGATTTGGATACATAAGTCAATATCTAATTTGGATACATAGTGTCGCAGCTAATTGTTGTAATTATGTTACACCTGTTGTAATTATGTTACACTTGTTGTAAAATTGCAACAGTTGCAAAAATACAACATTGTTGTAAAATTATCACAATGAAAAAAAAGAAAACATGGGTAAGACCTAAAGAACAATCTTTAATCTGTGGCTACTGCGAGACTTGTAATAAACAATTAATGAGTGATGAAGGTGGCTGGATTATTACAGCTAATAAACAGTATTTTTGCCATGATGGTAAGGATGGTAGTTGTTTTGACAACTATTGTGTGTTAAAACTTAAACAACAAAAGGAGAATAACCATGTATGGTAAATCAAAAGGTAAAAGCAAATTAACAGCAAAGCAAAAAACTTTGCCAAAAAATTTGCAAAAAAAAATAATGAAATCTAAATCTAAAAAGAAAAAATAATGCCGGGTTATCACAAAACAAAATCTGGTAAGATGGCTAAAAAAGGTTTGTACTACAATATAAACAAACGTAAGAAAGCTGGTACAAGTAGAACTAAAAAGAAATCTACTATTACAAAGAAAGCTTACAAGTCTATGTTGTCTGGATTTAAGAAATAGTTTCTTTTAAATCTTGGTATTCTTGCCAAATGCTTTGACCAGCATCCCAAAATCTTCGCTTGTGTTTTTTCATTTCTATTGAATGTAAAACTGTGGTATGATCCTGTCCGAAATATCTACCTATATCTGTAAGGTTTAAGTTATATTTTTCATACAACATATTGTGAATAATGTTTCTTGCTCTAACTATATCTTGTGTTCTAACCTTACCCAATAAACTTTTTTTGTGTACCTCATAACGAACACAAACTCTATTAATAATACTGTCTACAATTCTTGTACTAGGCTTGGCAAATGAGTAACTAATAATTCTTCTTGGCTTATAAAACTCTGGACTTCTTTTTTTACAATGTATCTTTGCTAACTTGTAGCCATTCTTAAATGCGTTCTTATATATTTTTTTTTCTTTTTTTGACAAATCACGATAGTGTCCTGCTTTCATAGCAAGTTTTATTTCAGTAAATATTTTATTTTTAGTCATAGATCCCCTACGTTTTCCTTCAGTTTTTTTTAATAATTAACTAATGACTAAATAGATGTCATTAATCGTTTTCTTTTGTCTGCTCTATCTTCCAAAGCAATCTATAAGAATCTTTCTGATACTTATTTACTTTCTGCTTTGCTTCCAAGTACTTCTCGTGTTTCTTCGCTTGAAGATCCCTGTACTTTTGCAGACGAGTTTTTATCTCGTTCATCCTTATCCTTTTTTACTGTTGTAAAATCAATCCTCAAATTATCAATTTTACATTCTACGGGTTCTCCTTTATTGGACACATCCGCAGCTTTCTCAACATCATCAAAGAGTTCTGTCATTGTAAAATGACATTCCCCATTAATAATTCTTTTAAACTTTGTCATACTTTATCCTTTTTGGCAACCTCTTTTTTGTGTATCTCTTTAGTCATTTTATTGTACACACTCATGTCTAAATAGTTGTCTGCCTTAAAATTTTTTGTTGATCTATATAGCTTTAATCCCATCATTAATTGACCTACTTGATGAGGTTTAATTCTTGTTCTTAAATTACCTGCAAGTATTATGGTAAACATTTCTGCTAACATAATAAAGTTCTCTTGATAATTACCATAATCTTTTTGGCGATCATCAATAATTTTCTTCTCAATTTCTTGATCAATATCTGTAATTTTCTTGTCCATATTTTTTTGAGGTGTCTCGGGGAAGAAAACTACCGAAAGGGAACTAGAAAGAAAAACTCCCCCAAGACTAATACAAATTAATTAAAACTTGTATGATGGTTTATTACCATAACTAGGTTTATTTTGAAACCCCTTATTTTGTGGTGTTGATTTAGGTGTACCACTAGCACTATTAGGACTAATCTTAATAGTTAGTTTGCCAGTTAAGTTTCCTTGATCATCTTTTTCATCCCATCCTGCAGGATTATACCAAGCATCACCAATTTTTACACCTATGGTCCATTTCTTACCCTCTGGTGCGTTAGGATTTGCAGGTGCAACCCAATCTGGTTGATTATCTGCGTTCTTGTTTTCGTTTCTTACTAAGTTACACCATATTACTTCATCACTCATGTCTTTTCCTTTTGTTATCGTCAGCTTTTACTGACCATTATTTAATTGCAACTCTCTAGTATCAGCAACATCTTTTATTTGTTGATAAACTTTAGTGTTGTTTTTTATTAGATATTGAATGTGATTAGAATATTT
>Ga0209194_1000543_pt1 | contig 29588 bp, 21 predicted proteins | sample COGITO_mtgs_1004_FD_184787 | JGI IMG/M metagenome (GOLD analysis project Ga0209194, IMG submission 184787) | Pelagic marine microbial communities from North Sea - COGITO_mtgs_100413 (SPAdes) (version 2) | ecosystem: Environmental > Aquatic > Marine > Epipelagic ...
CCTGCCGAATTGAATGATTATCTAATTAAGTACGAAGTTGCTTTAGCCGCACTGCAGGCGCATTTGATTGATCAGCCCGCTCCTCTTTGGGACGTAAACCTCGAGCTGATGAGTGAGATTGGCTATGCGTCGCCAGGGTTTATTAACGTGCTAAATACTCAAAAGCTGTTACTGCTCTTGGCGGTAAGCCACGGGCAAGATGCGGATGCAAATTTGATGCTACAGGCCATGGAGGCTTCTTGGATACTGAATGAATCGGTTTCTAAACAGCCAGATTTGGTGTCTCAGCTACTGGTGTCTTTGACAGCTGAGCAGCAGTCGGGGCTATTGCGCCATATGGAAGGTTTGCCCGCTACTTGGCAAGCAAAATGGCAAACTAGATTGAGCGATCGCAATCGTATTGCCGGTTTTGTTGGCAGCTCTACTTCTAAGACCTCAAGCCGTCAGCCGCCAGAACGCTCTATCACCAGTGGGCTGCAGTTTGATGCCTGGCTGCAATATAAGATGCTGCAGCGATCGCTGCTTTCACCGACGGCAAGGCTTTCTAATAATCGATTAACCTCAACAGTCTCTTACTGGTTTTCTCCGGTCTATTACTTTAGCCTCAGCAACCTCGATACCTATATAACTTCTCAGCGGGCGATAGAGATCTTGAAGGCGCTCGATGTTTGCGAGACAACGCAAGCTGACGTTGAGCAGCAAATTAGCGAAGAGAAAACGGCGGCCTGGAATAGTAATCGGCTACCTGTAGAGACGCTGGCTCGGCGATGGAAAGAGGCGGGCGATCGCGCTTTAGCGCTAGAACTGACTCAAAAAGTACTGATGGCTAAGCAGATGCAGCAAGATAGAGAATCGCCTTTGGCACTGCCTAATCTTAATTCGGATGTTTGTCCAGGCGAGTCTTGGATATACGAACGCACAGATGATGGGGCGATCGCTTTCTCCTTTAGCGCTGAAGTTGCCTCTCAATCAAAGGTTCCGCTTTCCTACCATTTTCCCGCAGCAACCCGTCTAGCTCTTGATTCATTCCTTGACTAGCGGCAGAGCGCGATTATGTGAGCTGCGATCGCTTCTGTTGAAAGGGTTCTTCACAGGAAGAACTAAAAGGGTTCTAAAACGTCAGTTCTAGAACCCTTTTAGTTTCGAATCGAGTAGCTCGACTCTAACGGATTGAATCAGGCGATTGCGTTAGCTGGCTTTGACTGCTTTCTCTGAAACGCTGTATGTACCACCTCGGCCTCTATACCAGCTTCCTTCACGCGCTCCTGCGGAAAGAATGTTTGAGACGCGATTGCGCGCTTTCAAAAAGTGATTTTTGGGCATATCTTCTTTAAAGACCTCATTCATCACATCTGCAATCTTAAAGACTGTACCGGGCTGCGCTTGTAAGACGCCTCCAATAACGTCTGGGAGAGCCTCTTTACGGTAGTTCTCTTGCACATAGCGCTGCCAGTTGGCCGTTCGGCCACTGCGCTTACTAGCCTCTTGCTGTTCGGCCTTGGCTGTTTCTGTAGCGCTATCTGGCTTTGTTGTATCTGCGGCTTTGGCAACTTTCGCCTTCGCTGGGCGACCGCGCTTGGCTTTGGCCGTTTTACCTACAGCTCTAGCGGTTGTTTTCGTCGCTGTTTTTTTGGCAGTCGTTTTCTTAGCCGTTGCTTTTTTAGTCGCTTTATCGGACTTTTCACTAGCGCCCGTTACAGCGGCGATGTCTGTTATATCAGGGGTGCTGCCAGACTCAAACATTGCAATAACAGTTTGAATGCCCTTACGCTTTTCCTGAAGCTCAGTGATTCGCGATTCTAGCTCAGTTACCTGCGCGGACAGCTCGGAATCGACTTCCATGAGCTGTGGTAGAACAGAGGTTGACATAGATTTATTTCTCCTTGCTTAGACTTGTATTTAGGGATAATTTGGATCTGTTTGAAAGCTTAGAAGCGGCTCGGAAGCAGATTCATAAGCCAGATAAATATAGTCAGGCTGGTGCCTGTCTTTCTTCTCAGACAACTTTTTGTGAGTGCGCTTTTGTTTAAACACCTCATCAATTAGCAGATTTTTCGTAGGAAAAATCTATTTCAGATTGCCTCGGACAGTTTTATAATTGTGAATGTCTAAAAGTATCTTTTTTGAGAATAACACTATTTAAACGTTTTCTTCTTTTTACAAAGACTTTTTTTGGTAGACCTTGAACTCTCTTCGTTTTTTCTTCGGCTAATTCGTAATCTTGTGATCGCGAACTTATGCGGACTTTAAATAGCCATACTTAATCGCTAAGAAGAGAGTGACTAGCGTTAGGAGCGCAACGGCTAGTCCTAAACGCATAGATGGAATGGGCCACAAACAAAGCAGCCCTGCCGTGATGGCATTGACCGCTAAAACAGCTCGGCGATCTCGGATGCCGAATGGGACAACCGGAACTGGCTGAGAAGGCTGAAGCTGAACAGCGGCGAGCAAGTTAAACCAAACCTGGCTCAGCATAATCGCGGTTGCGCCTACTGGAAGAGATAGAAACGTTAGATAAAAACCTGTTGCTTCTAGAACAATTGTACTAACAACAACTGTGCGAAATCGATGGAGCTGTTGTGTTTGATCGAGATGCTCTGCGGACGGTTCTATCTGCGTTGCCGATATAGAGGGTGTTACTGTAGATGACGCTGTAGACGAAACTGTATTTGTAACTGTGGCTGAGGCTTGATCTGTCGCTATTATTTCTATGTTTTTAAGATCTATCCAGGCCATGCGAGTTAGCTCCGGGCAGAAGATAGCGAGCGCAAACGCGAGTACTGTTTGCGCTAACGAAGGAGCGATCGCCATCTTAAAGAGCAGTCCCACTCCGGCGGGCAGCAGAAGGAAGGGCACTATCTTGCGGAGTGCTTGGGTATGAGAAGAGGTCATGCGCGGCGTGTAGAAATGAACTTGGGGATTTGGCTTGTCTGCGATATGTTGAAACGATATTAACTGGAATTGGAATGGATTCTTCTAGGCGATATATCCTGACGCTCTCTTGCCCCGATCGCGTTGGCGTTGTTGCTGCCGTAAGTGCGCTAATTGCGGCAAACGATGGCTGGATTAGCGAGGCGCAGCACCACTCAGATCGAGAGAGCCAACGCTTTTTTATGCGGCAAGAAATCTTGGCGGATTCTCTTCCTCTTAGTCTAGATGGGCTGCGTCGGCGCTTTGCTCCGATTGCTGAGCGCTTTGAGATGAAGTGGACCATGCGTGATTCTGCGCAGAAAAGGCGCGTGGTTGTTTTGGTTTCTAAGGGCGAACATTGTTTGTATGACTTACTCTCCCGATGGCGATCGCAGGAGCTAGATGTCGAAATTGTCTGCGTTATTTCTAATCATGAAACGTTTAGAGGGCTAGTAGAGTGGCACGGTATTCCTTATCATTACGTCCCTGTGAACGCGGCAACCAGGGAGGCAGCTTGCCAGGAAATGATGACTTTGTTTGAAGCGGCTAGCGGAGAGGTGATGGTATTGGCAAGATATATGCAAATTTTGCCTGCGGAGATGTGTGCTCGCTACGCTGGCAAAATTCTCAACATTCACCATTCGTTTTTACCTTCGTTTGTTGGTGCGAAGCCTTACCACCAGGCGTACGATCGGGGCGTAAAACTCATTGGAGCTACCTGCCACTACGTAACAGAAGACTTAGACTGTGGCCCTATTATCGATCAAGATGTGCTGCGAATTAATCATTCTGACGCTCCAAAAGATCTGGTTCGCTACGGTAAGGATATCGAAAAGACGGTGCTAGCAAGAGGACTGCGCTACCACATTGAAGATCGGGTAATGCTGCATGATAACAAGACGATTGTGTTTCGATGATAGTTGGCTTGAACCGGTTGAGCCAAACGCTGACCTTTCCCAATAGTTGTCGTAGAAGATATTGTAGAAACGACGACTGTTCGATTAATGTAATAGTTTAACCACTGTGTTTTTCCGTTACGAGATGTTGTTGGACAATCGAGCAGCGAACCAAGAAGGCGCTACACTCAATTTTGTACTTAATTTTGGAGTACTTGATCTGCTGCGCGTAGGTGCTGTGTAAACTATTTGCAGCTTGCTCTTACTTTCATCACCTCTTTTGAACGGTTTCCTTTTAGTCCGATTGGCTTTTGCTGTATGCACCTGCAGCAAGCCGCTTACGGCCTATTTGGAAATGCTATTTTCTCATTAAAAAAACGTAAACTCTAATCCATAAGGAAATTAAAAATGAGCGATCCTGTCCTTTCTCAACTCGTCTCTGTTGAGTCCGATTTGGCTCAACAGGCAGATAGTTTGGCATCTCAACTGGCTCAAATTCAGGAAAGACGCGAAGGTCTGCGTACTGTCATCGATATGTTTGAGGGTGGCGAAGACGAGGCGTCTGATTCTAAAGCGGCTTCTACTGCGACGGCTAATCGCAAACCCGGTCGGCCATCTGGTAGTAAGACAACGCGTAAAACGGCGGCGAAGACTCAGAAGACTGAGACAGCCGCTAAGAAAAAGCCTGGGCGCAAACCAAAGTCTTCTACTGCGAGTACTAAAACCAAGAAAACTTCATCGGAGAGCCAAAAGAAGAAAGACGGTAGAGCCGCTGAATGGCAAAAGTATGTGCAGCCAGAGTTCAGAGAGAGTGCTTTGCCAGAAGCTGTTAGCAGCGTATTGCGTTCTGCTCCTTCTGAGGTGTTTAAGATTGCTGATGTGATGTCTTCTATTTTTATTGAGGATGTGCCCCGCACTCAATTTCTCAAGGCGCGCAACCGAATTTCTAATATCTTGTCGGCTGGTGCGCGCGATGGCACCTGGTATAGAGGTCGCAACGGTCGATACTCTCAGTCGGAGAACGCGACTAAGTAGCGGAGTTTTGAATCAGTTTTGAAGAGAGGGTAGCTTGAATGAGCTACCCTTTTTAGTGACTTGTTTAAGACTGCTGGCTAGTCTTTATTTTGTTTTGGGGGTTTTATGGCATTCAGTGACCTGACGCTACACGACTATTGGATTAACCATCCTTGGCTGGTAGGCGTGGCCATTAATACTGCGTTGATTGCGATCGCTTTTACTATTCCTAAGAAACTGCTAACGCCATCTGGCTATGCCAACGCCTGGCTGCTGGGCGTTATTGTTTGGGGCGCACTGGGCTGGCGCGGCTATGTAACAACGCTCTTTTACTTTGTTGTCGGTTCAGCGGTGACTAAAGTTGGCAGCGCTCAAAAAGAGGCCGAAGGGACGGCTGAAGCTAGAGGAGGCGTACGCGGGCCTGGTAACGTTTGGGGGTCGGCGCTTACCGGTGCGGTCTGCGCGCTAGCAATGGTTGTTATTAAGGCTGTCGCGGCTAGCTCGGGGAATGCGGTAGGTGATGGTTTACTGCCTGAGCGCTCTGATTTATGGCTTTCGCTTTTAGCGTTAGGATTTGTCGCATCTTTGAGTACGAAGCTGTCGGATACTACGGCAACTGAAATTGGCAAGGCGTATGGGCAAAGGACTTTTTTGATTACGACCCTGCAGCCGGTGCCTAGAGGAACGGAAGGCGCAGTGAGTTTGGAAGGCACTTTAGCGGGGGCGATCGCGTCGGTCGCTTTAGCTGCGATCGCTTGGAGTATCGGCCTGATTTCTCTAATAGGGATTGCTATTTGCGCTGTAGCCGCTTTTGGCGCGACTACTGTTGAAAGCATTATTGGCGCGACTATAGAAGAAAAGCTAATGTGGCTCACTCATGACTTGGTGAATATTGTCAATACCACGATAGGCGCAGTGCTAGCCATTGGTATGGGCTGGTTTGTCCTATAGAAATGCTTAAATTTGCCATGAACGACTTGACCAAAATATCCAAATTATGTACTTGGAAAGCGACGGATTTCTCCTAGAAAGTCGCTGTGGCGTAGGCAAAAGTGTATAAAATATAAGCATTGAGACATCCAGCTTAACTTGAACGACTTAAGAACGTCGCATATTTGGCTAGCGCTTAGTTTGAAATCAAGATTTCATTATCTGGGCGAATGTAGCTAAAATTGCTTGCTGCACCGGTCTGGACTGCTTATGCTAGCGCCTATAAGTCAAAACCCCATTAAAACCAACATAAAATTACGAGATCTCTATCCATGATGACAACGGTTACTGAGGAAACCTTCACCGAGGAAGTTTTAGCCTCTTCAGTTCCAGTGCTAGTTCATTTTCAGGCTCCCTGGTGCGGCCTCTGTCGGCTAATTACGCCAACTTTGAATCAGGCGATCGCCGACTGGCCAGTGTCTTTGAGGCTATTGAACATTAACGCTGATGAAAACTTTAAGCTTGCTAATCACTATCAGCTCAAAATGCTGCCGACGCTGCTTTATATAGAAGGCGGCAAAATTGTGCACCGAATTGAAGGAATTGCTAACCGGGAGGACTTTTGCCGTCGTTTAGAAAGTATCTCCTGCCGCTATGGGTTAGAGACTGCTTACTCTTCGTGGTCGGCTACAGGCGAATTACAGGTTATAAAAGACGAGCTATAAGGGCGACTAGCTAGTAAGCGCGTTGTAGAGGCTATTCTGCTTGTCGAAACCGATAGCCCACGCCGCGCACGCTTTCGATCCAGCGGCCCTGACCTTTGATGTCTATTTTTTTGCGTAGCCTTTGAATGCAAACGTCTACTACGTTGGTGCTGGGGTTGAAGTCGTAGCCCCAGACGTGCTCTAGCATTTGGGTGCGGGTGAAAACTCGTCCAGGCGATCGCATTAAATACTCCAGCAGATTAAACTCGCGAGTGGTTAGCTCTACTGCCTGCTGATCGCAGATGACGGTGCGCGTAATTCGATCTAGCTTAAAGGGGCCTACGGTGACCAGGTTTTGCCTTTCGCCGACGCTGCGACGCACCACCGCGTACATTCGAGCAACCAATTCTTCGACGAAAAAGGGCTTGGCAATGTAGTCGTCTGCCCCTAGGTTTAAGCCCTGTAGCCGGTCGTCTAGCTCGTTACGAGCGGTGAGTAGAATGACTGGGGTGTTGCGGCCGGCTTGCCGCAGGTGCTTCAAAATAAACAGCCCGTCTTTGCCTGGCATCATAATGTCGAGCAAAATAACGTCGTATTCGTTATCGATCGCCTTCTCATACGCCCTATCGCCATGATCGCAGTAGTCCACTACAAAGCCGTGTTCTTTAAGTCCTACTTGCACAAAGCTGGCAATCTTTGGCTCGTCTTCTACAAATAGAACATTCATTTATTTTGATCCTTCTTAAAACGGCTTTCTCGCAGTGCTCTTTCGTAGTGCTTTCCCTATGCTTACGGAATCAGGCCAACGAGCGCAAGTCACGGAATTATTACAACACCGTAATTGAAAGGGTTGAAGAATGCTAATTTTTCAGTTGTCTAATGAATTTATGAGAGCGGGTTAACCTGACGAGCAACTGGATGTAGAAAGTCTTGCTTGCGGTAGGAAGGATAAACCTAGACTCTATAGCTCACTTAGATATAACCAAACCCCTAATGCGTTTTTCAATTTCGAACAAGTCACTCAAAAAGCTAGCTGGCCTTTCTGCCGCTCTACTTATTTTGCCAGTAGCTGTCAGCTGCGATAATCAGCCAGCGGATACGGTTGATACCGCGACTACTGAAGAAGTGACCCCTGACGCTATGACTGAGCCTGCGGTGACTGAGGGCGATACGATTGTTGATGTGGCGACTGCCAATGGCTCTTTCAACACCCTAGTTTCTGCGCTTCAAGCTGCTGGCCTTGCCGAAACGCTCAGCGAGCCAGGCCCTTATACCGTCTTTGCGCCGACTGATGAAGCGTTTGCAGCGCTACCGGAAGGCGTCCTTGACCAGCTGCTACTCCCTGAGAACCAGGAAGTGCTAAGTCAAATTTTGACCTATCACGTAGTCGATGGTGCGGTAACCTCTGCTGATCTAGAAAGCGGTATGGTTGCTACGCTCGAGGGTACAGATGTGGATGTCGTCGTCGATGGCGAGACGGTCACCGTTAATGGCGCAACCGTTGAGCAGCCTGACGTTACCGCTAGCAACGGCGTTATCCACGTGATTGATACTGTTCTGCTGCCAGCAGGCGTCGACCCTGCTGCTCTGTAGGAATTGACTCGTCGTTTTTGATTGATGCTGCCGCCTGTCCTATCTTTTGCAGGCGGCTTTTTCGTGCCTGTGAGTTTGCGCTAATGGCTGCTTAGACCGTCATGATGTAGCGGCTGTCTGTGAGCAGGTAGGCATACTCAGAGTTTCCGACGCCTTCGCACAGTTCGTCATGGTTTTCAACGATGTCGGCTAGCTGCTGGTGGACGAGCTTGAGTTTGCTGCTGGTGGGCTTGATGTTAGGAATCTCTAAGAACTCAGAGAGCCGTTTGGCAGTGCCCTCATGGCTGTTTGGATTCATCAGGTCGTCTTCGTAGGTGAGTGAGAGGTAGGGCAAGTCGTAGAGCATCGCCTGAGCTTCTAGCCTTTGGTTGTCCATGTATTTTAGGCAGTCGAGCAGCTCGGCAACGTCTATTGTGAACTGACTGCGGGGCGCTGTGTCGGCTTCGTTGGAGGCCATATCGAAGCGGCAATTGAGACTGTATGCCCTAAGAGTCGCAATCGCATGTCTCAACATATCGCGCCGATTTAGAAAGATTATCCGGCAGCCGCCTCGCCGCAGATCTTGCAAAAATTGGTTAGGATCGGCGATGCGCTGCACCTGTCTGAGCTGTTCTACCGATACGTTAAAGCCGTATACGTCGTTTGCCGATTGGCGTATGCGCTGGTAGATGCTCATACGGGGAAACCGCACGGCCTGACTGAGGATGTCTTCTTGGAATGCAATGGCTTTGTGGGCGCTGAACCATTCGGCTAACGTAATGCAGCCGCTTTGTCCAGCGTCGAGCACGACAAAGCTGGATTTGTGCAATCGCGACCCCATGATGCTCTGAACCGTATTCATCCAACTGCCCGCGACGCCGCGACCCAACAGAACATCACTCATGGTCTTTTATCCGTACTCTTATCTTTGAGTTAGGTATTAGAAAATACTGCATATACTCATAATTACTGACGGCACCCGGAAAGCGAGAAGGTAGATAAAGAAGATTTAGTTAAAAAATACACAAACTGGAACTTTCATAAGTACCTGGTGAAATTACCAGCAGAAAAGTCGCTAAGTTTGCGATTGCTCCTTACCTCAGTAGAATGAGTTCACTTGACTGCTTTACTCGCTAGTGAATCTTTTTATGACGACCTTGCTTCGTACGCCGCTATACAGCCTTTGTATTAAACAAAATGCCCGAATGACAGCTTTTTCTGGCTGGGAAATGCCGGTGCAGTTTAGCGGTATTCAGCAAGAGCATCGGGCCGTGCGAGAAAACGCGGGGGCCTTTGATATTTCCCATATGGGTAAGTTCATTTTGACTGGGCCCTCTGTTATCGCCGAGCTGCAAATGCTGGTGCCTTCCGATCTTTCCCGACTGAGCCAGGGAAAGGCCCAGTATACGGTGCTATTGAATGAGCAGGGCGGCATTATCGACGACTTGATTGTGTATCATCAGGGCCGAATAGGCGATGAAGAACGGATCACGCTGATTGTGAATGCAGGCACGACTCAAAAGGATAGAGACTGGCTGCTAGCTCATTTGTCTGAGCGGGTGCGGCTTGAAGATCTATCGCAGGCGCAGGCGCTAATTGCGGTGCAAGGGCCAAGCGCTACGGAATTGCTTCAGCAGCTTTGCCCCGATGAGGATTTGCAGGCGATCGCCCGATACAACCACCTGACCGGTCAGATACTGGGGGAGCCTGCCTTTTTCGCTCGCACCGGATATACCGGCGAAGATGGCTTTGAGGTGATGGTGCCGGTGGCGGCGGCGGCAAAAGTTTGGCAGGCGCTGATAGACTTGGGCGTGGAGCCTTGTGGGCTAGGCGCAAGAGATACGCTAAGGTTGGAGGCTTCTATGGCGCTTTATGGACAGGATATTGACGATGATACATCGCCTCTAGAAGCGGGCTTGGGCTGGTTGGTTCATCTCGATAAGAAAGAAGACTTCATCGGGCGCACCGTACTAGAGCAGCAAAAGGCTAATGGATTGGAGCGTAAGCTGGTAGGCCTGACGTTAGAAGGTCGCAATATTGCTCGCCACGACTATCTGATGCTTCAAGGGGATGAGTCTGTGGGCGTTATCACTAGCGGTACGCTTTCTCCAACGCTGGGATATCCGGTGGCGCTAGGATACGTGCCGCCTGCGTTGGCTAAGCCAGGACAAACAATAGAGGTGGCTATTCGGCGCAAAACTTATCCGGCTACGGTGGTTAAGCGGCCGTTTTATAAAGCGGCTCCGGCAAAAAAGGTGGCGAAAGCTCGACTGTAAAACTTTAGTCGATCGGGCCTAAAGGGCTTAATTCACTTCTGTCGATCTCAGCTTTGGCTTCATAATTTTGGAGTTGCCTCTCCGGCTAACTCCTGCAAAACTATGAAATAATCTCTACTTATTCAGCGCTTTCACCCAGAATTTCTTATGGCATTCGAATATCCCGAAAACCTGCAATATCAGGACACTCACGAATATATTCGTGTGGACGAGGAAGACAAGGTCGTGACGGTTGGCATTACCTCGTTTGCGGTCGATCAGATGGGCGACGTGGTTTTTCTAGAGCTGCCTGAAATCGGCGATACGGTTGAGAAAGGCGAGAACTTTGGCACCATTGAGTCGGTGAAGGCGGTTGAAGATTTGAAGACGCCGGTGAATGGAGAGGTGATAGAGCGCAATGAGGCGCTGATTGAGTCGCCTGAGCAGATCGCTGACGATCCTTATGGTGATGGCTGGCTAATTAAGGTAAAGGCCGATGATTTGGCTGAGCTAGACGATGCCATGTCTGCTGAAGAATACAAGGATCAGGTAGAGGGCGATTAGCTTTGAGCTGAAATTGAATGCTCATGAGAAAAAAATCGAACGTCTGTTTGTAGGGCCATTTTAGGGTTTGAGCAAGCGGGCGTTTGTTTTGCTTGCTCTGGAATAGAGGGTTATTTACAAGCTTAAAGTTTAACTATAAGCAGTGTAGATACGAGTCGTTGAAAGTCCTCGATACATTGCAAGAGCGAGTGGTTTTAGCGGGTTATTGGCCGCTGACGATGGTATTTCTAAGAAGCCGTTAAGCCTTGGGAAGTAAGAGATGGAACGGTTTTGCTTGTTGAAATCGATCGCCTGTTTATCTTTTCTCTTTAGCGTATTTTCTAAAGCAATCGTCTTCACTAGCTATGCCCGGTTCGCTGGGCCTAGTCTATAAAGCGTCTTTTGTTACACAATGATAAGAACCTCTAAGCGCTACGTTGACTTTGGTTTTCTACTGGGGGCGCGGCGATCGCTTAGTACTCTTCGCTTTTATTTGAACTGTTTCAATCTTTACTATCTATGTCATACGATCAAACGGCTGTTGCTTCTGACGTGCTATCTGCTCCGGCTGAAACCGCCACTAGCGCAGCATCTTCCTCAAAGAAAGCGGGTTGGATAGCGCAGCTTCCGTCTGAAAAGTTTGCAAAGCGCCATCTGGGGCCAACGGATGAAGACGTTGCTAAAATGCTGAGCGTTTTAGGGTTTGACTCGGTGGAAGGGTTAATTTCAGCGGCTGTTCCAGCGGGCATTCGGTTGACTAAGGCGCTGGATGTGGATGCGGCGCTAAGCGAGACTGAGGCGCTAAAAAAGATTGCCGCGATCGCCGCAAAAAATCAGGTATGCCGTAGCTATATTGGCCTGGGCTACCATAGCTGCACTACGCCGCCGGTCATTCAGCGAAATATTTTAGAGAATCCGGGTTGGTATACCCAGTACACGCCTTATCAGCCGGAGATTTCGCAGGGTCGGCTAGAAGCGCTGCTGAACTATCAGACGATGGTGAGCGATTTGACGAGGCTAGAGATTGCGAATGCTTCGCTGCTCGATGAGGGAACGGCGGCAGCGGAAGCGATGAGCATGAGCTTTGGCGTTTGCAAGAACAAGGACGCGAGGCAGGCAAAGAAGTTTTGGGTGTCGGCGGCTTGCCATCCGCAGACCATTGAGGTGATAAAGACGCGATCGCAACCCTTAGAAATAGAAGTTGTCATCGGCGATCACCAAGACGCTGATGCGTTTTCCCAGCAAGGGCCGTTCTTTGGCGCACTCTTGCAATATCCAGCGACCGATGGCGCGATTTTTGACTACAGCGGCTTTGTTGAGCGCGCGCACAAGATAGGGACAATTGTGACCGTTGCCGCCGATTTGCTTAGCCTAACGCTGCTAAAGGCTCCCGGTGAGTTTGGCGCCGATATTGCGGTTGGCAATACGCAAAGATTTGGCGTACCGCTGGGCTATGGCGGCCCGCACGCGGCTTATTTTGCGACTAAGCAAGCGTATGCTCGCAAGCTGCCGGGCCGTTTGGTGGGGCTTTCTAAGGATGCAAAAGGTGCTCCGGCGTTGCGTTTGGCGCTTCAGACTAGAGAGCAGCATATCCGCCGCGACTCGGCGACGAGCAATATTTGTACGGCGCAGGTCTTGCTGGCGATTATTGCGAGTTCGTATGCGGTGTATCACGGGCCGAGTGGAGTGCGGGCGATCGCGCAGCGGGTGCATAGCCTGACAACTGCGCTAGCTGATGGGTTGGAGAAGCTAGGCTATAAACTGAGCGAGGCTCCTGTGTTTGATACGCTGACGGTGCAAACAGGAGCGCAGACTGAGGAGATTTTGGCGCGATCGCAAGCCCGCAAGATCAATCTACGAGCCGGTAAAGAGACGATTGGGATTTCTTTGAATGAGACTACCGGCGTCGAACAGATAGAAGAACTGCTGGAAATTTTTGCCGGTGAGCAGCCAGCGCCTAGCGTCACCGCCCTTCGACCTCAGCCACTGCCTGAGCGCTTCAAGCGAACCTCAGATTATCTAACTCATCCTGTTTTCAATCAGTACCACAGTGAAACTGAGCTGTTGCGCTATTTGTACAGCTTGCAGAAGAAAGATCTCTCTTTGGCTGATGCGATGATTCCGCTGGGGTCTTGCACGATGAAGCTGAACGCAACGGCTGAGATGGTGCCGATTACCTGGCCTGAGTTTGGCCAAATTCATCCGTTTGCGCCGATAGAACAGACGCAGGGCTATCAGATGCTCTTTCAACAGTTAGAGAATTGGCTGGCTGAGATTACGGGCTTTGCTGGGATTTCTCTTCAGCCCAATGCGGGTTCGCAAGGAGAATATACGGGGCTGTTGGTAATTCGAGCCTATCACGAGGCTCGCCAAGAGACTCACCGGACGATTTGCTTAATTCCTCAATCGGCTCACGGGACGAATCCGGCTAGTGCGGTGATGGCTGGAATGAAGGTGGTGGCGGTGAAGTGCGATGAGGCTGGCAATATTGACGTTGCCGATTTGAGCGCAAAGGCGCAGAAGCATTCAAAGAACCTGGCGGCTTTGATGGTGACTTATCCTTCTACGCACGGTGTGTTTGAAGAGAGTATTAAGTCGGTTTGCGAGATTGTGCACAGCCATGGCGGACAGGTGTACATGGACGGGGCGAATATGAACGCTCAGGTGGGGTTGTGCAGCCCTGGCGATATTGGAGCAGATGTTTGCCATCTAAATTTGCACAAGACTTTTTGTATTCCTCACGGTGGCGGCGGACCTGGGGTGGGGCCAATTGGGGTGGCGGCGCATCTGGTGCCGTTTTTGCCTGGGCACAGCCTGATTTCTTCTAATGAAAATGAGCAGGCGATTGGGGCGGTGGCCTCTGCGCCTTGGGGTAGCGCGAGCATTTTGCCCATCTCTTGGATGTATATCCAAATGATGGGGGCGAAGGGGCTAAAGCGGGCGAGCGAACTCTCTATTTTGAGCGCGAACTATATTGCGAAGCGACTAGAAGGCCACTACGACATTCTTTATAAGGGTGAAAATGGGCTGGTGGCGCATGAGTGTATTGTCGATTTGCGTGAGTTTAAGAAGACGGCTCAGGTGAATGTAGATGACGTGGCAAAGCGGCTGATTGACTACGGATTTCATCCGCCTACGATGTCTTGGCCGGTGGCTGGCACCATTATGGTGGAGCCCACCGAGAGTGAGGCATTGCAAGAGCTAGATCGGTTTTGCGATGCGATGATTGCAATCCGTCAGGAGATTCAGCAGGTTGAGTCTGAGAAAATTACCGTAGAAGAAAGTCCTCTGCACTATGCGCCTCATACGGCGGCTGATTTAGTGGATGAGTGGAGCCGGGCCTACTCTAGAGAGGCGGCGGTGTTCCCAACGGCGTGGACGCGCGATCGCAAGTTTTGGCCTGCTGTGAATAGAATCGATCAGGCGTATGGCGATCGAAATCTCATTTGTACCTGTCCTTCTATGGACGAATTTGCCGAATAACCGTCTTGGAGAGACGCCTTTGGTCGCTTAGCTAAAACCAGGGGCGTCTTTTCTTGCTAAAGTCATACCTGATCGACAACCTACAAATACCTTCCTATGACGTTACCTGCTCAGGACACCTGGCAAACTCCCCCTGAGCCAATCGCCTCTATGCTGAAGGCTAAACAGCTGCCGGCTGTGGGCTTTTCGCCGAATAATGAGTGGATTGTGGAGTGTGGACAAACGGAACTGCCGCCGCTGTATGAGCTGAGTGCGCCACAGGTGGCGATCGCGGGCTTTCAAGTCAATCCCCGCGTTTGGGAGCCGGCAAAAGCTGGATACTTCATTAGCTTGGCGATTCGGCGGCGCGATGAGACGATCGCCCGTCCGGTGAAGCTGCCTGAGAATCCGCGCATTCGGAATTTGAGCTGGTCGAGAGATAGCCGATACATTAGCTTTACGCAAACGACGACGGATGTTGACGATCAGCGGAAGAATGGGGTGAGCCTTTGGGTGCTAGAGATGGAGACGGGAGAGGTGCGATCGCTCACCGGCCCAATTTTGAACAGCACGTTTGGTAACCCTAATCGCTGGTTGCCAGATAATACCTTAATTTGTAAAGTGCGAGCCGATGACAGCTCGCCACCCAAGGCTCCCACTTTACCGATTGGCCCCATTATTGAGGAAAGCTTGGGCCGAGTGGCTCCGGCTCAAACTTATACCAATCTTTTGAAAAACCGCCATGATGAAGCGCTGCTGGAGTATTACCTGACCTCTAAGATTGTGCGCATCTCGCTAGATGGATCGCAAACTCCGGTGATGGGGCCAGATTTGTTTAAATCAATTGCGCCCTCTCCAGACGGTCAGTGGTTGAAAATTACGACTGCGCATCGCCCGTTTTCTTATCAGGTGACTATTTCTCGCTTTCCTGTTCGCGTTGAAGTGTTCGACGTATCAGGCAAGCCAGCTTACACCGTGACCGATCTACCGCTAGCAGAAGAGATTCCGATTAACTTCGATTCTGTGCGAGAGGGTATTAGAAGTACCGGGTGGCGGGCAGATAAGCCTGCGACGCTTTATCTGGTAGAGGCGTTAGACGACGGCGATGCGGACAAAAAGAGCGAGTATAGAGACTGCATCTCTACGCTAGACGCCCCTTTTACCCGCGAGCCAAAAACGCTGTGGAAAACAACGCTGCGCTTTAATACCATTTTGTGGGGTGATGGCGATACGGCGATCGCTTACGAGGCAATGTACAACACGCGTACTTTGAGAGTTTGGCGGATTGCGCCGGATCGTTTAGAGCAAGCGCCAAAGCTGCTTGAAGAGCGTAACTTTCAAGATGCCTATAGTAATCCGGGCAATCCGGTGAGTACGCCGGGTGAGTACGGCTGGCGCACTTTGTTGCTTTCGGAGGCGGGCGATATGTACTTAGATGGACGGGGCGCTTCGGCTGAAGGGGTGCGTCCGTTTCTAGATCGGCTTAATTTGGAGACGGGAGAGAAAGAAAGACTGTGGCGATCGCCTGCTGATATTTTCTCTAGAGTCGAAGAAGTACTCGATGGAGATGCAAGTGAACTGATTGTTCAAAAAGAGAGTAAAACAGAGCCTGAAAATTATTATTTGTACAACCGAGCGGAAAAGGCCGAGAGGCCGCTGAGCTACTTTAGCGATCCGCTGCCTTGGTATAGCAACATTCACAAGGAGGTTGTTCGCTATTCCCGCGCTGATGGGCTAGAGCTTTCTGGCACGCTATATCTACCGCCTGGTCACGATCTAGCAAAAGATGGGCCTTTGCCCACGCTGCTGTGGGTTTATCCAGAAGAGCATAAGAGCCGGGAGACAGCTAGCCAAATTACTCGGGCGGAAAATACTTTTGCTAGGCCCAGTCGAAGCTCAGTGATGTTTATGCTGACTCAGGGCTATGCTTTGCTTTCTGGCCCGAGCATGCCCATTATTGGAGAGGGCCAGATAGAGCCAAACGATACTTATTTAGAACAGCTTTTAGATAGTGCGACGGCGGCTGTGAATTATTTGGTGAAAAAAGGGGTGTGTGAACGCGATCGCATTGCGATTGGCGGCCATTCCTACGGTGCGTTTACAACGGCTAATCTGTTGGCACATAGCGACCTTTTCTGTGCAGGCATTGCCCGCAGCGGTGCGTATAACCGCAGCCTAACGCCGTTTGGCTTTCAGGGCGAACAGCGAAACTTTTGGGATGCTACCGACGCCTATATGAAAATGTCTCCCTTTGTATATGCGGACAAAATTAAACAGCCGCTGCTGCTGATTCATGGCGCAGCCGACGATAATTCCGGGACGTATCCCATTCAGTCGGATCGCTTGTATGAAGCGATGAAGGGGCTAGGAGGAACTGTACGCTACGTCAGCTTGCCTTACGAGGAACATGGTTATCGCTCGAAAGAGGCTGTGGGACACGTGCTTTGGGAAATGGTGCGGTGGCTAGATACTTACGTTAAACGCGCTGGCGAGAAGTAGCAAGACCTTTGGAGTGCTCATCAAAATGTTGCGCAATCTGGAGCTAGGACAAAAACACTTATGTGGCTCGCAGTAAAACATAGTCAAGCATTCTTAAACTACCATAGCCGAAACCATTACTCTACAAGTATGGGCTTTCATAAAAATGAACACATCGGCTCAGAAAAGTACATCTTTAACCATAGCGCCTCGGCTTCAATCGCAATTCCCCTCGCCTGAATTGGGGGAGACCGCACTTCTGCTCTTTGAAATTGGCTGTTTATTTTTACTGCTTTGCGTTGTGATGTTGTTAGACAACGTAATGGGCGGTAACGAAGTCGATGTCTTACCGCTAGCTAGACAATATGCTCAACCCAACTGGATGCCTAACGACTGGTATCTCAATCAGCCGGCTGGCTACCGACTGCTATTCCAAATAGTATTTGGCAACCTAGCAAAGACATCAGGCTTTTTAGCTACCTCAGCGCTGGGTCGTCTGTTTTGCTACCTGTCGCTGTCCGTTGGCATCGTTTTTATCGCGCGGAAGCTAGGCATACAGCTGCTGTATTTGATTTTTGCGATCGCTTTGAATCTAGGCTTGCACTGGTACAGAGGCGCGATGACCAGTGTGGAAAGCTATTTTCCTGGAATTTTCGACCAGCTATTTACCCGCAGTATTGCCGATACTTTGTTCTATGGTCTAATAGTGCTGTCATTGTGTTTGCTTGCTATCAGCTTCAAAACGCCAAAGATTAGCCGATCGCTAGCCTGGATACTCCTAGCCTGTGGTTTGTTTTTAGCTGCCGACAACCGCCCTTTTAGCATCGTTGCAAATGAGTGGTACGTTGGGGGCTTAGAAGCCAAAGCTGTATCCTATGCTCTAATCTTTCCAGCTATTGCGCTTATGCTACATAGCAGATATATCTGTATGTCAGCTCTGCTGGGATTGGCAGCCTCTTTTCATGTGCTAGCGGGTGGATATGCAGGGATTGTGGTGGGTGCATATCTTTTGCTTTACAAGAAAAGAGAATTTGTAAAAGGAAAGCGGCTTATTCTAGCGACGCTAGCGTATCTCTTATGCGCTGTATTTGCAATTTTGGCTGTGGTAAATCAGCTCTTTAGCTCTGTTCCATCGGCTTCCCCAAACCCTTCTTTTATCTATGTTTTTATTCGACTGCCACATCATCTCAACCCGGCTGCTTGGCCTTCTAAATGGTGGATAAGCTTAGTCTTTTATCTTTCAATTTCGGTTATCAGTCTCTTTTTGATTCAGCAGGCAAGTGCCAAAGTCAACAAGTTAGAAGGGTCTACCGAAAGCCAAAAGTCTCAGGTCTCAGCTACATCATGCTCTGAACTTTTTAAGCTGGCGATGATTGGGATGATTCCATTCTTTGCGGGTTTATTAGTGGCGCCCTTTGACCGCACAGGCGCTTATCTACAGTACTATCCCTTCCGATTTGGGGATATATTCTTGCCGTTTAGTACCTGTATATTGTTTGCGGCGGCGCTTCAGTCTACTGTCGCTAGGTGGCGTCCTTACGGGCGTTTTCCCAAGCGGTTTACTTGCTTTGCACTGACCGGTCTAATTGTTTTGTTTTTAGCATTTGAAACAAAAGAACTCAAAAAAAATGTAAAAGCAACTCTGAACTTTCCCCATTTACCCGCTGAAAAAATGGAGCTTTACAAGTGGATAAGCAGTAATACCTGGCCTGCTGAGAAATTTATTACGCCGCCGTCGTCGCTAGAGGAGTTTTCCTGGGTTTCTGAGCGTTCTACTGTTGTTAATTTGAAGTTGTTTCCCCAAACCAAAGCAGGAATTATAGAGTGGTACGATCGGTTGAATGATATTTCTGGTGGTACAGGCCGGTGGGCCGAGACGGCTTTGAGCGCGGAAGGCAGCGTCTTTGGTACTGTTAGCGAGATTTTAGTAGATAGCTATCAGCAACTCGATACCGCTCAGGTTGAAGCCCTATTGAAAAAGTACCAAGCGCGCTACTGGGTGACCCCTCAACCTGCTGGGATAGACTTACCCATTGCCTTTGAAAATAGTTCATACATCATCTATCGCTCAGACAACGCTCATAAGTCTGAATTTAGCCGCACAGGTCACCCTGATAGCCTTCGCTCGATCAACCCTTCCTAAAATTTGCCCCCTACCCGTCTTTAGCGCTGCGCAGCTTGACTGCAAATAAACCTGGATTATTTACGGTGTGCAATACCAACTGCTTCTGAAATGTTTGTGAGGCCGCGATCGCCCATCCGAGTCAGCAATCCCTCAAGGATTGTTTTGACCATGGTTGGCCCTTCGTAGACCCAGCCTGTGTAGGTTTGCAACAGCGATGCACCGGCGGTAATTTTGGCCCAGGCATCGTCAGCGTTGAAAATGCCGCCTACGCCAATAATAGGCAGCGCTCCCTGCGTATGTTCGTAGATGAGTCTGATGACTTCTGTAGAACGGTCGGTGACGGGTGCGCCGCTGATGCCGCCTGCTTCATCGGTAACGCTTAATCCTGTTTCGATGACTGTTCGCGTTTTTAATCTCGATCGGTCTATGGTCGTGTTGGTGGCGATGATGCCAGCTAGGTTACATTGCTGAGCTAACTCGACAATTTCGTAGATGTCTTCGGTGGCTAGATCAGGAGAGATTTTTACTAGCAGCGGTTTGTTTTCGGTGTTGGCGGTTTGTAAGGTTTCTAGGATGGGTGCGAGCTGTTCTTTGGCTTGGAGCGATCGCAATCCGGGCGTATTTGGCGAAGACACATTTACGACAAAATAGCTGCCCTGCGCTTTCAGCAGCTCGAAGCTTTGAAGATAATCTGAGGCGGCTTCTTCTAACGGCGTTATTTTCGACTTGCCTAGATTGATGCCAATGGGCACTGGGTAGTTGCCTTCTGGCCACAGCCGATGAAGTCTTTTAGATAGAGCAGCGGCTCCAGAGTTGTTAAATCCCATGCGGTTGAGGGCTGCTTGGTCGCCGACTAAGCGAAACATGCGCGGTTTGGGATTGCCGGGCTGAGGGTGATAGGTGACGGTGCCTAATTCGGCAAAGCCAAAGCCGAGTAGGGGCCAGGCGCGGGCGGCTTCTCCGTCTTTGTCGAATCCGGCGGCAAGGCCAAAAGGGTTGTCGAACTGAAGATTCCAGAGGGACTGGGTGAGGCGAGGCGATCGCACTTCGAAGCTGCTGGCCATAGCGGCCTGGGCCGCTAGTCGGGTGGGCTGATGCACCCTGGCACCGGTGGCCGGGTCGTTGGCTAACCAGGATAAAAGATCGATGGTTTGTCGGTGTACTGTTTCTGGGTCGGCCTTGAAGACGTTAAACAAGAGCGGACGTAGGCCAAACCGATAGAGCTGCTGCAAGAAAACCTCCCCTGAATAGAACGATTGCCAAGTGGCTATGAACGGCCAGTTTTTCAATTGACTGGGCGCGATCGCCGTTAAGTCAAGTAGTTGTAAAGGGAACTCTACGGGCGTAAAGACTCTACAAATATTCTATCGGCACCGGTGCTTTTACCTACTGCTTCATCTGCTGCCGTTCAATTTCCCACTTCTTAGTTTCCCATTTCCAATTTTCCACTTCTAGTTTTCCACTTCTAATTTTCCACTTCGATTTCAGCCCAGAGCATTTTTCTCTCCTATGGTTAAGCATAAAGCACCCAATTCCCTAAGATCTGCAAGATCTGCGGATAAATCTGCTCCGCCTACGGCTCAACCCGATCGCCGCGCCGATCGCCGCGTCGGGCAGGAGCTAACGAAGCAAGACTTGAGCCAGGTGCTACCCGCGATATGGGAAGCCGAGACGCTCGATCGCTCAATTCAAGAGGCGCTTCAGGCTATTCGCGCAGAGTTTGGCTATTCTTTACTGTGGATGGGGCTTTACGACCGATTTACGCATCAGCTGACAACTCGAGGGGCAATTACCAGCGGGCCGCGTCGCTTTACTCAGTCGTCTTTGGCGCTGGAGCCGGGCGATATTTTAGAGCAGGTGATTGTTCAACAGCGGCCTAAGGTGGTGGCTGATATTAGAGAGGAGTTTAGAGCGGGTGCCTGGGAGCGCGTGGCTAGAAGCTTTGAGCTGCAAGGCACGGTAATTCTCCCTATACAGCGTCGTAGCATTTGCTTTGGCGTGATGATTTTGTCTTCTCGTCGATGGGGGGTGGTGCCTGGCATTTTAGATAACTCGACGCTGCTAGCGATTAATAACGCGCTGGCTGAAGCTATTCATCAGAACGCGCTAGAGGTGCAGCGTCAGCAGACGAAGCAACCGGCTAGGCCGCTGTTGAGTTTGCTAGATACGTTGGGGACGATGCCGACTTTGGACGACCGGCTGAAAAAGGTGGCGGATGAAACGCAGAAGTTTGTAGAGGCACCGGCTAGCATCTATTGGTTGGAGCCGCGCGGACTGGAGTTTTGGTGCCGGGTGGGAAGGCGCAAAGGTAAGCCGAACGGTACGCTGGCGGTGAACGAGGTGCAAAATCTGTATCAGAAGCTGAGCGCGGGGGAGACGGTTGTCCTAGGTGAGGCAGAGGGGTCGCTAAAAGCTAGCCTGGCCAGTCGCCTGATGCAGCATCTGAACGTTAAGTCGGTAATGGCTGCGCCGATTATGTATCAGGGCGATTTGCAAGGTTTTATTGTGGCGGAAGGGGCGAATCCTCGGATTTGGAGTGAGGCTGAGAGGGACTACCTGAAGGGGGTGGCTCAGCTTGTGAGCTTGGCGATGCCGACGGCTGAGATGGATGCAGCGCTCAGTCAGATTAAGTCCGATCAGTTAATGAGTGCGGGGATAACGCGGAGTATTCATAGTGATCGCGATTGGCAGCATGTTTTGGGGCTGTGCGTCGAGCAGCTAGCGGTACGGCTAGGCACCGATCAGCTTATAGTGTTGAGCGCAAATTCTGATCGCGGGGGGTTTGATTTGTGCTACCGGACAGGGCAGGCAATGCCGCAGGCTTTTGGCCAGGCGGAGGCTTGGCTGCCGCTAGATAGCGTGGACGAGCAGATGCTGAAGCGGGCGCATTCGCCAGTGAGCATTGAGAGCGTGGATAGGGAGCTGAAGTTTGAACCCTGGCGATCGCACTTTCAATCTATGCAGGCTAAGTCACTGCTGGTGAGCAATACTTCTCCGGGGCGCAAACCCGAAGGGCTAGTGGTGGTGGCGGATAGAGTGGAACGTCGGTGGACTCAGGCTGATCGCGAGCTGCTGCAAGTGCTGAGCGCTCAAATTGGGCTGATTTTGCACCAGTGGCAGCTGCAAAGACAGACCGATCAGCAGGCGCATTTGCATGAAACCTTTCAGTGGGGGCTGCGCAGTCTGCAAAGGCTTTCGAAAATTGAGGCGCTTGATCAATCGGCGATGCGGCATCTTTCTCAGCTATTACATGCGCCGCTAGCTGGCATGGTTACCTGGGAGAACGGGGAGGCCTTTGCAAAGGTCAGCAGTACGCTGCGCCAAAACAACAGCTTTCAGCTAGATACCGAGCGGTCAATTTCGGTGGAAACAGATGCTATTTTGCACTGGGCGCTTTCTACTGAGGGGCTAATGACGCTGCGCTTAGAAGATTTGCCGACGGATGGCAATCAGTGGATTCGAGGGCCCGTAAATTCTCAGATATTGGTGATGGCGCTGCGAACGGCCCCCGAGCATGAGCCGAACGCGGTGGTGATTTTGGCGGATAATGCGAGCCGCCAGTGGTCGGACGAGCAGACAACGCTGCTGGCGGTTGTGGTGAATCAGCTCGCCTGGTGCCGTCGCCATCTGAAGCTGATGGACAAGACGGCAACCCAGCAGCAGCAGCTAACGCAGTTGAACTGGCACAAGCATCATCAGATGGCAGAGCTGAAGCGAGGGTTTGATGACTGTTTTCAGCAGGTGATGACTCAGCCGATGACCCCGAAGCAGCAGCTGCTTTTGCAGACTATGACTGTATTGGCAGAGCGATCGCAGCATGTGATTAAAAGCGAAGCGTGGGCGCTGGCGTTTCGCGAACAAACAACGCCGCTGATTACGCTGATCAAGCGAGCGACAGCTAGAGCTCATCCGCTGGTTCAAGAGCGGCAGCTTTGGTCGAAGGTTCACTGTGAGAGTAATCTGACCGTTGTAGGTGATATTGCCAAAATTGAGAGCGTGCTGTACGAACTGGTTTCGGAAGCTTGTAAAAGATCGCCGGTGGGCGATCGCATTGATGTTTGGTGCCGCCCGATTGACGAGCGCTGGCTAGAAGTAGCGATTACCGATGAGGGCAGCGTAATGCCGCAGGTTTTGCAGGAGTTGGAGGATGGATTGCCGACCGATTTGCTTTCTCCTTCGACTTTGTATGAGCCGAAGAACAGCCATCTGTGGGTCTGTCAGTCTTTGATGCAGGCGTTGGGCGGAGAGTTTACGCTCTCGCAGATGGACGATGGGCGAACGCTAAGCCGAGTTGTTTTACCGCTAGCTTTGTCGGAGACAGCTAGGTAGAAAGAGATAGAAAGTCTTTTGTTACTGGGGGATAGACTTAGAATGTGATGGGTTGATTGAACAATTTTCCGGTTGCAGTATGTCTGATCCTTTTGGCTGGTTAGCGCCGTCTCTTGGCACAATTCATAAGGCTAGCTGGCATCGCAGCGTTTTGGCTATTGACGGGATGACTGGGCCGGTAGTGCAGCTAAACGGTCGCCGGATGGTCAATTTTGCGAGCAATGATTACCTAGGATTGACCGGGCATCCGCAGGTTGTGGAGGGGGCCATTGCGGCGACTAGGCTATATGGCACAGGCGCAACCGGTTCCCGGTTGTTGAGTGGGCATCGGGCTTTGCATTCTGAGCTGGAGGCGGCGATCGCCCGACTCAAGCAGACGGAGGATGCCATCGTTTTTAGCAGTGGCTACCTGGCTAATATTGGAACAATTTCGACTTTGGTGAATCATCGCGATCTGGTTTTATCGGATGAATATAACCACGCTAGCTTGAAGAATGGCGCCGCGCTGAGTCGGTCGACGGTTGTTGCATATCCCCACGGAAATATGCAAGCGTTGGCTGGTCTGCTAGATCAGCATCGGGCGAACTATCGCCGCTGTCTAATTTTGACGGATGGCGCTTTTGGGATGGACGGAGATGTTTGCGCTTTGCCCGAAATACTGGATTTGGCCGACTGCCATGCGGCGATGGTGATGATTGATGAGGCGCATAGTGCAGGCGTGTTGGGTGCAACGGGCGCGGGCTGCGCTGAGCATTTTGGCTGTAGTAAGCGGCCCATGGTGCAGATGGGGACTTTAAGCAAGTCGTTTGCTAGCTTGGGCGGCTATGTGGCGGGTAGCGCAACGCTGATAGATTTTTTGCGCAATCGTGCGCCTAGCTGGATATATACAACGGGGCTTTCTCCAGCGGACACGGCGGCGGCTTTGGGGGCGATCGCGCTTTTACAACAAGAACCGCAGCGACTGAAGCAGCTTCATCAAAATGTTGATTACTTAACTGAAAGACTAGATCGGCTCTTAGCGGGTTTTTCTGCCGATCGCGCGGCTAATCTTAAACCTTCTTTCAAGCGTTTACCTACCAATTCTGCGATTGTTTGCGTTCAGGTAAAAAATGCGGCTACTGTTTTGAGACTGCATGAACAACTGAAAGATAGCGGCGTTTTTGTGTCGGCTGTGCGTCCGCCGACGGTGCCGGTTAGCCGACTGCGAATGAGCGTGATGGCCACCCATACAAGAGAACATATGGATTGTTTGGTGGCTGCTTTGGAGGATTGTTTCCTGGGCGAGATTTAGCTTTTGGGATTGGATTTTGAAGCGTTCGCTGGCCGATTTCTGGCTGATTTCTGGCTTATGTCTATGGGTCGGTCTTTGGTTTGACGCCATCCTCTAAACTGTGATTAATCAAAGTTCATCGTAATTTCGCTTTATCATGCCAGAAGTTAACTGCGCTGTAGATTGTAAAGACGGCTGCGTCCTGGGAGATCAGTGCCCGCACAGAGATTCTCAGCAAGAAGCCTCTCAGTTTATTGAAAATACCTCTTTAGATTCGATGCTGGCTATGGCTGAAGAGGCCGTGCGACGCAAGCGAGAAGACCAAAAATCGAAGGCGAGCGAAGGCCCTAAGTGGGTGTTTCCGGAAGAGGGGATTCAGCCGCCGCCGCAGTAGTAGTAGCACGGTCTTGCGTGTGGCGATTTTCTAGGGTGGAGACGGTGCGATCGCTGAGCCGAATTTCTATGCGCTCTTGCGGAACGCCCATGGCAATCTCGGCAGCGTCGAATGCCTGTTTGATGCGCGCTCTAAGTTCTCTGGCGACGGGCCACTGCTGTAGCGGCTGGGTTTTCATAAACAGACGGATGGCAACGCCGGTGTGATCTAGAGACTCCACGCCTAGAATGTCGGGTGGCTCCAAGATAGAGCGCTGCCACTGGGCGTCTTCGCTGAGGGTGATTGCGGTTTCTTTTACTAGGGCAATCGCTTTTACTAGGTCGGCACTAGGGGCAACTCGAATAGATAGATCTACCTGCGCCCAGTCTTTTGAGGCGTTTTGAACAATGCTGATTTGGCTATTGGGAATGGTGATGAGTCGGCCTTCGCTATCGCGCAATTGAGTGATTCGCAGGTTTAGTGATTCTACAGAGCCAGCTAGATTGCCAATTGTAATCACGTCGCCTATGCCAAACTGATCTTCGAACAGGATAAAGAAGCCGTTGATAAAGTCTTTGATCAGGCTTTGAGCGGCAAGCGAGATGCCGACGCCGATAATTCCGGCCCCGGCTAAGAGAGGGCCAACTTCGACACCGGCGATCGCTAAAATTTTAAGCGCGACAATGCTAAAAATGATAGAGCCCGCAACTCCTTTGGCAACCTGCGAAAAGGTGGAAAACCGCAGGCTGCGCCGCCGCGACCTTTCGGGTGCCCAGTGGGTGCCTTCTTGCAGCGTCAGGATAGTTTTGTCGATGGCAAAGCTGCTGAGCCGAATGGCTGCATAGCCAACGCCTAGCGCGAGCAAGATCCTACCAGGCACTTGCACCCACAGCAGGGACAGCGTAGCGAGCCAGCGGCTGTAGGGAAACAGCGCTAGCAGCCACAGCAGTGCCCCGACCCAAAGCGATACTTGAGCGAAGACAACTAGAACCTTTAGCAGCTCGTTTAGCTTTCTTTTTTGGCGGTTGTCTAGGCGGGCTTTGACCTGATCAAAAACGGTGTTGAAATTGCCGGATGAGATAGCCTCGACGAGCGGACTGTAGGGCTGCGATCGCGGTTTCCCAAGCTGAGTTTCGAGGCTAACTAGCCTAGCCTGACGGCGCTTTACGCGTAGGCTGATGCGGTTGAGAACAAGCTGAAGCAAAAGGGCGCCAAACAGAATGCCTGCGGCTACTTTGGCCTGCCGCTGCCAAAAGTCTGGCTGCCGTTCGGTAATGTAGCTTTGGAGGGCAATTTGTAAGTCGGCGGCGATGGCCTGGGCGCGATCGCTGGCGTTGGCATACCCGGCAATCTGAGCGTCTAGCTGAGTGATGGTAAGCAGCGTTTGGTCGCCCGCGACAACAACGGGCAAATTGCTAGGCTCGTCTATTTTGACCTGTGTCTCGAGCGGTTCTGTTTGCGATCGGGCAATTTTGTTGAGGCGACTTTGAATTTCTTGCGCCCTTTCTTCGGCGGGCTGCTGGCCGTCCACTTCGGGTGCGCTGACGTAGAAGAGGGTGCGTCCATCTAGATAGATGGGGGCGATCGTAACTTCTGCTGCTGTGACCGAAAGCGGCCCCGGTAGCAGCCGGTTGACGCCAGTATTTGGCTCAGAGAGTACAATGCCAGAAGCTGTACCGTCTCCTAGTTGGCCACCGGTATCGCTAGATTGAGACCAGCTAGGCAATGCCAACAGGCTAATTCCTATCAAGCCTAGCGCCAGCCAAATTCCAAGTTGTCCCAGTCGCCGTTGTTTGTTCATACATGTCTAGATCTGACGAGTTACAGTCTACCGGTTTGGCCTTCGATAGTGCGATGATGCAGCGCTGCTGCGAGCTGGCTAGTCGGGCGGCGGGAATGACTGCGCCTAATCCTTTGGTTGGCTCGGTGATTGTTCAGTCCGATGAGATTGTGGGAGAGGGCTACCACCCGCAGGCGGGCGAGCCTCATGCTGAAATTTTTGCGCTGAGAGATGCTCAGAAGCATGGAGAGAATAGCGCGAAAGGGGCGACGCTGTACGTCAACTTAGAACCCTGTAATCACTTTGGGCGAACGCCACCTTGCAGCGAAGCGGTAATTGCGGCGGGTGTTCGGCGAGTCGTGATTGGGATGCGCGATCCGAATCCGCAGGCGAATGGTGGGGTTGAAACGCTAAGAGCGGCTGGTATAGACGTAACGGTGGGCGTTGAAGAAACGCGGTGCCAGCGGCTCAATGAGGCGTTTATCTATCGGGTGAGGCACCATCAGCCTTTTGGCATTTTGAAGTATGCGATGACGTTAGATGGCAAAATTGCGACGACAACGGGCCACAGCGCCTGGATTAGTGGACCAGCTTCGCGCCAGCAGGTGCATCGGTTGCGCGGTCGCTGCGATGCGGTGATTGTGGGGGGGAATACGGTGCGGCAGGATAACCCAAATCTGACGAGCCACGGTGAGAGTGAGCATAATCCGCTGCGGGTGGTGATGAGTCGTCGTTTGGATCTGCCAGTGGTGGCAAATTTGTGGAAGACCGAGGCTGTGCCAACGCTGGTGTTTACGCAGATGAATGCAGATGGCTCAACGGCTAAAGCGCTGCGCCAGCAGGGCGTGGAAGTGGTTGAATTGGAGTCGCTAACGCCAAAAAATGTGATGGCTAATCTTTATGACAGGGGATTGATGAGCGTGCTGTGGGAGTGCGGGGGGACTTTGGCGGCGGGGGCGATCGCGGATGGATCGGTGCAAAAGCTATGGGCTTTTATCGCGCCTAAGCTGATTGGCGGTGCGAGCGCGCCTTCTCCTTTGGGCGATTTGGGTCTAGAGAAGATGACAGAGGCGATCGCCTTGGAAGATATGCAAATTACCCAAATAGAGCAGGACTTTTTACTTCAGGGCTACCTGACTTCTTTTATCTGACTTCTTTTATCTGACTGCTTTCATTTAGCTTTCAAGTATGACTGCCAATATATGGCTTCAAACCGCTCTGCTGCTGTGAAGTGCTTATAGCGCTTGTGTCGGTTGAAAAACGATCTCGTTGATGTCTACGTCGCTTAAGTGTTTTAGAGATTAGTATTTTACAAAGTATCACTCTACAAAGTATCGCTCGAAGCGGGACGCGCTATTAATGACTGAAAATATTTTGAATTGGGTAACGAGCGTTGTTACTGGGTTCGGCTACTGGGGCATCGCATTCATGATGTTCCTGGAGAATTTGATTCCACCGATTCCTTCTGAATTGGTGATGCCTTTAGCAGGCTATGCGGCTTCGCAAGGTGAGCTAAATTTATGGAGTGCGATCGCCTTTGGGTCAGCCGGTTCGCTGCTGGGCGCACTGCTTTGGTACTACGTCGGTTTTTATTTAGGACTCGATCGCCTGAAGGCGCTGCTCGATCGCTACGGGCGCTGGGTGGGGCTTTCGAGTAAAGATTTAGACAATGCGCAGCGCTGGTTTGCAAAGCGGGGAACCTGGACGGTGGGCATCTGCCGGATGATTCCAGGGATTCGGACGTATGTTTCAATCCCCGCTGGTGTGACTGGCATGCCGCTTGCGCCTTTTTTGCTCTACTCCGCAGTGGGCACCGTGCTATGGACGGCCTTTTTGACCCTGGCAGGCTACTTTTTAGGCAATGAGTATGAACGAATTGGCGTTTGGCTATCACCTGTTGCTAAAGTCGTTAGCGTCATCTTGATAGTTGTTGTCGTGGGTTGGTTTGCTCGGCGAATTTTGAGTAGGCGCAGGCGCTAGCATCGGGGGGTTAGGCCGGGCGAGTGGTTGAGATCGAGTGGTTGAGGTCTGGTTTTGGCTAGAGAGCATTGAGTGCAGATAAGATCTTTTAGACTAAGAATTGCGTTGCTGTCGGTGGCTTTGGCAGGCGGGGCTTTGATGAGCTTTGGTCTGATTGCCTGGCGGCTGATTTACTTTGAGAAAGTGAGTAGCCTGGATGCCAAGCTGAAGGGGCAGGTGCAGCGGATGACGCGGACTCGCTCGCTGGAGTGGTGGGAGACGTTTGGAGAAGACCTGCGCCGCGAGCTAGATACTCAGGCGAACACGCCTATCACGCTGCTAGCAGTAGATGACCAAGGGCGAACCATTTACTCGGTGAGCAAAGCGGAGCTGGGCAGCGCTAATTTGAATATGAGCGCTTTGCTAGGTGCGCCGATTGATTTGTCTGATGCTGATTCACTGAGAAATCTGACGCCGCCGTTTACGAGAAAAACCCTGACTGAAAGCTGGCGAATTAGCACGGTGAAGTCTGAGGTGGGCAAAGGGGCGATCGCCGTGAGTCTGCAAACAATCGATCAGGATATGGCCACTATTCGCAATATCTTTTTGGTTTCTATTCCTGGAACGCTGCTGCTGATTGCCGGTGGAGCCTGGGTGCTAGCAGGAAGCGCCTTGCAGCCAGTGCGTAAGCTAACTAGCGTGATTCAACAGGTAACGGCTAAAGGACTCGACCAACAGGTGCCGGTGGGCAGCGCCGACGTAGAGTTTATCGAACTGATTGAGGTTTTTAATCAAATGTTGGGGCGGCTAGAGCGCAGCTTTAAGCAGTCTTCTCGGTTTAGTGGCGATGCGGCGCATGAGTTAAAAACGCCGCTGGCCATTTTGCAAGGTGAGCTAGAGCTAGCGATTCAGCAGGCGGAGTCGGGGTCTTTGCTGCAGCAGAGCTTGGGCACTTTGCTCGATGAGGTATCGCGGCTCGGGGCGATTG